>ERZ773138.2072-NODE-2072-length-16451-cov-21.220969_pt1 | contig 16451 bp, 17 predicted proteins | sample MGYA00511114_ERZ773138 | MGnify/ENA primary metagenome ERZ773138 (study PRJEB29015, sample SAMEA2737805) | human gut metagenome | biome: human gut; feature: human-associated habitat; material: faeces | place: China | collected 2012 ...
GACCAATAGGGCTGACCGCCCACATTGCCGACCCGCGACAAGGCCACCGTAACGATGGCATCATCCCCGGAATAGATGCCGTAAAGGACAGCAGACCACATACTGCGGTTTTCCTCGGCAAGCAATTCGGAGAGCTGCTGCCGCTGGTCGGCGGTGAAGTTAAAATGCTCTGCCATTTCCTCGGCCGTCTGGTGGCTGACCGTGATATAAAGGTAGGTGTGCGTGACTGTCGTGGTGGTTTCCACGATGTTCCCGTGACCGTCGTCGGTTTCGGTGATGACTTCTTCGGTCTTGCTTTCGGTGCGGGAAGATATTTCGTTCATCTGCCAGAAAATATCTTTGAGAATGGCTTTCTTGCTGTCGTCCACCGTGGCGACCTCCTGCGGATTGTCGGGATCAGTGGTGGTTTTCACGGCATACACCGCCAGCACCTCCGGCCAGACGGCACGGGAGCCGGACATTTCCAGCTCGTCATAGGTGAGATTTGCCCTTGTGGTGTCGATCTGCGATTGATAGTCGGCGTTGATCTCCTGCACGGCCTGCCGCATGGTCTGTCCCGTGCCGCTGTCCTCACCGGAGAAGAAGATGCCGAAGCAAGAGCCGACGATCAGCCCAATCAGACAAATAACGATAATCACAACAACGGCGATCCACCCGCCCGCAGCAATGGCGGCGATCAGTGCCTTTGTCCCGGCAATGATGGCTTTGACGGCGGCAGCGGTAGCCTTGACCGCCGCCTTGATGCCTGCCGCAGTTGCCTTTGCTGCTGCACGGGCGGTCTGTGCAGCAGTTTTAGCGGCTTTTGCTGTGGCCTGTGCGGTTTTCTGTGCCGTCTTTGCCGCAGCCTGCGTCGTTTTTATGGTCGTCCGGGCAGTCTGCTCGGCGGTCTTAATGGTTTTCTGCGTGGTCTTGACCGCCGCTTTGCCCGTAGATTTTGCCGTCTGTTTGATGGTCTTGCCGCTGCGGTCTACCGTTTTGATTGTCTTTTGCGTAGTATCGGCAGAGCGACGCACCCGTTGCATGGCGTTCTGCGCCTGCTTTTTCGGCAAGTTGGTCTTTCTTCGCTGAAAATAGTCCTTTGCCTTGGAGATATTCTCCTTGGTGGTTTTCACACCCTTGCGGCTGGCCTTATCTAATCCATGAACAGCTTCGTGTGCCGCCGTTTCCGTCCCGGTCAAAGTACGGTCGGCGGCGTATTCTTCGGGAGAGGATTCCGCCGCAAAAACGCTGTGCTCCGCCTTGTCCTTGGTGCGGACATAGGCATCCTTCATCCGCTCGGCGGCTACTGCCGATTTGTCGATCACCTTTACCGTTCCCTTGACCACATCTCTCGTCTTGATGTCAGGCATGGCTTCACCTCCGTTCTGCACCGCTGGATCTCTTCCCGCATCGCCGCATAAAACGCACGGCTGCGGATGTTTCCACCGGCTTTTTGCCACTGCTTCTCAAAGTCGAAACGGGTGGCGAGGTCACGGGCAGAATACCCCTTGATAAAGGTACGCCAAGTGGCATCGTCCCAAGTTTCGAGCTGCCGCCAAAGGTCGGGGAAATGCCGATGCAGCTTTCGCAGCTCATCCAGACTTTGCAGAGGACAGCACCAGCAGGAAACCCGGTGGAATATCTCATACAGACCGCCCCAATCAAAGCCCCGTTCATAGCAGTAGGCCAGACAGTCCTTTTCGGTCATACCCCATTCTGCGAGAGGATAGGTCTTGTCCTTGATCCGCTTCGGTTCGTCGGCAGCGATACCGACATATTCAATGACCGTGTAATCTTCTCGCAGTTCTTTCAGATAGGCGTCCACCACACGGGTTTTGAGGATGCCCGTACACCAGCGGTTGCGCGGGCCTGCCCAGCTCATGCCGCTGTACTGCTCCAATGCAGGATTTTTCCGCTTTGGCGTGTAGTGCAGAAAGTAGTATTCAAAATCATGCTCCGCTTTCAGCCGGGTAATCGGTCTGCCGATATACGCCTCCAAACGGGCAAGATGCTCGTACATCTGCGGAAATTCCAGCCCTGTATCGCAAAAGAGGATCAGGTCAACAGGCCGCTTTTCCTCCAGCAGGCGCAGGAGCATCGCCGTAGAATCCTTGCCGCCCGAAAGCGACACCACATATTTTTCAGGCTTCATCGCTGCCCACCTCCGCAGAGGGTGCGGCGATCCGCTTGGCGACAACGACCATGCGCCCGTTTTTGCGGCTGTATTCGCAGGTGGAAAGCGTGATCAGCTTGTCGCCGTATTCCGCCGTTACGCCGGTGTCGTAGATGGAAAATGCCTTGCATTGGGCGATATAATCATCAAAGTCCTCCGCCGAGTCCGCACGGGTGAAGTGGTAATACTTGAAGCCCTGCTCGGAATAGGCAACGGTCTTGAACACTGCCACGATCTCATATTCGCCGAACCCGGACAGGGTATCAAAGCGGATGGTCTTGTGCTCCTGATAAAAGTCCTCGCTTTCATATTTGCAGAGATCGGCAAACATCGTCCCGTTGTTCATGTGATGCCCGTAGATCACGCAGTTGTCGGACAGCGCAAGGTCGCAGTTTTCCTGCACATAGGGCACGCCGTAATCGCTGTACTGCTTGTCAAAGCCCCGTTTCAGATAGAAATTCGGCTCATCCACGGTCTGCATCACGGGATAGTCGATGTTTGTACCGGGGATGGAGAGCCAGCCCACAAAATCACTGTTCTGCTCCTGCACCGCCCGGTATTTTTCAAATGCCGTCAGCTCCGGCAGCGGCTCGGTTTCCGGCAGCGTGTCGGCGGGGGCCGGTTCGGTTTCCACCAGTGCGGCGACCTGTTCAAAGGCTTCGACGCTCTGCTTTTCATCCGCATACTGCCGATAGAGCATGATGCCGGAGAAAAGGAAAAGGGCGGCACATACGGCCGCCCCGATCATCAGGTATTTGCTTTTCATACATAGCCTCCTTTAAGATGCGTTTCCGCTGCCGAACACACCCTCGCCGGGGCGCGTCGTCATCAAGCGGTAAAGCTCGGTATCTTTGGGGAAACGGTTGATAAACGGCACCAGCGCCGAGCCGTACTTGATCAGCCCGCAGCCTGCGTCGGCATTGGTGACATAGCTCATCTGCTCATCGGAGATGTTCAAGAGCTTCGAGAGCTTGGCACGGTCGGAAAACGCCTGATTGAGCATGACCACAAACTCGGAGTTAGAGAGCATCGTGCTCGCCTGCACGGAGTCCAGCAGGTATTCCACATTCTGCGTGATGGCGGTGGGATAACCGTTGCGCTTACGGAACTGCCGCCATGCGGAATTGAAGAAAATGCCGCTCTGCTCATTTTCAAAAACGACATGAAATTCGTCGATAAAGATGTGGGTGCGCTTGCCCTTCTTCCAGTTGAGGGTGACACGGTTGAGAATGGTGTCGGTAATCACCAACAGTCCCGTCGGCTTCAACTGCTCGCCAAGGCCGTGAATATCGAACACGACGATGCGCTTGTCGAGGTCAACGGTGCTTTCGTGGCCGAAAATATCCAGCGAGCCGGTGGTGAACAGCTCCAGCGACAAGGCGATCTCTTTTGCCTTTTCTTCGGGCTGTTCCAACAGCTTGTTTCGCAGGTCGCAGAGCGTAGCGGGTTTGCCCGTCCGCTCGGCATCCTGATACACCAGCGCCGTGCAGCGGTCAATGATGGACTTCTGCTGCGGGCCGACACCGGCCTTGTCGATCTGCTCCACAAGGGACATGATGAACTGCGATTTCTCCACGATGGGGTTGTTCTCGCCGTAGCCGTCCACCATATACATAGCGTTCAAACGGTCTTTGCCGCCTGCCGCCATATGAATGACGGTTGCCGTTTCCTTGCCCAGAGCCGCCGCCAGCGCACCAAATTCGTTTTCTGGATCGCAGACCAGCACATCATCGGTGGTGTTGAGAATGAGAAAAGCGATCAGTTCCTTGGCGCTGAACGATTTGCCCGAACCGGGCACGCCCAACAGGAACGCCGACTGGTTCAGAAGATTTGCTTTGTTGCACATGATGAGATTGTGGGAAATGGCGTTCTCCCCGAAGTAAATGCCACCCTTGTCCTGCACCTCCTGCACCTTAAAGGGCATGAACACCGCAAGGCTTTCGGTGGTAAGGGTGCGGAACGCATTGATCCTCCGTGCGCCGATGGGAAGAACGGTGTTCAGCCCGTCGAACTGCTGGAATTTCAGAACGGCAAGCTGGCACATATGCTTTCGTGCCACGGCAAGCACCGTTTCGGTGTCGCTGTCGAGCTGCTTTTTGTCGTCGGCGGTAATGACCATCGTAATGACCGCCAGCATCATCCGCTGATCTCTTGTGGTCAGGTCGTCCAGAAATTCCTTGCTCTCCTTGCGCTGGAGCTCCATATCATAGGGGACGACAGCGGAGAAATTGTTGTTGGCGTTCTGCCTGCGCTGCCAGTTGGTGATATTGGTTTCGATACCGAGCAGACGGTTTTCCACCTCCCGCACGGCCTCGTCGGTGGGGATCGGCACAACATCGATCGACAGCATCATATTTCGGTTGAAATCGGTCAGCTCCGTGACCATGCTGTCTTTGATATAGGAAGCGTAGTCTTTCAGAAACAAGACACGGCAGTATTTCTCGCCCAGCTTCAAACAGTCGCTGCTTTTTTCCATTGAGTCGGGGCAGATATAGTCCTTGAAGTCGTGTCCCTTGCGCATCATATCCTGCGGGTCAAAATGAAACGCCGCTTCTTCGCCCTGCCGGTAGAAGTCGTGGAGCACCCGCAGCTTTTCGGCGGCATCCAGCTCGGTACACTTGGAGCCGAGGGCGGCGAAATGGGCGATCAGGTCGGCACCGATCCGGGCAAAGTAGGTGCGGGCTTCTTCGATGTCCTTTTTGCAGACCGACACCGTGATATATTTCTCCTGAATAATGCCGTTGGCGCCGGTGGCCTTGTCCAGCAACATTTGATTGTATTCCCGGCGGTACACATCGCAGGCATCGCCCCGCATGGGCATCAAAATCGACTGCTCAAAATTTGCCCGGTTCAGCCTGCGGTTGTTGATGGTGATCTTCGTCGTCGCCCCGGAATCCAGACTGTTCAGCAGCTCCGAGTAAGCAAGGAACATCTGCTCCTTGTCCTCTCGGCTTGCCACAAGGTAGTTGATGTCGGTAAATTGATAGGTCTTGGAAAAGCGGCTGCCCACCTGAAAAATGCCGTCCTTCCAGATGCGGCGGACGGGGATCACATCCTGCACCTTGCGGGGAACGGTGTACCGCTCCTTATCCTGTTTCAGCAGGTTTTTCAGCGTTTTGATCATGATTTTCCTCCCTCCAATTTGTCTTTCAGCGCTTCATAGTAGAGGTTCGATGCCTCAAAGCGAAGCTCTTTCGGCTCTAACAGCTCCGAGCGCAGCCACGCCCAGAGGAATTGCTCGGCGGTCATGCCGTGGTAGGTGATAAAGCCCAACGCTGCAAAGGGTGCGGCACCGAGAATACACATCCAACTGACGGTTTCCGTCCCGAAGTGGGGTTTCAGCAAAAAGTACAGCCCCACGGCAACGAGGATCGCCAAGACAGAAAAGACAAACTGCCGCATGGACAGCCCGAAAAACATGGATTCCGTATAGTTTCGGATCTCCCGATTGATTTTCACTTCCAAATTTCTTCCTCCTTTACAGTCCCATCATTTCACGCACAACACGGTCGGCCATTTTGACAGCGCCGACGAGCACCAGCATATTGAAAATCAGCTCGCCCACATACGACCACACCTGCGTGACCGCCGCAGCGTCGGGATCGACGACGGGCGGGCTGGATGCGAACAGCGAGAAGATGATGCAGGCAAGTACGATGATCGCACCCTCCAAGCAGACGGCGGCATAACTCTTGATGAAACTCTTGCCGATGTTCTGCGACGGCTCGCCCGCAAAGGCCGAGAGCGGGACCGGGGCAATGGCCGTATAGAGATATAGTTTGAAAAACCTGCCGTACACGGTCATGATCATGATAAATGACAAGACCGTAATGAACAGTCCGCCGATCAAGGTCACTGCCCATAATGGGATGCTTTCAAAAAAGCCGCAATCCTCCACGGCGGTCACGATTTCGGCGGGCAACACGGTTTCCTGCGCCGCCCCAAAGCCTGCGGCGTTCATGATGGTGGAGATCAGCCCCTGCACGATGTTGAACAGGGCAATCATCAGCTCCAAGCCGTATGTGACGGCGGCTTTGGCAAGGACGAAGCGGATGAACACTTTCAGGGCGTGCTCCGGCCGCTTCAGTTCCGCAAAGCTGCCGCAGGTTTTCATCACGCCCACCACAAAGAACAAAACGAGCAGCGCAAGCCCGATGGCCTGCACCGCACCGTGGATGCCGACGATCACATTCCAGATTGTGCCGCCCTTGAACTGCTCCGGTGACTGCGTAATGAGCTGCCATATCTCCGCCAACTTTTCATTCCAAGTTTCAAGTGCATTTTCCAAATTCTGCACGATCCAGTTATCCGACATTCGGCTCACCTCCCGTCAGCGCAACATCACAGGCGACCTCGTTGCCCCAAACATCCCAGCCGTCGGCTTTCTGACGGGCAAATAGTTCAATGCGGGGCAGATCGCCCATCAGCTCGACGATGCGCCGTCTTGCTTCCTCCGGCTTTTTGCTGTGTTCCTCAATGTGGGAGAGGATGACTTGATGCACCCCGGCCGAGCGGCGTTTCGGGTGGCCTTTGGTGGCAAGCATACAGAACTCCGCATTGGCTCTCGTCCAGTGTCCCATACCCCAAAACAGACTGTCGGACTTGCGGTTCTGCTTGATCCACACGAAAGCCACCGTCTTATACGAAAAGCCCCATGCACGCATGACCGAAAAGCAATCATGCAGCAGCGGGATCGTTGTCCATAGAAACAATACGCAATCATCTGCGGCAAGTGTGCCGACCGGCAGCGCCCGTATATCTTCCAGCGCCATTGTCGGGTAGTGGGATTCGGCAGAGCGTCCAAGTCCCTTTTGGGAGTAGACTTTATACTGCCAAGGCGGGTCGGCGTAAATAATGCTGTATTTCTTCACAGCTTCCTCCTTTCCGGCAAATGGGGGCAGGCCGAAGTGACCTGCCCCGTGTGCCGTATCATTTTATCTGCTGTCCCGGTCGGGCGAACTGCGGATCACGCCGTACACATCGTCTACAAAGTAGCGCCCGGCAAAGGGATTGAATATGGCGTGGCACTTCACGCCGTTGTATTCGGCAAGGTAGTCGTTGTCCCCGATGCGTTTGAGGATCGTCGCCTCACCGAGCACATGGGTTTCTCCCTGTTTCAGAGAGTGGATATAGCACTGACACTTTTCCATCTGCGGCCTCCTTTCAGCCCGTGATCAGGTTGAGGATCTCTTTGGCAAAGGTAATGACAATGCCGCCCGCAAGGGTAAGAAAGCCGTTGCTTCGCTGGCTGGGGTCGTGGGACTGAAACGAAAGTCCCACCTGCACGATGCCCCAGCCGAGCAGGATCAGGCCGACCGCGCGGATCAATCCGAAAATGAAATCGCTCAGGTTGTTCACGACGGCGATCGGGTCATTGGCGGCAAAGGCCGTCACGGAGCAGCCGAGCACAAGGGCGACCGACAGCACAGCGGCGCAGTAGAAACGGAAGCCCTTTCTGACCTTGCCGGGCACAGGCAGCTTGTTTGCGGCCTTTTTGGTGTTCTTCATGGGTTCATCCTCCTTGAATTGAATTAAAAAAGAGCCTCTATATCCTCGTCGGAAAGAAGCTCATAATCGGGTATGGGTTCACTGGGTTCAAACAGCGTTTCGGCATCTACACCTGCAAACGAGAGCGTTGCAACGGCATTTTCCGTCCCGCCGTGTTCATAGGGTGCTGCGCCGCCGTCCTCGGTCAGTGCAATGTTCGGGTGTTTCAGAATGTCGTATTTTTCATCCATCACCGGCCGCTCACCACGGATAAACAAAAGGGCGTAGCGGTTGTCCAGCATACGCACCTCGTCCGGCGTCAGAAGTTCTCTGCCGCTGATCTGATAGTTCGTGCTGTAATTGCCGTTGCGCCCGGACGATTTGCCGTAGGTGTTGGTGTCGATGGTGGATTTGCCGAGATAGGATTCCGAGATCAGCTTGTGGGTCGATGTTTCGTTGCCGCCGAGATAAAGAAACTCGTCGCAGTTGCCGAGTATCGACTCCCATTCCTTTTCAAACAGCGCTTTGAGTGCTGCTACATTTTGCAGAATGATCGATACATACACATTGCGGGAACGCATGACCGCAAGGATCTTGGAGAAGTCCTCCGGCAGACTGACATTGCTGAACTCGTCCATTAAGAAGTGGACGGGAACGGGTAGACTGCCGCCGTATTTGTGGTCGGCCAGATAGAATAGCTGCTGAAAAAGCTGGGTGTACAAAATGCTGACCAAAAAGTTAAAGCTGGTATCATTGTCGGGGATCAGGGCAAAGAGCGCCACTTTCTTTTCTCCGAGGGACGGCAGATCCAGCTCGTCCGTAGCGGTCAGCGCCGCCAGCGAGGACAGATTGAATTTCTCTAACCTCGCTGCCAGCGTGATCTGAATGGATTTCAGTGTTTTGGCGCTGCCGGAATGATAGTCCTTGTAATACTTCACGGCGATATGATCGGGCTCCCGCATCTCCAACCGCTCAAACAGCTCGTCCAGCGGTGAGGTGTATTCGTCGCAGTCCTCCCGCACATCCGCCGCACGCAGCATCTCCATGACCATCGGAAAGTTTTGCTCGTCGGGCGGTGCTTCATATTTCAGATAGAAGATCAGCGCCAGCAGAAGCATAGATGCGGCGGTGTCCCAAAAGGGATCGTTGGACTGACTGCCTTTCGGCGTAGTGCTTTTGAACAGGTTGGTCACAAGCCGCTGCACATCGTTATCGTCCCGCAGGTAGACAAACGGGTTGTAGCAATGGCTTTGCTCCATGTTCAGAAGATCCAGCACACGCACCTCATAACCCTTTTGCCGGAGCAGATGCCCCGTGCTGCGCAGCAGCTCGCCCTTCGGGTCCAGCACGGTAAAGCTCGTGTTGGCCTGACACAGATTCGGCTTTGCGTAAAACCTCGTCTTGCCTGCGCCACTGCCGCCGACCACGACCGTATTGAGGTTGCGGCGGTGCTTCCGTCCGTCCAGACCCATACGGACATTCTGCGTGAAGATCTTGTTGTCCTCCGGTGCGGCTGCCCGGTATTTTCGGTTGACAGTTCGGGCCGAACCCCACTTGGCCGAACCGTGTTCCTCGCCCCGGCGGTAATTGCGGCGGGAAGATAAAATCACACCCACTGTAAGCCCGTAGGCACAGAGCAGAACGAGGACGGTTTTCAGGCTGTCCCTGCAAAGCTCGATATGAAACGGGTCATTCATCGCCGCAGGAAACCGAGCGACGATCTCCGGCAGTCCGCCGTGGACGGCGGGGGCGATCAGCAGCCCCAGCCACACCACGGGGAGAATCCCGAACAGGCAGAGGATAAGAGGGTTATTCTCTTTCTTCATCGTTTCGGCACCGTACCTTCTTTGCAGGGGCATCGATCACCTTCAAAAGAACTTCGTCAACAATGTCGGTGGGGCGTTCTTCCTCCAGCAGATCGTTCCGCATTTCATTGAGGGCATTGACCACAACACCGTGCTCATAGCGGTCAAGGGTCAACACCCGCTTTTCCTGTTTTCCCATGGTCATCGCTCCTGTTCACTCTGGCGGGGCGCCTTGCTCTGCTCCAGCGACCGCATCATTCTTGCGGAAATGTCATAGGCAGTGTCCCGGATGTCGGTCAGCTCGGCACGGATCGTCTGCGGGTCATCGGTGCGCAGAAAATCGGCAGGCGCTTCAAAGGCATAGCCGCTCACATCCACACCGAACTCTTTGCCGAGGATATAGGAAACGCACTGCGCCTTGAACCCGGCATTTTCCTCGGTGTATTCCTCGCCGGTTCGGGCAAGCTCCGCCTGCGCCAGTGCTTTGGACAGACCGCAGAACAGATCGTTTGCCGACAGCCCACGGCGGACAAAAACGGCATTCTGCTCACGGTCATACACGGCATCCATGCCGTTCGGCAGCTCGTCCACAGACTGCACCGGCGCAGGGCGCTTGTAGATCAAGGCGTTCAGCAGCGCCCGTGCGTCGTGGGAAACCGCCTGCGGCGTTCTCGTCCGGGCGGTGGTCTGCGAGATGTCATAGACCCGCTTGATGTTGTAGGACACGCCGATGCTGCCGTCGTCACGGGTGTATTCGCCGTTGGACTCGACGATCTTGATGGGGCGGCCGAACTCCTGCCGCTTGATATACACGCCCTGATCCCGCCAGAAATCCTTGTCGCCCAACCTGCGGGCATCCGGCTTCGTGGCAAGGATCAGCAGGGCGTTGGTGGCAGAGTAATTGCGGAAAGCGGCCTGCACATCCAGATAGTCACGGAACTTACCGCCGTCTGCGCAGACGGCCTCGGCGGTGGCATCGGCCAGAGCGTAAACCTCGTCACGCTCCGCCTTTTTCTTTGCCGCCCACGCCTCTTTGTCAAAATCTTCGGCTTGCGGGGCGGGTTCAAAAATATCGTCAAAATTGCTCATGGGTTATCTCTCCTTTGATTTGGGTTTCTTTTTTCGGGACGGCTGCTTGTGGGCGGTCGTCTGCTGTTTAGGCTGCTTTTTTGAAACGATGGGTTCTTCTTTGGCGGGAGCCGCCGCCTCTTGCTGTTTCGCCTTGATTTCCCGCAGTTCTTCACGAACAGAGGGGCGTTCTTCGGGCGGCTTAACAGTACCCTCGGCGGTTCTGCTTTGCTTCTTTGAGATAGGCGCGGACGGATGGGATTTCTCCGTCTTTGCCGCCGCAGGGTTTGGGGATGCGTGTTCCTCCTTTTGAACGGGTGCGCCCAGCAGGTCATCCAGCAGGCGGTCGTCCGCCGCCTTGTCGGGTTTCTCCTGCTCAGGCGCAGACGGAGCGGTTTTATCCGCCTTGGACTGCTCGATGTCCCGCTTGATGGAAACGGTATCGACCGTCGCCAGCTTGAAGCGTTCCACAATGCGGTTGATTTTTGAAGCGTCCTCGGCACGCACCATAATGTCTACCATACCGTCGGCGGATTTTTCTTTCCCGCGCAGAGCGCAGTAGACAACGCCGTACCGCTTGGCTTCCAACGCAAACTGTTTCAGATGTTCCTCACTGACGGTGAACACTTTGAGTTCCTTGCCGCTTTTGAGCATGGCAGAAAGCCGCTGGTGGCCTTTGGTCTTGTTCTTATCTCGGCTTTTCCAGACAGCGTAGAGCATGGCAGCGATATTCTTTGCCGCCGAGCCGGTCAGCTTCAGGGCAACTTCCGTACCCTCCAAACTGATCCGTACCACTTGCTCCGCTGCGTCACCGGAATTGTACATATTTCATCATCTCCTTTGCGCTTAGAAAACTTGCCTGCAAATTTTGTGTGACCGCCGATCATCTGACGGCTTTCTGCTGTTCGGTGCGGTCACATTTCTCCTTCCTTTCGGGTTGCTCGTCCTCACGGACGGCTTTGATTTTCTCCTTAATCACGCCGGAGCGCTCGGCAATGGTGTTACATAAAACCACCTCCTTCCGCAGTGCGGCAAGCTCTTTGGAAAGTGCGGCGATCTGCGCTTTGACCTCCGCCGCCTTTTCGGGATCGGACTTCACCGCCGCCGTCCGCTGTGCTTTATAAAGCTGTTTGCGGTCGGCAGTTAGGGTGGCGATTTTTCCGTTCACCTCGTCACGATAGGGAAAAAGCTGCTCGGCGGTATCGATTCGATGCCCTATAAGCAGCCTTGTTTCGGCGGTGATGGCGTCCAGCTTCAGCAGATCCTCACGCAAGAGAAAATGAAGTCGCCGCCTATTTTGTTTCGGTTTGTTTTTCGGGAAGATCCCCAGCAGGTAGCAGTAGTGAAAATACAGCGCCCGAAACCCTGTGATTTTGCGGGTCTTTTTCAAGCTGCCGAACAAGCGAATCCGTATGACTTGACGGGTCGGTTCGGACGGTTTCTTTTCAGCTCGTGTCTGCGACAGAATCCGTCTGCGGATTTGTTCAATAGAATAGTCCTCACCGAAATTCCGTATCAGCCTTACAAAGCGTTCTTTGCCCGGCGGCCGCACCGAAATATCCTTGCCGATCTTGACCTCATAGCCTTTCTTCCGCAGATTATCGAAAAACTGCCGTTCGGTCATAGACTGCCGAATCGCCTCGTCCATGTCGGCGCGAATCAGCCCCCGCCAAGTGGGGCGCTGTTCCTGCTCGGCACGCCATTCGCCGTATTGCTTGGCTTTCCCGTACTGCGGATTTTCAATCACCGATAAACGGTACTCACGGCAAAGCTCATCGGAAACGGTCTGCATATCGTGATAATCCTTTTTGGTGCGGTGATATTTGATTCCGTCCACAAAGGACACCGTATTCAGCACAAAATGATTGTGCAGGTGATTTTCTTTGTCAAGGTGGGTTGCAACAATCACCTGATAGCGGTCGCCCCATAGCCGGGTCGCCAGCTTTACGCCGATCTCATGCGCCAGTTCGGGCGTGGCCTCGCCGGGAGCAAAGGACTGATAACCGTGATAGGCCACCGTGCCGTCCTTCTTGCCGAACCGCTTTTTCACCGCCAGCATTTCATCACGGGCGGTGGCGGGAGAGCAGTTGATGCCCGACACAAAGCGGTGGAGCGGTGTGCCGTCCTCGTTGCCCTTTTCCTGCGTTTTTTCCGAATTAACGGCATAGCGGATCACATCGGTAAGCTGCTGCCCGTCCTGCTCGTTCAGTTCCCGGTCGGCGTAGAATTTGGGATTTGCCGTCTTTTCGGGATTTTCCGCATAGATCACCACCTTGCCGAGCCAGCCTTTTACCCGCCATATTGATGTCGTTGCCATAGGCGCATCACTTCATTTGGTGGGGCAGAATGACCGCTGCGGTGATCGTTTTGATAGCCTCATCCAGCTTGCGGCAGTTCTCGTCGTACCGCTGCACATCCAGTGCGTTCAGGGTATGGGCTTTTGCGGCGATCTGATTCAGGTTGTTGCCGATCCCGTGGAGTTCCCTCATCATGGCGTAGTAATCGGGCGGCGGTGCATCCTGCGGTTCAAGGCCGTTTACCAAGTGCCGAAGATACGCTTCACGGGAAAGTCCGCTCTTTTTGACCTTCTTCTGAAACGCCTCGGCTTCCTTTTTATCCAGCCAGAATTGAATGTGAACATTGCGTTTTCTCATATTTTCACCTCCGAATTGAGTTCGTTTTGAATTTCCACGATCCGCTTGCCGACCGCATACACGACGGGGATCGTCACGCCGTTGCCCGCCTGCTTGTAAAGCTGGGCATCGGAATTGACGGCGGCGGCCCGGTCAAACATATCGTCCGAAAATCCTTGCAGCCGCCAGCACTCACGGGGTGTCAGCTTGCGGATGCGTCCGCAGCCGAGCGGAAGCGCAGAGCCGTTTTCAGGCTTGCCCTGATCCGTCTCCTTTGCTCGCTTGACGGGCAAAGCGTATTCGCAGGAATCGCAGGCGCAGAGATAAACGCCGTGCTTGTCCTGCGTGTTCAGACAAAAGGCGGGTTCGCCGCACGCCTTGAAGCGCCGTCCGTTCTGCCGCTTGTTTTCCCGGTCGGGAGTGAGGACGGCACGGCAGCCATAAAAAATACCGGAGCTTTCGCCCCGGTTGCTGACCCCGATCTTGTCATAGCCTGCGATCAGGCATTTGGTGTGCTCCTGCTCCAAGATTTTCGGCGTACCCCGTTTTAGTTGGATGAGCGCCGTTTCTTCGGTGCGGTCCGGGCACTCGCCGCTCATGCAAAGAACGCCGCTTTTGTCACCGCTGTGGTTGGTGATGCCGCTGTCATACCTTGCCTTGATACAGCGGGCGTGCTCGGTCAGCTTCGGATTGCCTTTGCACAGGTCGATAAAATACATTCCCGTCCTGCCTGCAAAACCGCCGCCCTCGCTCATCAGCGTACAGCTCACGCCTGCGGGATCATAGACCCGCTTGCCCTGCGTGCCGCCGATCAGTTGTATAAGAGCCTTGCCGTCGCCTGCGGTGACAGGAAATACTTTTCGTCCACCTTCGGCTCTAAAATGTCGATAAGCGACAAGATAGATTCGTTCCCGGTTTTGCGGAACGCCGTGGAAGCGTGAATTAAGCAGTCCGTATTCGATATGATAGCCGATTTCGGCCAACGAATGGAGAACGGTCGCAAAGTCCCATCCTCGATTAACGGAGAGCAGATTTTTAACATTTTCAAGGACAAGCCATTCGGGTCGATCCTCGGCAGGCGTGCCTTTGAGGAGTCTAACGATTTCAAAAAAGAGAGAGCTTCGCTTGCCTGCAAGCCCTCGCTGCCGGCCAGATACAGAAATGTCCTGACACGGGAATCCGCCTGCCCAGAGGTTGACTCTCGGCAGATCGGCGGGGTTGGTTTTGGTGATGTCCTCGCCATACCATTCATCCTCCTTTACACCGTGGACCGCACGGTAGCTGCGGTCTGCAAATTTGTCGATCTCGCAGTGGCCTTTGCAGACCATACCGCAAAGCTCAAAGCCCTTGCGGAAACCGCCGACACCGCTGAAAAAGTCCAAAAAGGTCATGGGTTCATTCACCGGCTGTGACCTCCTTTCGGGTATAAAAATATCGCCCGCCATTCTGATGGGGACGAAAGGGTTTCAGGGATTTCCCTGACAAGTGCCGTTGTGGTATCACAACGGCGATGCTTGCTGGTACAGTGCATGGCGTTCGTCCCATAGGCCGAACATTTTGCCACCGACTGAAATAACATCACCGCTCCTGCTCCGGCTGCGGACGGTACGGGATGCCGAGTAGCGTGTCGTTCACCCGCGCAAGGTGTTCGGGATAGCGGAACATCTTGCCGTAGCGGTCGATCTGCTCGTCGGAAAGACTGTCCAGATTTTCACCCCGGCAGTCGCAGATAAAGGCGGGGCCGAAGATGAAATCCACCATCACGCCGTCGTCATTCTTCACACTGCGGTTCGGGCGCATTCCGTTGATCTTGCTTTCCTCATTGCATACGATGCAGACCTGTTCCTCAAAGGGATAGAACGGCTCGATCAGACCGTCCACCACTTTCTGCATCCCGGCAAGGGACGCATCGATCTCGACCGCACGGGCGAGCTTGCCCGGTTCCAGCAGTACCACCTTGATTTTCTTTTCATTTTCCATTGCAAATGCTCCTTTCATCGTTTTCCGTAATCGTGACCGTCAGCCCGTGTTCATCCTCCAGCGCAAGCAGCAGCTGTTTCAGCACCTCATGGCTTTTGATGCGGGGAATGTCCAGCGCCGAGGGAGAAACGCCCAATGCCTCGGCCAGCGTACAGAGCAGAGCGTGTTTCGGCGTTCTTGCGCCGGACTCATACTGCGCAATGCGGATGTCGGCGGTTTCGGGCGGAAAGCCTGCGGCGATGCCCAGCGCCTTTTGCGTCATGCCCCGCAGCATACGAAAGTGCCGGATGCGTCGTCCCGGACTTATTATCAAGTCGCTCACCGTTCTTTGCTCCTTTCTCCGCGCTTGGTGATGGGCAAGCCCAGCCGCATACAAAGGCAGTCGTTGTAATCCTTGCCCTGCGGGGGCGGCTGGATGTCCACCGTAACCGCATACTTCCTTGGCAGCAGGGCCTTGATGGTTTCTGCGGCGACCCGTCCCGTGGCATCGTTGTCAAGCCTCAGCGCCACACGGCGGATATGAGGATGCTCGGCAAGATACCGCACCAATGCGGCGGGCAGGCTGCTTTCCTCGATTTTCGCCCTTGGCTGGTAGACACCGGCGAGGGAGAGCAGGTTTTCACTGCGCCAGTCCTTGCCGTCCAGCTTTTGCAGTGTCCCATAGGACAGCAGATCCACTGCCGATTCAAACAGGTGGAGCGTATCGCTTGCGGCCGCTGCAGGGATTCCAAAAGAATAGTGCTTGTCGCTGCCGTTGGCATCCCCGATGAAGTCCGAGCCGATCCCTCGCTGGTTGGCGTAGCGGGGCTTTCCGTCTGCGTCCATGCCCACGAAAACCACATTGTGATAGGGATAACTCTCGTAAAGACGGCCGGTTTGGATGCAGAAGTCGATCAGCTCATAATCGATCCCTCTGCGGTGCAGGTATTCGACGGCGCGGGTAGCGCTGCGGTTGACCTGCGGCAGAAGCAGCACTTTTTCTTTCGGTGCTTTCGGAACCGGGACAAATGCGGGCGGCGCCGCTGACAGATTCCCCATGATGGTTTCGACCGCTTGCGTAAAGGACATTTCTTTGACCTTGATAAGATAGTCCAGCGCAGAATAGCCGCCGATCCCACGGGAAAACCAGCACCATTTGCCGTTGGAGATTTTCAGGCTGTCGTGCTCACGGGTGCAGTAGGTGCCGCCTCCGAAATGCACCAACTCCTGCGGCTCATAAGTCCGCAGATAGGTCAGCAGATCCATCTCACGGGCCTGCGCCACCACCTCCGGCGGGATATATGGCATATGTTTCACCTCCGTTCTGACATAAAAATAGCCGAGGGG
>ERZ773138.2081-NODE-2081-length-16380-cov-8.287106_pt1 | contig 16380 bp, 14 predicted proteins | sample MGYA00511114_ERZ773138 | MGnify/ENA primary metagenome ERZ773138 (study PRJEB29015, sample SAMEA2737805) | human gut metagenome | biome: human gut; feature: human-associated habitat; material: faeces | place: China | collected 2012 ...
TGGAGCAGGTGACGGGAATCGAACCCGCATCCCCAGCTTGGAAGGCTGGTGCCCTAGCCATTGTGCTACACCTGCATGCGCCCTCCGCAAAAATCGTCAGCTCTGTTATAATAGCATCAGTGTCCCGTTTTGTCAACGTTTTTTCAGAATTTTTCTGTGCTTTTTTATGTTATCTGAGTAGAGCGCACAAAAGCCTTGCACCGTCAGCACTTTCCGGCCGCGCGAACGCGCCGCATAGCCGCTCAGGATGCCACTGCATGGCAAAGACGGGGAGCGTCCTGTGGCCGACGGCCTCGACCGTGCCGTCCTCCGCGCAGGCGAAGACCTGAAGCCCCGTCCCCAGCCGCCAGACGGCCTGATGGTGTGCACTGTTGACCGTGCAGCGCGTGCCGTACAGCTCGCGCAGAAGGCCCGGCGCGGTGTTGATGGCATGCAGCTGGTCAACGCCGTCAATTTGACTGTGGCCCTCGATGTGCTGACGCAGCGTGCCGCCAAAATAGACGTTGAGGACTTGCAGCCCGCGGCAGATGCCGATGACAGGCTTTCCCGCGCACAGGAAGTTGTCAATCAGCGTGAGCTCACGCGCGTCGCGTGCTTCGTCGAGATATTCCGAGCCGTTCAGCGCTTGACCGTAAAAGCGCGGGTGCATGTCGCCCCCGCCGGGCAGCAGCAAAACGTCCGCGTTCTCCGGCGTTTCGGCGAGCGGCGCACCGACCAGCGCGAGCGCATTTTCGTAATTTTTCAGGCGTACCGATAAATAGACAGTCTTCATACGCACAGAATATGCCCCGAATGCGAAAAAAGACCTTGCAAGACGCAAAAAGTTATGGCATAATAGTTTGGCTGATAACAGCGAACTGAATATGCAGCGGTATCGAAGTGGTCATAACGGGGCTGACTCGAAATCAGTTTGAGGGAAACCTCACGAGGGTTCGAATCCCTCCCGCTGCGCCAAGGAAAAACCTCTTTTGTCTGTTACGGCAAAAGAGGTTTTCGTAAAGAGAGGGACTGAAAATGCTGATTGACAGTTCGATCGCACAGGCATATATCGAGAGCAGCTGCGTCGACGCTTTTCGTGCTTCATGGCTCTTTGAACACACCTCGGTTTCGTCAGATCTTGGCAGGAATGCATTTACTCCGCCGCCTGAGGATCTTGCTCTCCGAGAGACTGTGCGCAAGCTCGAACGCCGTATCTGTGAAGCGGCTGCGCACTTTGTCCCCGTCAACCGCCCGATTTGGGACGCGCTTTTCCCCGATTGGGAGGCGGTACAGCCGACACTTGATTTGATCGTCGGTTATCCCGAGCCTTACGACGCCGTTGCGGCACACTCGCCCGACGGGCAGGCACATCTCATCTTTGACCTCATCCGTTGGTGCAATTATGCGGAGCTCGACCAGCTCGACAGCATCATTCGGAATCTGCTGACGCATGAGATTACGCATCTCTTGATTGGACACCGCTATCCGGCGGCAGATGCCGCATTGGAAAGTACAGACTATTTGAGAAGATTGGATGCTTACACATTTCATGAGGGATTCGCCCATCTTCTCTCCTATCAGGCGACGGAAATCGACTGTGTGGACTGGCATACACCGCAGCTTACCGAGGCCGCAGCAGCAAGCCGTGCCAAACTGCGCCTCGCGCTTACGGAGACGGATCCAGACAGGCAAAAGCAGTTTCTTGAAGAGGCGGTCTGCGGATCGTACTATGAAAAGTTTGCCTGTATGTGCGGTATGCTGTATCTGGCAGACCGATGGGAAACGCAGGGAATCGACGGCCTGAAAAGCGCATTTGCGGACTATCACGGCTTTGCTCAAAGGGCCTTGAGCATTCGAATTTGATTGCAAAAGAGGAAGAGACGCGAATGCGTCTCTTCCTCTTTTACACCTTCTCCCGCTTCTGCCGCCAGAGGTTGATCGCCAGCATGACCGCGGCGTAGATCAGCGCGGCGGCGAGGATAATGAGCGAGAAGTCGCGCTGCATCTGGTAGCTCGTCGTCGTGAAACCCTTGACGAGTAGATGACCGGCAAGATAGCTCGCGGGAATCAGCGCGAGATAGCCGAGCGCTTTGCCCGTTTTCTTCCTGCGGCAGACGAAAAATGCAATACCCAGCGTAATAAGGAGTGCTAACGATAGCAAAACGTAATAGCCCAACGCCAGCCTCGGCAGCGAAATGACACCGCCGTTCATGCTGCCGCAGAGCAGCACATCGTCCTGCCCGTTGTTCTGAGAATAGCAGACTGCCGCGCAGTTCGCGGCGTCGAGCGTAAAGAGCGTGCGCGCGGACTCCGCCTTGGCGAGCACACCTTGCAGTGCGTCCGCCTCGCGCTGTGTGCGATCATTTGCGCTGTGTGTGTTCGGGGCGCCCCCGGTTTTGTCGAATGCGCCGCGCCATGTGTCGAGCGGCGTGCGCCATGCGGTGATGAAGTAGATGGTTTTGCTGCTGTTGGGGTCCTGCATGTTCGTGACCTCTGCGCCGGAGACCGGCACGAGCAGGCTGACGGAGATGCTCTCCGCGCCGCTGAGATCAGAAAGCCCATCCGCTGCCGAGCCGTCGTCCGCGAGCGCGCTGGGCGAGCGTGAGATCGCCCACTCTGTCTCGCTGTACGGCAAATACTGCGGCGCGGTGAGGTACGCAAACCCCGCCGTCGCCAGCGTCAGCGCGAGCGTGACGGCCAGCAGTACGGCGGTCAGCTTCTTGCGTCGAAGCTGCCTCTTCAAGTCGCGCAGCGGCTGCGCGCTGACGGGCGCGGGCTTCACGTCCGCCTTCAGCGCGTCGAGCTCGGCGCGGCAGGCCGCGCACTGCGCTAAATGCCCGTCCACAAATTCCTTCGTCTCCTCGCGCAGCATGTCTTCCTCATAGAGCGGCAGAAGGTCCTGCACGATGCTGCAAGTTTTGTCCATTTCAGTCGTCCTCCAATCCCTCGCGGATCATGCGCTTGGCGCGGTGATACGTCACGCATGCCCAGTTTTCCGTCTTGCCGAAGAGCGCGCCGATGTCGCGGAAGCTCTTCTCACCGTACACGCGCCACATGAAGACCTCCTTGTACGGCTCTCTGAGCGCGTGCAGCAATTCCTGGATGCGCGCGGCCTCGCTGTGATCTTCTAACTCCTCCTCGTGGCGCTCCTCGGCGATCCGGCAGTCTTCGAGCGGGGCAAGCCGCTTCTCGCGCCGCAGCTGCGAATAATAGAGATTCTTCGCGATCTGGCAGAGCCACACGCGCACGCTGCACTCGCCCCGAAAGCGGTCGAGGGCGTCCATCGCACGGAAAAACGTCTCACTCGTCAGCTCCTCGGCGGTACTCTCGCTCCCGGACAGCGAGAGAAGATACCGGTACACATCGTCGAAGTACACGGCGTACACCTCTTCAAAATTCGTCAGCGCCCTCACCCCCTTTCTGTCTATAGGACGGCGGAAAACCGGTTTTCTTACAAAAAAATCCGTCCCGCGGGACGGATTTTTTCTTTCACGTTTTGACGACTCTTTTCTTGCCGCACTTCGGGCACGTAAGCTCGACCTTGCCGATGTTTTTCGGCACGCGGCAGTACGCGCCGCAGGAGCAGCGGACGTATTTGTGCGCCTTGTCGGCGCGGCGTGCCTTCGCGCCGCGAATGGCGTTCGCCTTCGGCGTCCACCAGGTCAGAAACTTCGCGTTCTCAGCCTGACGGCGCGCGAGATTGCGCGAAAAAATGCGGATGAGCACGATGAACATCAGCACCATCGACACAAAGTACAGCGCTTGGGAAACGCCCTGCACGCGGATGATCGAGCTCAGAATGCTCACGCCCAGCTCAAGGATCACGAGCGCCCAGTTCAGCGCATCTACGCCATTGCGGCCATACATAAAGCGGTAAAGGGCATCGCGGAATTTGTTCACAAAAAACACTCCTAAAATCTTGATGCTGCCATTCTACACGCTTTTTTGACCCCCGTAAAGGCGTTTGAACAAAAGTTTACAGAATGGAAAAGAGTAAACGCAAACCGCCCGCCCCCGTCAGTCGCCTTACAGGGGGGCAAGGGGGGGCCCGCCCCCCAAAAAAGCCTCGCAGAGTTTCGCCGCTCCGCGGCGAAATAAATTCAAATCATTTTCCGCCGCGACCTGCGCGTGGCGGAAAATACCTCTCAGGCCGCAAGTGTGGAATTTGCCCGCCATCGGCAGGCAAATTATGCGCGCAGCGGCCTGCAAGGAATAAAAAATGCGTCCAGCTTTCGCTGGACGCATTTTTTAGGTTTTAAAGTCCGTTGGTGTAACGATACAGGAACGTCACGGCCTCGGCGCGGTTGCAGGAAGCATACGGGGAGAACGTCGTGGCGCTGGTGCCGGTGGTGATACCCTTACCGACGGCCCAGAGGATGGCCTTGTAGTAGCTCGCCTCGCTCGTGGCGCCCACATCCTTGAACGGGTTGGAGTAGTAGCCGCTGGGCTGACCCGCGTAGCGGTACAGGAAGGTCACGATCTGGGCACGGGTGCAGACCTGATCGGGGGAGAACGCCGTGGTGCTGGTGCCGGAGGTGATGCCCTTCTGGCTGGCCCACAGGATGGCCTTGTAGTAGCTCGAGTGCGTGACGGCGTTGACATCACGGAACGGGTTGCGGGTGGTGGTCGGCTCCGGGCTGCCGGCGGCGCGCCACAGGAACGTCACGATCTCGGCGCGGGTGCAGGACTTGTACGGGGAGAAGGTGGTGCTGGACGTGCCGTTGGTGATGTTCTTGCCGACGGCCCACTTGACGGAGTTGTAGAAGTAGTCGGTGGTCTTGACATCGATGAAGTTCATCGTCTGGCCGATCTTGATGGCCACGGTGCCGGTGAGCTGGCGGGTGCCGGTGCCGGTCGTGCCGTAGCGGGCGTAGATGGTGAACGGGATGTAGACGGTCTCGCCGGTCTTGGCGTAGCGGCTGGCGAGGAACGCGACGTCGCTGAGCGCATTCTGGCTGGCGGTGGCGCTGTAGTAGAACTTGTCAGTCGTCTTGATGGAGCCGCCGTAGTTGTAGCCGTTGTAGTAGGTGTAGAGCGAGCCCTCGTTGACGGCAGAGACGGCGCTCTGGTCAAAGGTCACGTAGTCGATGGTGTAGTTGCTGCTGTAGCCCTTGGTGGAGTGCAGGTAGCTGAGGAAGTCGCTCTCGTCGAAGCGGACGCTGTCGCCCTGAGAGACGGTGTACTTGATGTCCTCGCGCACGAGGTTGACGACGACGCTGCCGGAGTAGCTCACGGTCGTGCCGCGGCTCGTGGAGGAGCTGGAATAGCGGGTCGCGTACAGGGTGAAGTTCAGCGTGATGGTCTTCGCGGTGGTCTTGTCGTTGGGGACGAACGTCACGCTATCGAGGTTGGTGACCTTGGTATTGCGGTTGAACGCGCCGGAGGAATTGCTGGTGGACATGGCGGTGCCGCCATAGTACAGCGTGCCCTGCGCGGTGGTGGGCAGGGAGAAGGTCACATAATCGAAGGTGACATAGGGATAGGACTTGGCCTTGCTGGCGTCGCCGCGGGCCTCAGCGACCTTGTTCATGAAGTCGTTGAAGTCGCTCTGCGCGAACTGGACGGTCTCACCGGCCACGCCGTTGTAGTTGATGTTGTAGTTCTTCTGGTAGACGCTGATGGTGCCGCAGTAGAGCCTATTGTCGGTGCCCTGCGTCACGACATACAGCGTGCACTTGCCATTGATGAAGTTGGTGTCGGTCAGGGAATAGAGATTGGCGGCGGCAGTGGTGGGATAGTATTTCTGGCTGCTGCCGTTGTTCCAGTCGACAGGCTCGGTGTTCACACCGGCAACATAGTAATACCTTGCGCCGGAGGGAACCTGAACGTAATAGCGATAGGTGTTGCCGTAAGCCGCGACCGGCTCGGGATACTGGTCGGCATAGGTGGTCGAGCTGGGCGTTACGGGAACATTAAACGTAACGCTGTAGGTCTTGGGAACGGCGGTATTGGCAACGCGGGTGGTCACGGTGGCGGTGAACTTTGCAGTGCCGATGCCGGAGAGATTTGCCTTGAAGTAGAGATAGCCGGAGCCGCCGGCGGGATAGTTGTACGAAGCATTGCTCGTGCCGACACCGTAGGCGGTGGTGGAGGGAACCTGCGTGACGCCGCTGAGGGAATAGACGGTCTCGTAGGTGTAGGCGGTGCTGTAGGTCTTGTTGATGGCGGCCTGCGCGGCGTTAACAAGATCACTGTAGCTGTAGTTCACAGAAGTGCCGTTCTGAACAGCACTGAGGGTCGCCTCGATCAGGGCGCCGGTAACGGGGATGTTCTGCACATAGTCCTTGCCCTTATAGGTCGCCTTTGCGGTGACGGTGGTAGAGCCGCTTGCTCTGAGCGTTACGATCGGCGCAGCGGTCGTCTGGTTCGTCACAGTTGCGATGTTGAGGTTGGCGGAAACAAAGGAGTAGGTCGGAGTGACCGGGGCAGCGGGAGAAGCGGAGGTATCCACAAAGTTCGCCGCCAAAGTCGCGGTCTGACCGATCTGCGTCAGCGTAACGCTTGCAGGGACGACAGTGAAGGTATAGGTGTCGGGAAGGCTCTTGACCGTGATGGGGTCACTCGTCTTAGCGAGCTTATCGCCCTCGCTTGCCTTGCAGTAAACAGAGTAGTCGGTTGCAGCGGGGACCGTCCAGACGAGGGACTTGCCCGTGCCGATCGGAGTCTCGGCTTTGTCGCCGATCTTGCAGAACCACGCATAAGTGGCGGCGTTGCTGAGACCGGTGGAGCTGGCGGTGAGCGTGGTCTTGCCGCCGGAGATGACCTCGGTAAGGCTTGCCGCTGCGGTCACGGTGGGGGTGGTGGCGTTGACCGTCACATCAGCCGTCAGCGCGGAATCCTTGACGCGCACGGTCAGCTTTCCGCTCGCGTAAGTGGGCTTCTTGCCCTCGGCATTATCGATCACATAGCCGGTTGCGGCAGCAGACCACTTGTTGTCGGCGGAGGCGATGGTTTCTTTATCAAGAAGGGAGATGTTGACCGTGCCGTTCGTCACAGAATAGGTTCTGTTGTTGAAGGTGACGGTGGTGATGTCGCTCGGGAGAAGCTTGTCAGCGATAGAGACATTGCTTTTAACGACCTTAGTCGTAGATCTGGTGATTTCCTGCCCTTCGATCGTCACCTTGTACTCGATCGTTAAGGTGCAGGAGACTTCTACATTTTCCGCCTTGTTGGAGGCGGTCAGCGTTCCTGTCGTGGCACCCGTGCCGGCAGCGCCGGAAAAACCGGGAGTGCTCCAACTATAACCGATCACGTTTACATCGGTGGCAGTTACGCCATTATCCGTGACGGTGGGGGCGGTTGCGGTAACGGTGAATGTGGTCGAGTCGCCTCTTGCAAGGGAGGACGCCGACGTGGTGATGGCGTATGTGCCGCCAACCTCGACACCTTCCGCCCTTGCGGGTACGATGACCAGACTCATGACCATGGTCAGAGCCAATAGCAAGGAGAGAAATTTTTTCATGTGATCTTCATCCTTTCGTGTTTGTTGTTGTCGGCTCCGCGCGCACAGAGCCTTTCTCATACATGGCATTTTACCATGCCGCGGGGAATAAGGGAACAGGAAAATGGAAAATTCATAAATTCTTTATCTTCCCTCTTCGCCCAGTTTCCCTTTGCTTCCTTAATTAGACGCAAGAAACGTCTGTTTTGTTTCACGAAAACCGAAAATTTCCCAAAAATTTTTTACGCCGCGAAAAACCGCACATACACGAACACCCCCAGAGCGATCTGCGCGAGTAAGATCGCCGGAATGCCGAACTTGAAGTACCAGTGCCGCGTTTTGTGGTGAAAGACCCTCATTGCGAAAAGAGCACCCGCGCTGCCGAGCAGCAGCGCGAGTGCAAATAAGGTCTTTTCGGGCACGCGCCGCGCACCCTGGATTTTGGCGCGGCGCTTGTCTGCGCCGTAGACGCAGAACGTCAGAATATTGATCGCGGCGAGATAGATGACAAAGTATCTCACTTTTCGAGCTTGCTGAGCTCCACGGCCGCCGCCGCGCCGAGGCGCGCGTTGTTGAACACGAGCTGGATGTTGGAATCCAGACTGTCGCCGCCGGTGAGGTCCTTGATCTTGGCGAGCAGATAAGGCGTCGTGGCCTTGCCGTGGATGCCGTCCTTCTTCGCGTCCTCGACGGCCTCGGCAATGGCCTTGTCGATGACCTCCTTGTCCATGGAGTACTCTTCGGGAATCGGGTTCGTGACGAGTAAGCCGCCGCGCAGACCCAGCTCGCGCTTGACGTGGAACGCCTTGGCCAGCTGCTCGGGCGTGTCGAGCTCGTAGTCGACGCCAAAGCCGGACTTGCGCGTGTAGAACGCAGGCAGCTCGCTCGTGCCGTAGCCGATGACGGTCACGCCGTGGGTCTCGAGATATTCGAGCGTCAGACCGAGGTCGAGGATGGACTTCGCGCCCGCGCACACGACCATGACGGAGGTGTTGGCCAGCTCTTCAAGGTCAGCGGAGATGTCGAACGTCTCCTGCGCGCCGCGGTGCACGCCGCCGATGCCGCCGGTGGCGAACACGCGGATGCCCGCCATGTCGGCGATCATCATCGTGGTGGTGACGGTGCAGGCGCCGTCCCTGCCCTGCGCGACGAGCACAGGCAGGTCGCGGCGGGACGCCTTGGGGATGCCCGCGCCGGTCTTGCCGAGGTAGTCGATCTCCTCACGGGTCAAGCCCGCCTTCAGGCGGCCGCCGATGATGGCGATGGTCGCGGGGACCGCGCCCGCCTCGCGGATGATGCTCTCGACCTTGAGGGCGGTCTCCACGTTCTGGGGATAGGGCATACCGTGGGAAATGATGGTGGACTCAAGCGCGACGACGGGCTTGCCGGCGTCCAGTGCTTCCTTTACTTCGGGGGCAATGTCAAGATAACGGTTCATGATAAATGACTCCTTTTCTGAAATTACTGTATTCTTTCAGCCACGGCCGTAAGGCTCATGGCGGGGTTGATGGTGTCGGCGCTCTCCATCGCGATGGCGGAGGCGGCAAGGCCGCGCTTCGCGGCGGTCTCAAGGTCCGCGCCGTCGAGGAACGCGCGGGCGACGGCAGCCATGAAGGCGTCGCCGCAGCCGGTGGTATTGACCATGCGCGCGGGGAGGTTGTGCAGGTGGATCTTTCTCTCATGGTCGGCGGCAAGCACGCCGTCCGCGCCGAGCGAAAGAAAGACGCGCTGCAAGCCCGCGGCGAGCAGCGTATCCGCTGCACGATACAGGCTCGTCTCGTCCGTGACCGTCACGCCGGAGAGCAGCTCGGCCTCCATGCGGTTTGGCTTGAGCGTGTGGAGCCGCCCGAGGATCGGCTCGAGCTTTCCGGCCTTCGCCGCCGAAACGGGATCGGCAAAGAGCGGCGCGGTGCAGTGCTCGCCGAGATAGCGGATGCTCTCTGCGCTGAGGTTCGTATCGAGCACGACGAGCGCGGCGGCGTTGAGCGTATTTAGCTTCGTCTCCAGAAAGGTGGGCGTCAGCTGCTCGTAGATGGCCATGTCGTTCATGGCAAGCGCCATATCGCCGTTGCTGTCCGCGAGAAACAGGTAGGTCGAGGTCGCGCCGTCGGGAACATACAGGCTGTCCGTCAAGTCGATGCCGAGGTCGGCACAGGACGCCTCGACGCGCTTCGCGCCGTCGTCCGCGCCGAGCGCGGTGATGAGCTTGACCTTTGCGCCGAGCAGGGCGAGGTTGTGGGCGATGTTGCGGCCCACGCCGCCGAGGCTCGAGCGGATGCGCCCGGGGTTCGAGTCTCCGGCGACGAGCGGGGCGTCGCTCCGCCCGCCGATGTCAATGTTCACGCCGCCGACGACGGCAATGTAGGGTGATGCGGTCACAGTCAGTCCTCCTTTGAGCGGCGCACGCGGATGCTCTCGATGCCGCTTCGCATGATGAGCGAGCGCACCCACGGCGTATACACGAACCAGCGCCGATGAAGCCCGTGGCCTCGCCGACGAGGTACACGCCGTCCGCGCCGATGATGGCGGCATCGTATTGCATGAAGCGTCCTCCCTGGTGCTTTTCTGCCCTTCAGCATAGCACAGCGGGGCGCTTTCTTCAACTCCCGATTGGGCGTCGCCCAATTAAGAAAGGTCAAAATACCACCTTTTCTTCGGAATGTCAAGCCCGTTTCCCCGCGATTTTGTAAAAATTTTGGGAACAAAATTTTCTTCCCGTCCGTCTAAGGAAACAGAAACCATTCGAGGAGGTACCTTCCATGAAACGAAGTCTTTCCCTTTTGCTCATCCTGTCGCTGCTCTGCGCCCTGCTCGCGGGCTGCGCGGGGACGGCCTGCCCACCCGCGTCGGGCGGCGGCGATCAGGAGCCTTCGCCCAAGGGAGCGCCCGCGACCGCGCGCTGCCGCGTGGTATCGGTCAGCGAGAACAACGTACTGCTGCTCGCGGATGTGGACAGCGAGCGGGGCGACATTTATACGCTCGACGCGGGCGAGCTTTCGCTCGAGCACGATCAGGCGGAGCTTGGCGAGCTGCTCGACGACGGTCAGCTTGCGGTCGGCGCGCTGGTCGAGGTCGCCTTCGGCGGCGATATTTTGGAGAGCTATCCCGCATTGTTCGGCGGGGTGGAGCGCATCACCGTCCTGCCGGACGAATTTGACGACCGCTGCGCGCTCTACCTGCGTGTGCTGAACGACCTGTGGGGCAAGGACGAGGGGCTGAACAGCAGCGGCGTAGAGTATATCAGCGTCGATCTTGCCGCGACCTCGCTCACGCCCGCCGAGCGCAGCGCGGTGGCGTGGACCTTCGCGCAGTCTCACAGCGCGGAGCCGCTGGAACTAAATTACGAGCAGCTCTGCGAGGAGGGCTACATCAGCGGTCTGGAGGGCGAGAACATCTTCCCCGCATGGGAAAACGGCGTTCTCTTCACCATCACCGAGACCGACGATCCGGTCACATTCAATCTGCCCAGCCTCTCGGAGGGCGGGGAGGAGCCGTCGATGTCGCAATTCAATATCAAAAATACCGTCAGCTTCGACGCGAGCAAATGGCGCACAGCGCTCGGCGCTTACGGTTTTTCAAAGTGCGTCGCCGTGCAGAACAATGACGGCGTGTGGGGCGACTACCGCATCAACGGCCCCGAGTGGATCAGCTGAACGAAGCGCACATCGCAAAGCAGCGCCTGCCTTCCGGCAGGTGCTGTTCATTTTACACGGATTTTACAAAAGAGCGGTAACGGATTTGACATTTCTCCCTTATGCTTTAGCTTGGTCAAGAATGGGTAAGATCAAGGAAACAAAAGAGGGATGGAATATGGATATTTTTGATTTTATGACGATGCTCGGCGGCTTGTCGCTGTTTTTGTTCGGCATGAGCCTGATGGGCTCGGCGCTGGAGCGCCGCGCGGGCAGCAGGCTGCGCTCGCTGCTCGACCAGATGACCGGCAAGCCGCTCGTCGGCTTTCTGACCGGTCTCGGCGTAACGGCCATCATCCAAAGCTCGTCCGCCACCACCGTCATGGTCGTCGGCTTTGTCAACTCGGGGCTGATGACGCTGCGGCAGGCCATCAACGTCATCATGGGCGCGAACGTCGGCACCACCGTCACCGCGTGGCTTCTGAGCCTCGGCGGCATCGAGAGCTCGAGCGTCTGGTTGCGGCTGCTCAAGCCCAGCTCCTTCACGCCCGTTCTCGCGCTCATCGGCATCGTCTTCTATATGTTCTGCAAGGACGCAAAGAAAAAGGACACCGGCACCATTCTCCTCGGCTTTGCCACGCTCATGTTCGGCATGGAGACGATGAGCGGCGCGGTCTCCGGCCTCTCGCAGGTCCCCGCGTTCACGAATCTGTTCCTTGCCTTCCGGAATCCGATCCTCGGCGTGCTGGTCGGCGCGGTGCTCACCGGCATCATCCAGTCCAGCTCCGCCTCCGTCGGCATCCTGCAGGCGCTCTCCGCCACCGGCGCGGTCAGCTACGCCGCCGCCATCCCCATCATCATGGGGCAGAACATCGGCACCACCGTCACCGCCATGCTCTCCTCCGTCGGCACGAATAAGAACGCCCGCCGCGCGGCGGTCGTCCACCTGCTGTTCAATGTCATCGGCGTCGCCGTGCTGCTGAGCGTGTTCTGCATCGTGCGCGCCGTCCTTGCTCCCGCGCTGCTCGATGAGAGCGCCACGCGCGCCGGCATCGCCGTGGCGCACTCGGTGTTCAATCTTCTCTGCACAGCCATGCTGCTGCCCGCGGGCGATCTGCTCGAAAAGCTCGCCATCCGCCTCGTCCCCGACAGCAAGAGCGCGGAAACCGTCTCCGAGCTGGACGAGCGTCTGCTCGCCGCGCCCTCGCTGGCGCTCAGCCGCAGCCGCGCCGTTGCCTGTGAAATGGCGCAGTGCGCCGTGCGTGCGCTGAACAACGCTCTGCGCTCCTTCACCGAATACACCGACACGCTCGCCCGAAGCATCCGCGACGACGAGGAGCGCTGCGACCACTATGAGGACATCCTCGGCACCTATCTCGTTCAGCTCAGCGCCCGCAAAATGGGCGTGGACGAGAGCGAGGAGGCCACCGAGCTCTTAAAGTCCATCGGGGACTTTGAGCGCATTTCCGACCATGCCGTGAACATTCTCGAATCCGCCGAGGAGCTGCGCGGCAAGTCGCTCGCCTTCTCCGCCGCCGCCGCGCGCGAATACGACGTGCTCGCCGCCGCCATCGGGGAGATCCTCGACCTCTCGTTGCGCTCGTTCGAGCGGCAGGACGTCGCCATCGCCGAGCTGGTCGAGCCACTCGAACAGGTCATCGACACGCTCAAGGAGCAGATGCGCACGCGCCACATCCTGCGGATGCAGCAGGGGCATTGCAGCATCGAAGCCGGCTTCGTCTGGTCCGATCTGCTCACGAACCTCGAGCGCACCTCCGACCACTGTTCCAACATCGCCGGCTGTGTCATCGACGCCGCGCAGCACAATCTCAATCTGCACGAAACGCTTCGCGCGGCGCACAGCGATACGCACGCCTTCCGCAGCGAGTTTCAGCGCTACGTCGCCAAATACGCCCTGCCCGCTCCCGCAAGCGCACAGTAAGACATAAGGAGGACCGCCCCCGCCGGGGTCGGTCCTCCTTTTTTCGTATCAGCGGCAGCTGCGCTCGAGCGCCTGCCGGATGTTGCCCTCCAGCAGCCGGCCCAGCCGGTCGATGTGGTCGTTCACGTTGGACTTCATGCCGCCGCGCAGCCAGTCGGCGGTCATACCGGAGAGCGCCGCGGCGTAAAACTGCGCGAGCGCCTGAATGTCCTCCTCAGCAGCGCTCAGGTCCTCGGCCTGTCCGCGCACATAGGAGAGCATGGCGGCGTAGGTGACCTTATGATAATAATGCTCCAGAATGTTCCGGTTGCCGGAGTTGAACAGGTGGTGCACCGCCCGCTTGTTCTCAGACACGAAGGCGGTCGCCTCGCGGAACGCCTCCTCCCACGAGGCATAGCTGTGCAGCTTTTCCATGAAAAGCTGCGTCTCCGTCTGGAAGATCTCCTCCACCAGCGCGTAAATGTCCGCGTAGTAGTAATAGAACGTGTTGCGGTTCACCGTGCTGCGCTCGGCGATATCCTTCACGGAGATCTTGTCGAGCGGGCGCTCGTTGAGCAGCTCAATGAACGCCTGCCGGATCGCCTGCTTGGTGCGTACTGCCATGTCACTCCACCCTTCCCGTGCGCCTCGCACACCATGTCTCCACCGCGCGCAGCAGCGGGACCAGCTCCTCGCCTGCCGCGGTCAGCGAATATTCCACGCGCGGCGGGATCTCCGCGAAAACGATGCGTTCCACCGCGCCGAGCTGCTCCAGCGCCCGCAGCTCCGCCACCAGCGTTTTCTGCGACATCCGCCCCATCTGTGAGCGGAGCACGCCGAAGCGCTTCGCGCCGTCCGACAAAGCAAACAGCAGCGAAACGGTCGCCGCGCCGCGATGGCCGAGCAGCGCGTCAAGCCGCTCGTCTGCCGCTCTCACAGAGGCTGCATTCCGCTCCAAAGTGATCCCTCCTCCCCGTCGCTTTCCAAAACGGAAGCAATGGTATTTTTTTCGTTCTGCGGCATTATTATAGCGCTGCTTCCGTAATTTTCGCAAGAGAGCCGATTTGGGCAATTTTCGGCGAGTGCCCGGTTTTTGTGTGAAATGCGCCTGTTTGTCTATTTTCGCCCCTCTTTGCAAATGCTACCATGAGGGAACAAATGACAAGCCCGCCGAACACGGCAAAATTTTGATCATAAACAGGACGCTGAAAGGAGCGCACGGAACCATGACCGTAACCGAAAAGCTCGCCCACGCCGCCGAACGCAAGGCGTTTGAGACGATGCTCGACTCACTCATCAGGAAAAGCCGGACGCAGGACGTCGGCAAGGTCGCCGACGACCTTGTCAGTATGGTGCAGAAGATCCACTCGAGCGTCTGGGAGCCGGAGACCTTTGCGATGCTGCACAAGATCGCAAACGACCCGAACAGCAAGTGGGCGCACTATGCCGAGCGTCTGCTGCGCGAGTGCGACCCGTATCTTCTCCGGACCTTCCTGACGGCCGCCGCCTACGAGGGCGGCTTCCGCGGCTTCCAGCAGGCGCGGGCAAACTCCGAGAAGTATGACTGCAATATCCCTTGGATCGTCCTCATGGACCCGACGAGCGCCTGCAACATGCGCTGCGCGGGCTGCTGGGCGGCGGAGTACGGCCACAAGCAGAATCTCACCTTTGAGGAGATGGACCGCGTGCTGACCGAGGGCGCAGAGCTCGGCACCCACGCCTGCCTCTTCACCGGCGGCGAACCGCTCATGCGTAAGGCGGACATCTTCCGTCTGTGCGAAAAGCACCGCGACATCGCTTTCCACGCCTTCACGAACGGCACGCTCATCGACCAGGCCTTCTGCGACGAGCTCAAGCGCGTGGGCAACTTCATCGTCTCGGTCAGCATCGAGGGCTTTGAGGACGCCAACGACGGCCGCCGCGGCGCGGGACATTTTGAAAAGGCGCTCGCCGCGATGGACCTTATGCACAAAAACCATATCCCGTTCGGCGTGTCCATCTGCTACACGAGCAAGAACTACAAGGTCGTCACGAGCGATGAGTTCCTCGACCTGCTCATCTCCAAGGGCTGCTTCTTCGCCTGGTACTTCCACTACATGCCAGTCGGCATGGGCGCGACGACCGACCTGCTGCTTAATCCCGAGCAGCGCGCCTATATGAAAGACCGCGTGCGCGAGATCCGCGGTCTCACCGGCGGCAAGGAGATCTTCGCCATCGACTTCCAGAATGACGGCGAGTTCACAGGCGGCTGCATCGCCGGCGGCAAGCTCTACTGCCACATCAACGCCGCGGGCGACGTCGAGCCCTGCGTGTTCATCCATTACTCGGGTGCGAACATCCGCGAAAAGAGCTTCCTCGAATGTCTCCAGCAGCCGCTTTTTAAGGAGTACCGCAAGGGCCAGCCGTTCAACAACAACCACCTGCGCCCCTGCCCGATGCTGGAAAATCCTGAATATCTGCCACAGATGGTCGCGCGCAGCGGCGCGCATTCGACCGACCTGGAAGCGCCCGAGAGCGTGGAGCACCTGTGCGAGAAGTGCAAGAACTATGCAGCCAACTGGCAGCCCACGGCGGACGAGATCTGGTCCCACACCAAGATCCGCGAGAGCCGCTACGAGAACTACAAGGACTGGAAGCCCTCGCAGCCCATTGAAAAGTAACGAAGGCAGACATCATAATGCAAACAAAGCCCAGGCGTTCCATTGAAGTGCGCTCCGTCAAGTAGACAGAGAAATAATATAAGTTTTTGTTCGCCGTTTCCACAAGGAGACGGCGAATTTTTTGTGCAAAAGTGATGGTTCTTTCCTGACATAAAAATACCCCCAGAGTACGCAGAGTTTTTGCTTTACTCTGTCTACTCTAGGGGGAGCATATCACACTCAGAGAGGGTCTTGCTGTTTCATGAAAGAGTGGCTTTGAAAATTACCAGAACCAGTAGCGCTTTTTCAGCACAACATATGCAATGCCGATCAGAACCACTACAACACCACCGGCAATGAAGAAGGTCCAGTTGATATTGGCAAATTTCAGGTTCTGGTTGGTCAGCAGATAACGGCCTGCAGTATCGGCAGTGATGATGCCGTCGGTGTAGCTGTTCAGGTACTGCCACTTGTTGGAGACGGCGTTGTACAGATACAGGCGGGGATAGGTGCTCACATCCAGATCGATGCGCACCGAGCAGGGAAGAGCCTTGCCCTTGTCCAGCTCAAACTCGATGCCCTGATCGGACTCAGTCAGGATGAGCATGGTGTCCAGCTCACTGGTGGTGCTCTTGACACCGCTGCCTGCGATCTGCATGGTGTAGCCATCGCCCACCACGCACAGGGTCTTGCCGGTGGTGCGCAGCGCATTGAGGATATCACCGGTCACGGTAGGCACCTCGGCCTGTGTGAAAACGATCTCGTTGT
>ERZ773138.2083-NODE-2083-length-16369-cov-3.810653_pt1 | contig 16369 bp, 10 predicted proteins | sample MGYA00511114_ERZ773138 | MGnify/ENA primary metagenome ERZ773138 (study PRJEB29015, sample SAMEA2737805) | human gut metagenome | biome: human gut; feature: human-associated habitat; material: faeces | place: China | collected 2012 ...
CGCGCTCCATGCGGGAAAAGCCGATGCGGAACTGGTTCTGCAGCAGCTCGCCCACGCAGCGCAGGCGGCGGTTGCCGAGATGGTCGATATCGTCCTTCGTGACGATGCCGTGCGCCAGCGCGTTCATGTAGTTGATGGAAGCGAGAATATCGTCCGCAAGGATGTGCTTGGGCGCAAGGCGGTCGGCGTTGTCGCGGATGGCTTCCTTGAGCTCCTCGCCCTCGTACTTCGCCAGCAGCTCCTCGAGCACGCTCTTGCACACGCGCTCCTTGATGCCGCACTCGGCGACGGGGTCGAAGTCCACGAAGCGGGAGAGGTCGACCATGTTGTTCGAGAAGACGCGCAGCGTCTTGCCGTCGAGGTCGAGCGTCACGTCGTTGACGCCGATGGCATCAAGCTCGCGGGCCTCGTCGCTGGTCATGACATGGCCGGCGTCAAAGAGGATCTCGCCCGTGCGCGGGTCGGCGACGGGATAGGCGAGCTTCTGGCCGTGGATGCGGGTCCACAGGGAGAGCTTCTTATTGAACTTGTAGCGGCCGACCATGGACAGATCATAGCGGCGCGGATCGAAGAAGAGGTTCTTGATGAGGCCCTCGCTGGCCTCGACCGTGGGCGGCTCGCCCGGACGGAGCTTGCGGTAGATCTCCAGCATGGCCTCCTCATAGGTCTTGCAGGCGTCCTTCTCCAGCGAGACCTTGATGCGGTCGTCGTCGCCGAAGAGGTCGAGGATGCCCGTGTCGGTCTTGAGGTCGGCGTACTGCTCGGCCTGACCGCCGATGGCGCGGATCAGCTCGGTGATGGGGATCTTGCGGTTCTTGTCGATGCGGACCCAGAACACCTCGTTGGTGTCGGTCTCATACTCCAGCCACGCGCCGCGGTAGGGGATCACGGTGCTGGTGAGCAGGGGCAGGTCGGTCTTGAGGTCGATCTCCTTGCCGTAGTACACGCCCGGGGAGCGGACGATCTGGCTGACGACCACGCGCTCGGCGCCGTTGATGACGAAGGTGCCGGACTGGGTCATGAGCGGGAAATCGCCCATGAAGATCTCCTGCTCCTTGATCTCCTGCGTCTGGTTGTTGTACAGCCGCACGTTGACCTTGAGCGGAGCGGCATAGGTGGCGTCGCGCGCCTTGCACTCCTCCACGTCGTACTTGGGGGCCTCATCCATCTTGTAGCCGATGAAGCTCAGCTCAAGATTGCCCGCGTAGTTGGTGATCGAGGCGACGTCGGTGAACACCTCCTGCAGTCCCTCGTCGAGGAACCACCGGTAGGACTTCTTCTGGAGCTCCAGAAGATTCGGCATCTCCATGATCTCCTCATGTCGAGCGAAGTTTTTGCGAAGGGTCTTGCCGTACATCTTGTCTTTGGCCATTTTTGCTCTTCACGCCTTTCCTTTCCCGCCGGTCTGTCTCCGACGGGGAATGTATTGGTGCGCCGTGCGACACGCACGGCTTTGTTGATAGAAATGCTGCATTTGCTCTTGTGCTTTTTTGTTTCCTGTGCTATCCTTGTGGCAATGGGTGAGGGTTCGCTTTGCGCATACTCTCACATATAAGCGCCTTATTTTATCAAAGTCAAGCGCGCAAGTCAAGTGCTTTCCGCAAAAAAACAGCAGCTTGAAAAAGCTGCTGTTTCTTTTTTGTTTATTTCTCCTGCTCCTCGGGCGTTTCCTCCTCCGGGAGCCGTGAGACCAGCGCCCATTCCACGCGGCGTTCGTTGAAGCTCTGCACCTCGATGTGCAGGCCGCAGGCGTCCACCGTGAACTGGCTGCCGTCCTCGGGAATGAACGAGAGCTGGGCAAACACCAGTCCGCCGAGCGTGTCGGACTCCTCGTCCTCGGGGAACTGCACGCCCGTCGCCTCGGCGACGCGCTCAAGCTCGCACGAGCCTGCCACACGCCAGAGATTGTCGCCCACCTTTTCGATGTCCTTTTCCTCCTGCGGGTCGAACTCGTCGTAGATGTTGCCGACGATCTCCTCGAGAAGATCCTCCATCGTCACCAGGCCGCTCGTGCCGCCGTACTCGTCCACCACGATGGACATGTGTACCTTCTTGCTCTGCATATCGCGGAACAACACATCCGTGCGCACGGACTCGGGTACGAAATACGCGGGGCGCAGCAGCTCACGCATGGGCTTGGGCGCTTCCGCCTGCGCGTTGAGCAGATACTCGCGCGTGGAGAGGATGCCGATGATATCGTCCGCGTTCTCCTCGTAGACCGGGAAGCGGGACAGGCCGGACGAGCGGATCGTCGCGAGGATCTCCTCGCGCGTGTCCTCGACCCACAGCATCACCATGTCGGTGCGGTGGATCATCACGTCCTCGGCGGTCGTGTTGTTGAATTCAAAGATGTTGTCAATGAGCTCTTTCTCATTAGACTCGATCGCGCCGCGCTCCTCGCCGAGGTCCACCATCATGCGGATCTCATCCTCGCTCACGTCCTCCTCGTCGGCCTTGGGGTCGATGTGCAGCGCTCGCAATACGCCGTTCGTGGACTTGGAGAGCAGCCAGATGACCGGGCGGAACACCGCCGCCACGCTCGTCACCGCACCGACCGTGAAGCGAGCGACCGCTTCGGTCTTTTTCATGGCGATGCGCTTGGGCACCAGCTCGCCGAGCACAAGGCTGAAGTACGAGAGCACGATGGTGATGAGCACCACCATGATCGTGTTGAGCGTCGAGGTGGGAATGGCCGTGAAGCCCTTGTCCACCGTCAGCCAATGCACGAGCGGATCGGAAAAGCTGTCCGCCGCGAAGGCCGAGGACAGGAAGCCGGCGAGTGTGATGGCGATCTGAATGGCGGAAAGAAAGCTGTCCGGCGCCTGCATGAGCACAAGCAGCTTCTTCGCCTTCTTGTCGCCCTCCTCCGCCTGCTTGCGCAGCTTTGTTTCCGAAAGCGAGATGACCGCGATCTCAGCCGCGGCAAAGAATGCGTTGATAAGAATAAGTATGACCAGTACCAGAATTTTCGGCAATAACGGGTCAGCAGGGTCCAAGTAGATAACCTCCTAAGCATCCGGCCTGTTGAGATTGGCTGCTCGCGCAGCGCAGACCGGTTTAGCGTAGGATAACATATTCCCGCCGGAATTGCAACGGATTCTTTTCTGCGGATGAAAAATCCGTTTTTTTCGCCATCGGTCAACAGGGGCAGGCACAGGAAAGAGCGGTTTGCGGCGGCCTTCGCCGCGCAAACCGCCCTTTCCCTCACCGCGGCACAAGCGCGTCGTGTACGGCGCAGAGCGCCGCGTCCTCGTCGTCCCGCTTCACCAGCAGCGTGACGCGCTGCTCGCCCTCCTCGAGTCCGAGGACCGTGATGCCCGCCGCCTCCAGCGCCGAAACCGCCGCGCGGATCGCCGCGAGCGACGGCTGCGCGCGCCCGATAGCCGTTACGCGCGTGACCTCCCCGCGGCGCGAGCGCGTGACGCCCGTGACCTCGCCGCTCTCCGCGCGGGGCACGACGAGCGTGCCGACGCTCCCCTCCTCGCACGAGCGCACCTCGACGGTCACGCCGTGCCTTGCCGCCAGCGCGACCGAACGGTCATGGAGCACCTGCGCGCCGTTCGCGGCGAGGCGGAGCATCTGGTCGCAGGAGACGGCGGCGAGCCGCCGCGCCGTCGGGCACACGCGCGGATCGGTGGTATAAACGCCGTCCACGTCCGTATAAATGATACAGCGCTCCGCGCCGAGAAAGGCCGCGAGCGCCACGGCGCTCGTGTCGCTGCCGCCGCGCCCGAGCGTGGTGACATCTCCCGCCGCGTCGACGCCCTGAAAGCCTGCCGCGAGCACGACGCGCCGCTGCGCCAGCTCCTGCCGGATGCGCTCCGCGCCCACGCTTCGCACGTTCGCGCCGCCGTGCGTACCGTCCGTCCCGACCGGCACCTGCCAGCCGGAGAGCGAGACTGCCGGCACACCGAGCGAGGCAAGCGCGATCGCGCCGAGGGCCACGCTCGCGGTCTCCCCCGTGGCGAGCAGAGCGTCCAGCTCACGCAGCGGCGGTTCCTCCGTCAGCTCGCGGGCGCGCGCGAGCAGCGCATCGGTCGTGTCGCCCTGCGCGCTGAGCACGACCACCACGTCGTCCCCCTGCTCCCAGGTGCGCCGCACGATCCTCATGGCACGCAGCAGCCGCTCGCGGTCACGCACACTGCTGCCGCCGAATTTCTGTACGATAAGGCCCATAGCAGCCCCCTTCTCTTCCCAGCAAAAAAATGAGTCGGCAAACTGCAAGCAGTCTGCTGACTCATTGTATGCCGTACCCTCCCCGCGGGTTCAGCCCGCAAGGATCTCAAACTTGACCACGCCCGCCGTCTCTGCGGCGCTGGCGATGAGCTCCTCGAGCGATTCGCGCATATCGCTCGTCTCCGCCGAGATGGTCACGGCGGCGCAGCCGTTTGTCGGGATGCTCTGGTTGATGGTGAGTATATTTGCGCCCGAACCGGCAAAAATAGAAAGAACGTTGCTCAGCACGCCCGGGTTATCCTTGAGCAGAGCGTAGAACGTAATGATGCGTCCGGTCTTCATGTCGTTGAAGGGCTGCACGCTGTCGCGATACTTATAAAAGGCGCTGCGGCTGATGCCGACCTGCCGCGCGGCCTCGCCCGCCGTGCTCACCTCGCCCGCGTGAAGCATCCGCTTGGCCTCGGCGACCTTGAGAAAGATCTCCGGCAGCGCATCCGCAGCGACCAGATAGAATTTTGTCTTTTTTCCCATGTCCTGTTCTCCTCTCGTGAGCATTTGTCTTTATATAGAGATATAATACCATAACGATCCACAGAGAGCAAGTAGCTTTTTCCTATAACATTCGACAGGAAGGAGGCCGGTCTTTTTGCAGAGCGAACAAAAAAAGGAGTTTTTGCTCACCGGCGCCTATTATGCCGTGCTCGCCGCAGCGCTCTATCTCTTTCTCCGCTATCTTCTCTGGTGGCTGCTGCCCTTTCTTCTCGCGTTCGCCGCGGCCCGCGCGATGGAGCCGGTCATTCTCCTCCTGCGGCGGACCGTTCATTTCAAGCGCGGCTTCTCCGCCGCGCTGCTGACGCTCTTTCTGCTCTTTCTCCTCGGCGGGCTCCTCTCGCTGCTCCTCTCGGCGCTTTTCACCGAGGCGACCGCCTTCCTCACCCAGCTCCCGACGCTGCTCGACGCGCTGCCCGCGCTGACCGGCGGACTGCTCGATCGGCTGCGCGCCTACGGCGCGCTCTGTCCTGACTGGCTGCGGGAGCTTCTGACCGCCGAGCTCTCCGACTGGGCGGCTTACGGCAGCACGGCGCTCGCCGGTCTCGCCTCCCGCGCCCTCGCCCTGCTCGGCTCGATGGCCGCCGCCGTGCCGGCGCTGGTGCTCTTCGCCGCAACAACGCTGCTTGCCGTCTTCTTCCTCGCCGCCTCCTATCCCACGCTCTGCGCGGCGGCGAAACGCCGCCTGAGCCCCCGCGCGCAGCAGCGGCTGCGCTTCTGGCGCGACGGCGTGACGCACTCGCTCACGCGCTGGCTGCGTGCGCAGGCGATTCTCTGCTCCCTCACCTTCTGCCAGCTCCTCGCCGGCTTCTGGCTGCTGGGCGAGCGCTACTCCCTGCTCGCCGCCTTTCTCATCACGCTCGTGGACGCGCTGCCGGTGTTCGGCACAGGAACGGTGCTTATTCCCTGGGCGCTCGCCGAGCTGCTGCTCGGCTCGGTTCCCCGCGGGGCCGCGCTCGTCATCCTCTACCTCTGCACACTCACCGTGCGCAGCATCACCGAGCCGAAGCTCGTCGCCGCGCAGGCGGGGCTGCCGCCCATCGCCTCGCTCATGGCGATGTACCTCGGCGCCCGCGCCTTCGGCGTAGCGGGCATGGTGCTCTTCCCATTGCTCCTGCTGCTCGCCGCCCAAATGCTGCGTACAAAAAAGGAAGGCTCGATGTGAGCCTTCCTTTTTCCATTCAATTTTACGCCGCGGTGTTGAGCAGCCAGTTGAGGAAATCCGTTCCCTGCTCCGGCGACACCTCCTCCAATCCCTCCGGATCGGTCGGGTCGGTCTCGCCGGCCGGAACCCAGTTGCCGTTCTCGTCGTAATAGCCCTCGCCCGGCATCGGCTCCGGCTCGACGTACTGGTGGAGCGTGCAGGGGCCGAGCATCATCAGATCACTGAACACGCTGCCGCTGTCGTTCGCCTGAACGGGCTTGCCCGCAGGGATCACAAACGTCGGATCGGCGGCCTGCTGCGCGGCATACGCCTCGTACTCCGCCGCGCTCAGCGGCAGGAGGATCGTCGTGCGCTCATAGCCCCACGCCGCCGTCAGATTCTCGGTCGTGAAGTCGATCGCATTCACGCTCTGCACGCACTCGGCGGGACAATACTCGGTCGCGAGCTTGCCGCTCTCGGTGCAGAGGTTCACCGCCACATGGCCGTCGCACACCAGCGCGGGCGCGTTGCTCGCCGCCACCCAGACCGTCTGCACATCGGTGCAGCCCGGGCCCTGCAGAAGCCCCGTGCGGGTGCAGACCGTCACCTGCGTCATGTCGGCGGTACTCCCATTGAAATTCTGATTGGGCAGGTTCTCGTGCGCCTCGCTCATGACCTTCTTCCACAGCTGCGCGGCGGGATTGCCGTTCGCGCGGATGCTGGCATTCTGGTCGTAGCCGATCCACACCGCCGCGGTGTAGTACGGCGTATAGCCGACGAAGTAGCGGTCATAGTTGCTGGAGGTCGTACCGGTCTTGCCGGCGATGGTCATGCCGGAGAAGGCCGCCTCGGTGCCGGTGCCGCTGCGCACCACGCCCTTGAGCAGCTCATTGATCGAGTACGCGGTAGACTCCTTCATCGCCACCCACGACTCCTGCTTGTTCTCCAGCACAAGGTTGCCCTTGTTGTCGCGCACCTCGATGTAGGTGCGCGGCCTTGTATACACGCCGTTGTTGGCAAAGGCGGAGTACGCCGCCGCCATCTCGACCGTGTTCACGCCGTAGGTCAGGCCGCCGAGGCCGAGCGCTGCGGAGTTGAGATCGCTGTTGACCAGCGTGGTGAAGCCGAGGTTCTGCGTCATGAAGTCGTAGGACACGGACGGAGAGAGCGCCTCGAGCACGCGCACCGCCGTGGTATTGGTGGACACGCGCAGCGCGGTCTGAAGCGTGATAAGACCCTTGTAGCCGCTGTAGGAGTTCTTCGGCCACGCTTTTTCCGTGCCGTTCTCGTTCGCCTGCAGGCGCACGGGATAGTCGTCGAGCACCGTCGCCGGCGTGATGACGCCGGTATCCAGCGCGGGCGCATAGACCGCGATGGGCTTGATGGCACTGCCGCAGGGGCGGGTGGCGGTCGCGTAGTTGAAGAGGAAGCGGCCCTCGCGCTCGCCGACGCGGCCCGCCATCGCCACGATGTTGCCCGTGGCGTTGTCGATGACAGTCATGCCGGACTGCAGCTGCTCGCCCTTGGACGAGGTGTAGGGCAGATTGCTCGTATCGGCGTAGACCTTCTCCACGATGCTCTGCAGCTCGGGGTCGATGGTCGCGTAGATCTGATAGCCTCCGGTGTAGAGCAGCTTCTTGGCGATCTCCTCGGAATAGTTCTTCTCGCGGTGCAGCGCGTCGACCACGTCGTTGAAGACCTGCTCGACGAGATACGGATCGAACTCCTCCGCGACGGTCTCCGCCACCTTCTCCTTCGAGCTGTCGGAGGGCACATAGTTGTCGTCCCACACGAACACCAGCGGCTCGTTGACCGCCGCCTCGTATTCCGCGTCGTCCAGATAGCCGAGCTCGTGCATCTTGTCGAGCACCGTCTCCTGCCGCTCCTTGTTCTTCTCACGGAAGGTCTTGCCGCTGTCGAGCGTGCCCTGACGGGAGGGGTCGTAGAGGTAGGGGTACTGCGTGATGCCGACAATGGCCGCGCCCTCGGCGACGGTCAGGTCCTTGGCGTCCTTGCCGAAGTAGTTCTCGGCGGCCGCCTGAATGCCGTAGGAATGGTTGCCAAAGTAGACGAGGTTCAGATAGAACGTCAGCGTCTCCTCACGCGAGTAATTCTTATAGAAGCGCAGCGCCTGGAAGATCTCCGTCACCTTGCGCTTGATGGTCGGCTGATTGTTGCCGGTGGCGTTCTTGATGACCTGCTGGGTGATGGTCGAGCCGCCGCGCTGCGTTCCGCCGCCGGTGAGCATGGTGAACACCGCCTTGCCGGTCGATTTCCAGTCCACGCCGTGATGCTGGAAGAAGCGCTGGTCCTCGATGGACACCAGAGCCTGCCAGACATGATCGGGGATGTCGGAAAATTCAATGTTCGTGCGGTCCTCGGTGCCGTGGATCTTCTGTAGCTCCTTCCACTCGCCCGTGCTCTTGTCCTGATAATAGATGACCGAGCTCTGGTTGAGCGTGATGGCGCTCATATCCACGTCCAGCACCGGCTCGAGCGTGGTGTGGACATACTTCATAAAAATGCCGAAGAACATCAGCGCCGTGCAGACGCCGATGGCCAGGAGCGTGCCGAGCACCTTCAGCGCCGTCATGCCGGTGCCGCTCCTTCTGTGGTTTTTTCGAGGCGCACGGGCGGCTTCGTGTTTCCCTTCCATTGCGCTACCTCCTTTTGCAAATTGAAAAAGCGGAGCTCCGCTTCGCTGTCTTTTGACAATAGGTAGTTTATTGTAATACAAAATCGCGCAGATGTCAAACTTGCATTGCGCTTGGAAATGCGCTATACTATCTCCATCTCAAATACCGACTGTTGGAGGAGGACACCCCCATGAGCGAAGAATACGGCCCGAATTTCGTCACGCTGACGGACGAGGAGGGCAACGACATCGAGCTGGAATACATCGACGCGCTCGAGCACAACGGCACGACCTATATGGCTTTCTTCCCCGTTGTGGAGGAGGGCGAGGAGGAGAATGAGGACGAGTACGGCCTCATCATTCTCAAAAGCGAGACGGTGGACGGCGAGGAGATGCTCGCCAACATCGTCGACGAGGACGAGATCAACGAGGTCTACGACCTCTTCATGGAGCAGATGATGGAGGACGAGGAGGAATAACCTCGCTTCCGACGGATTTTTCCCGCCGCTCCGCTTACAATGGCAATTACCCTGCGTGGTTCGTGATAGGCTCTTTATAAACCCACATTTCGTCATACGGGACGCCGGTACGCTCCGGTGGTTTGCAGGCCTCCCGGCCGCCTTTTGCGGCCGGACGTTGGAAGCAGTAAAACCGGACAGAGGCGACCCACCTGCAATTCATGTGCAGGTTTGGCGGGGTCTACACGGCCAACGCGGGGTAACTTTTTTGTTCCTTCATCGCTTTGCACAAAAATCAAAAGGCGATTTCTCTGTTTTATCAAGGCTCTTTTCACGGATTTTGACGAAATTTCCATTGAAATTGTTCCCGCCTTCGTGTAAAATAAATCTACAATCTATGACTGATAGCTGTAACGAAGTGCTGCGCGCACGGGCTGAAACTATCACTCCGGCAGAAACGCTGACGTTTCGGGCGAGTGACTCGCTTGGAGCGTCTTTTCTTTTTGCCTGAAGGGTTCGTCAGTTGAAACCATTTAACAGGAGGAAACCACTTATGAAGCTCATCACCAACGGACGTCTCATCACCCGCGACGCAGAGGGCCGCGGCTACTACGAGCACGGCGCGGTCGCCTACGAGGGCGCGAGGATCGCCGAGGTCGGCGAGGAGGCCGCCCTGCGCGCGAAGTACCCCGACGCCGAGATCGTCGATGCCAAGGGCGGCGTCATCATGCCCGCCTTCATCAACGCGCACACCCACATCTATTCCGCGCTCGCGCGCGGCCTGTCCATCGTCGGCAACAACCCGACAAACTTCTACGAGGTCCTCGACGGAACGTGGTGGGCCATCGACCGCCACCTGATGATGGACGGCACCAAGGCCAGCGCCACCGCGCTCTACATCGACTCCATCAAGCAGGGCGTCACCACCGTCTTCGACCATCACGCCAGCTACGGCGAGATCCCCGGCACGCTGCACACCATCGCCGAGGAGAGCAAGCGTCTCGGCCTGCGCTCCTGCCTGTGCTATGAGGTCTCCGACCGCGACGGCGAGGAGAAGTGCCTGCAGGCCATCAAGGAAAATGCCGACTTCATCACGGAATGCGAGCAGCGCAAGGATCCCATGCTCGCGGCGATGTTCGGCGGTCACGCGCTCTTCACCATCTCCGATAAGACCTTCGACCGTATGGTCGAGGCCAACAACGGCCGCACCGGCTATCACATCCACGTCTCCGAGGGCATGAACGACGTGTACGATTCCCTCCAGAACTACGGCCGCCGTCCCGTCCAGCGCCTTCAGGATCACGGCATCCTCGGCCCCAAGACCATCCTCGGTCACTGCATCCATGTCAACACCGCCGAGATGGAGATCATCAAGGAAACGGGCACGATGGTCGTGAACAATCCGGAATCCAACATGGGCAACGCCATCGGCATCTGCCCCGTCCTCCAACTCCACAAGCGCGGCATTCTTCTCGGCATGGGCACAGACGCCTACACGAACGATATGCTCGAGTCCCTCAAGGTCGCCCTCTGCTCCCAGCGCAGCCAGAACTGCCTGCCCAATGTCGGCTGGTGCGAGGTCACGGATATGCTCTTCAAGAACAACGCGAAGATCGGCGCGAAGTACTTCCCCGACCAGCTCGGCGTGCTCAAGGCGGGCGCGGCGGCGGACATCATCGTGATGGATTATAAGCCGTTCACCCCGTTCTCCGACGCGAACATCGACGGCCACATGATCTTCGGCATGACGGGCCGCCAGTGCCAGACCACCATCGCCGCCGGCAAGACGCTCATGCTCGACCGTCAGCTCGTCGGCATCGACGAGGAGGCCGAGAACGCCCACATCCTCGAGGCCGCGAAGAAGCTCTGGGGCAGTCTCAATCACTGCGAGTATTAAGGAAACATTACATAGGAGGAACAACGATGTCTGAGAAAATGTATCCCATTCCGTTCGCGTCCCTGATGAACTGGGTCGTGACCGAGTACGCCCAGAGCGGCGACATCTTCGGCGTCCACAAGAAATATGAGGCCACGGGCAAGAGCCTGCCCATCTTCGGTGAGCGCATCGAAACGCCCTTCGGCCCCGCCGCCGGCCCCAACAGCCAGCTCGCGCAGAACATCATCGCCGCCTACTTCGCGGGCGCCCGCTTCTTCGAGGTCAAGACCGTACAGAAGATGGACGGCGCCGACCTCGCCGCCTGCGTGCCCCGTCCCTGCATCCTCGCCGCCGACGAGGGTTACAATCAGGAGTGGTCCACCGAGCTGACCGTGGCGCAGGCGCAGGACGAGTACATCAAGGCGTGGTGCGCGCTCAAGGTCATCAGCAAGGTCTACGGCCTCGGCGATCCCGACGGGTTCGTGTTCAATATGTCCGTCGGCTACGACCTCGAGGGCATCAAGGGCCGCAAGGTCAACAGCTACATCGACAACATGATGGACGCGAGCAGGACCGCGCAGTTCAAGGAGTGCAAAAAGGTGCTCACCGAGCTGTTCCCCGCCGAGCGTGACTTCATCGCGCATATCTCCCCGCGCGTGTCCCGCTCCGTCACCGTCTCCACGCTCCATGGCTGCCCGCCGCAGGAGATCGAGCGCATCGCAAGCTATCTGCTCACGAAGAAGCACCTGCACACCTTCGTCAAGTGCAACCCCACCATCCTCGGCTACAAGACCGCCCGCAGCATCCTCGACTCCATGGGCTACGACTACATCGTGTTCGACGAGCATCACTTCAACGAGGATCTCCAGTGGGAGGACGCGGTGCCCATGTTCGAGCGTCTGCAGAAGCTCGCGAACAAGGAGGGTCTGGAGTTCGGTCTCAAGCTCTCCAACACCTTCCCCGTGGACACCACGCGCGGCGAGCTGCCGAACGACGAGATGTATATGTCCGGCCGCAGCCTCTTCCCGCTGACCATCGAGATGTGCAATCGCATCTCCCGCGCGTTCGGCGGCAAGATGCGTATCTCCTTCGCCGGCGGCGCGGAATACTTCAACTGCGATAAGCTCTTTGCCGCGGGCATCTGGCCCATCACCGTCGCCACCACCATTCTCAAGCCGGGCGGCTACAACCGCCTGCTCCAGATGGTCGAGAAGGTCGAGCCGATGGAGTACCGCGCCTTCGCCGGCACCGACTCCGCCGCCATCTCCGACCTCGCCGCCTCCGCCCGCACGAATTACCATCACCTCAAGCCCATCAAGCCCCTGCCCAGCCGCAAGTCCACCGAGCAGGTGCCCTGGCTCGACTGCTTCATCGCCCCCTGCAAGGGCGGCTGCCCCATCGAGCAGGACATTCCCGAGTACATCGAGCTGTGCCGCAAGGGTCTCTACGGCCCCGCGCTCAAGCTCATCACCGAAAAGAACGCCCTTCCCTTCATCACCGGCACCATCTGCGCGCACCGCTGCCAGGGCAAGTGCTCCCGCAATTTCTATGAGGAGAGCGTCCACATCCGCGACACCAAGCTCCTCGCCGCGCAGAAGGGCTACAATGCCCTGATGGCGTCCATCAAGCTGCCCGAGCGCGTCGAGGGCAAGCGCGTCGCCATCATCGGCGGCGGCCCGACCGGTATCGCCGCGGCGTACTTCTGCGGCCGCGCCGGCATCGAGACCACCATCTTCGAGCGTGAGCGCAAGCTCGGCGGCGTGCCGCGCTACGTCATTCCCGCCTTCCGCATTTCCGACGAGGCCATCGACAAGGACATCGCCCTGATGATGAGCTACGGCGTTGAGGTCAAGTGCGGCAAGAGCGCTCCCTCCGTCGCGGAGCTGAAGGAAATGGGCTACACCCATATTCTTCTCGCCACCGGCGCGTGGAAGGCCGGCAAGCTCGACATCGAGGGCAACGTGCAGGGCGTCATCGAGTGGATGAAGAAGGAAAAGAAGCAGGTCAAGCCCAACCTCTCCGGCAACATCGTGGTCGTCGGCGCGGGCAACACCGCCATGGACGCCGCCCGCGTCGCCAAGCGCATGGGCGCGCACGCCACCATTCTCTACCGCCGCACCAAGAAGTTCATGCCCGCCGACGAGCACGAGCTGCAGCTCGCTATCGACGAGGGCGTGGAGTTCATCGAACTGGCCGCTCCCGTCAAGCAGGCCAAGGGTATGCTGCTGTGCGACAAGATGGTGCTCGGCGAGCCCGACGAGACCGGCCGCCGCAGCCCCGTGAAGTCCGGCGAGCGGTTCTCCATCCCCTGCGACCTCGTGCTCTCCGCCGTCGGCGAGCAGGTCGATTCCGACCTCATGGCCGCAAACGGCATCGAGATGGAGCGCAAGGGGCCCGCGTTTGAGACCAATGTCGAGGGCGTATACTGCGCGGGCGACGCGCACCGCGGCCCCGCGACGGTGGTCGAGGGCATTGCCGACGCCGCGCGCTTTGCCGAAGCCGTGATCGGCGCGCCCTACGAGTACGAGATCCCCGCGCAGGCGTTCATCACCGAGTCCGACGCCATCGCCAAGCACGGCATCCTCAAGATGTCCGGCAAGTGCGAGGGCGAGCGCTGCCTGCTGCATTTCGAGGCCGTGGATTTCGCCTGCGCCTGCTGCGTGAACGGCCAGGTCGTGGGCACCGAACCGCTCAACGGCATCACCAACCAGAGCGAGCTGTGCCTTAAGGGCATGAGCGGCTACGACTTCATCAACGACACCAAGATCTTGACTCCTCGCGTACTGCACCCGATGATCCGCCGCACCAAGGGCGCGGATCTTGAGCGCGTAAGCTGGGACGAGGCACTGGATTTCACCGCATCTAAGATGCAGGCCATAATTGACGAATATGGTCCTAACGCTGTCATGACCACCGGCTCTTCACGAGGCGGCGGCAATGAGGCGAACTACGTCATGCAGAAGTTTACGCGTGCGTGCATCGGCACCCACAGCGTAGACAACTGCGCCCGTACTTGACACGGCCCTACTGTCCTCGGTCTGATGGACACGGTTGGTTCAGGTTGCATGTCATGCTCCATCCCCGGTATGGAGGATGCGGGCTGCATTTTCCTCTTCGGCTATAACCCTGCCGATTCGCACCCCATCGTCGCAAGGCGTATCGTGCGAGCCAAAGAAAAGGGTTGCAAGATCATCGTCGCCGACCCGCGCCATATCGAAACCGCGCGTATCGCCGATATCTACCTTCCGATCAAGAACGGTTGCAACGTCGCGTTCCTCAACGCCTTTGCCAACTGTCTGGTCAACGATGGCCTCTACGACAAGGAATTCGTCGCCGAGCACACGAACGGCTTTGACGAGTGGTGGGAGACCATCAAGAACTACACTCCCGAATCCGTACAGGACATCACGGGTGTCGATCCCGCGCTGATCCACCAAGCTGCCGAGATGTACGCCACGGCGAAGCCTTCTGCCATCATTGGCTGGGGCATGGGCGTATGCCAGCAGAAGCAGAACCTGAAGACGGTGCACACCATCGCCTCCATCGCCTGCGTTGCCGGCCAGATCGGCAAACCCAATTCCGGCCTCGCGCCCGTGCGCGGTCAGAATAACGTCCAGGGCTCCTGCGATATGGGCATGCTGCCCAATCTGTACCCTGGCTACCAGAAAGTCACCGACCCCGCCGCTCGCGCCAAGTTTGCCAAGGCTTGGGGCGTGCCCGAGGAAAAGCTCCCGCTCGAGGAGGGCTATAAGCTCACCGACCTGGGCCACCTGGTCGACGAGGGTAAGGTGCACTGCTTCTACAACTACGGCGAGGACCCGGTGCAGACCGAGCCCGATTCGGCCGGCATGCGCAAGACGCTCTCCGAGCTGGATCTGTTCATTTGCCAGGACATCTTTATGACACAGACGACCATGCTCGCCGACGTCATCCTGCCTGCCACCTCTTGGGGCGAGCACGAGGGTGTCTTTACCGCATCCGACCGTAGCTTCCAGCACTTTGACGCGGCCGTTCCGCCCAAGGGCGAGTGCCGTCACGACTGGGAGATCTTCGCGGACCTGTCTACGCGTATGGGTTACTCCATGCACTACGACAACACCGAGCAGATCTGGAACGAGTGCATTAGCCTGTGCCCCAACTTTGTGGGCGCGACCTACGAGAAGATGGCTCCCGAGGGCGGCTACGCCCAGTGGCCCGTCAAGAGCACCGATGTGAACGACCACGGCACGCCCGACATGTTCGCTGGTGGCAAGTTCACCACCAAGGACGGCCGCGCCAACCTGATGGCGCACGACTGGGAGGCGCCCTCCGAGCTTCCCGACGATGAGTACCCGCTCATCCTGTGCACCGTTCGCGAGGTCGGCCACTACAGCTGCCGCTCGATGACCGGCAACTGCAAGACGCTGGCGCTGCTTGCCGACGAGCCCGGTTTTGTCCGCATGAATCCCGCGGACGCCGAGGCGCGCGGCATCAAAAACGGCGACATCGTCTCGATTCACAGCCGCCGCGGCCAGGTATACAGCCGCGCCGACGTGAGCGACCGTATCAACAAGGGCACGGTCTATATGACCTACCAGTGGTGGATCGGCAAGTGCAACGAGCTGACCATTCACAAGGTCGACCCGGTCTCGCATACGCCCGAGGACAAGTTCTCCGCCTGCCAGGTCGACGCTATCGCCGACCAGGTCTGGGCCGAGGGCGAGGTCGAGCGTCAGTACACCGAGCTCAAGCAGGCTCTGGTGGACGCCGCCGCTCCCCAGGACGTTGAGCCCGGCGCCGCCAAGTTCGACGATGAGACGCACGTGAACCAAATCGTGTAGTCCCGTTCTCGTTGGCTTTTTGGGCCGGGCGTCCCGTACGTTCGGGAGCCCGGCCCGTTATTTTGAAAGGAAGTGGGGATGAACCGCTTCATCGACATCAACCCGGAGAGGTGCATCGGCTGCGGAACATGCAGCTATGTGTGCCCGGCCAAGCGGCCCGTCACACAGACGATGAATCTGGCCAAGGCCGTGTGGCAGAAAAATAAGAACGGAGGGAAGAAATAACGATGGAAAGCAAAAAACTGATCGTTACCGCGTCCCCCCATATCACCAACCATACCAGCACGCGGGGGCTTATGCTCAACGTGTGCATCGCGCTGCTGCCCGCACTGGTGGCCAGCACGCTTATTTTCGGCGCGCGGGCACTGCTGGTCACGGGCGTTACTGTGGCGGCCTGTGTGGGCTTCGAAGCGCTGTACTGCGTCGTGATGAAAAAGCCGGTTCCGGTGGGGGACTTCTCCGCCGTTGTCACAGGCATGATCCTGGCTTTCAACCTGCCCGCGACCATTCCGCTGTGGATCGCCATCATCGGCGCTTTCGTCGCCATCGTGGTGGCAAAGCAGCTGTTCGGCGGTCTGGGCTTCAATTTTGCAAATCCCGCCCTGTTGGGACGCATCGTGCTGTTCATCGGCTTTGCGGGCCGCATGACGGCTTATGCCTTTCCCCAGACGGACATTGATGCGCTGGCCAGCGCCACGCCTCTCGTGGCGG
>ERZ773138.2095-NODE-2095-length-16276-cov-7.271747_pt1 | contig 16276 bp, 15 predicted proteins | sample MGYA00511114_ERZ773138 | MGnify/ENA primary metagenome ERZ773138 (study PRJEB29015, sample SAMEA2737805) | human gut metagenome | biome: human gut; feature: human-associated habitat; material: faeces | place: China | collected 2012 ...
CAATCTCCATTGTTAACCTTAAATCTAATACCATGAAAAACACAGTGCAAATATAAAGGAATTATGTTATACAACATATAAATATATCAGAAAAAATCATCCGCTTAACATTGTTTAGCATTTAAAGGCTTTGAGGAGCTTGGAAAGGGAAGGAAACGATAGGAAAAGATAAGAAAACGAAGCTTTTCAGTTATGATGACCCGTGTTTAAACGGCATTAAAACGTTATTAAAACACTGTTTAAACACTGTTTTAACGGCACTCCGTTCCATGGAAAATGTAAGTTGTGCATATCAAAATAAGGATAAAAGGTGTCGAAAAAAACATACCGTTGTTTTTTAAAAAAACATCACGAGGGATTTTTGAAAACATCAAATGTTTTTTCAAAAACGTCCAATGTTTTTTTGAAAACATCAAATGTTTTTTTTGAAAGCACTTTAAGTGCTTCTGTTTGCTATTTATGCTAATTTTATTTCGTATGTGGTTCTTCCATATAAGCCACCATGGTTGTTCACAAGATTGTTGAGCATCCATGAATTCGCACTTCCACAACATACCAACATGAGATTGTCTCGATGGCAAGCCCATGTGTTCCAAAATCCTTCAAATGCAGTGATAAAGCCAGATCGAGGGGTGTCTAACCATGGCAACTCGTCAAGGAAGATGACTTGTCTTTCTCCGTTGTCGATGCTTTGAAGGAATTTAGAGAGTAAGAAGAAGGCTTCCATCCAAGAGGAAGGACATTTGCTTTTCTTCATGCCATGTAATTGTAAGGAATAGTAGAAGTGCTTCAATTGATCTTTAAGATTGTTCTTATGGCTATTCTCGTCTATCGGTGAAAGTCCTGCATGTCTGAACGTGATAAGCCCTTTTAGAGCTTCATCTACCAAAAAGGTTTTTCCAATACGGCGGCGACCATAGATGGCGACGAATTCAGATTTGCCGCTTCTGTAGAGAGCTTGAAGTTCTTTCACTTCTTTCTCCCTGCCTATAAGATTTGATATGGCATTCATATAAAGTGCTTTTATTTTTCCATAAAAGTATCAAAAGTATGAGTTCCGGAAAAATAAAAGCACTTATTTAACTTCTGTTTGCAATTATGACACACCGCCGTGATTTAGGCTTTAACATTAATGCTTCGGATGAATATCCAACTTGACCGGCTTAATCATATTTTCCGGGCTTAAGATAGTATCCAAATCCTCTTTGCTTAAGATGTCATGTTCAAGTACCAAGTCATAAACGCTGCGGCCTGTTGCCATAGCTTCCTTGGCAATCTTGGTTGAGTTCTTATAACCGATTACCGGGTTCAAAGCTGTAACAACGCCGATGCTGTTATGGACGTTGGAGATACAATGTTCTTTGTTAGCGATGATACCGTCCACGCAGCGAGTGCGCAATGTATCCATACCGTTAACCATCAAGTCGATAGATTCGAAGCAGCATTGAGCCATGACTGGTTCCATGGCGTTCAATTCCATCTGTGCAGCTTCACCAGCCATTGTCACGCACAATTCGTTACCGATAACCTTGTAGCAAATCTGGTTCATCACTTCTGGGATAACTGGGTTAACCTTACCCGGCATGATGGAAGATCCTGGCTGCATTGCTGGCAAATTGAATTCTCCCAAACCACAGCGGGGACCGCTTGCCAACAAACGCAAGTCGTTACAAATCTTGTTCATCTTGACAGCTACGCGCTTCAAAGCTGCCGCATAACCTACCATGCAAGAAGTATCGGATGTGGCACCTACCAAGTCGCCTGATAATACGAACGGCAGGTTGGTAATCTTAACCAATGCGTTGACACATTTCTCTGCATAACCCGGTTCAGCGCAGATACCTGTACCGATAGCGGTAGCACCCATGTTGACAGTTAAGAAGTCAGCCGCTGCTTCGTTCAAATGTTTGATTTCGTCACGTAAGATGCTTGCGAAACCGTGGAATGTCTGTCCCAATGTCATCGGAACGGCATCTTCCAACTGGGTACGACCCATCTTGATGATGTCTGCAAATTCATCGCCTTTCTTATCGAAAGAGTCAATCAACATCTGCAAGTGGGGAAGCAAGTTCTGATGTGAATAGTAAAGTCCAATGTGGATAGCTGTTGGATATGCGTCATTGGTAGACTGGGCACAGTTTACATGGTCGTTGGGTGAGCAATATTGGTATTCACCACGGTTGTGTCCCATGATTTCCAAAGCGCGGTTTGCAATCACTTCGTTGGCGTTCATGTTGGTAGTCGTACCTGCACCTCCTTGGATCATGTCAACCGGGAAGTGTTCATGGTGTTTCCCGTCTAAGATTTCTTGGCACGCAACGACGATACCGTTTGTTTGTTCGTCTGTCAACAAGCCCAATTCATGGTTGGCTTGGGCGGCAGCCATCTTAGTAATGGCAAGGCCGTTGATGAATAGAGGATATTCATTCAAGTGGAACTTGCTGATTGGGAAGTTCTCAAGGCCTCTAAGTGTTTGTACACCATATAGTGCTTTTGCTGGTATTTCGCGTGAGCCTAACAAGTCGCTTTCTACGCGTGTTTCTTCTGTGTTCATAAATATTCGTTTTAAGTTTTAATTTTCTGCCGTCAAAGATACGGACTATCATTTTGAAAACAAAATATATTGATAGGAATATTTTTTAAGTGTTGTAAAGCTTGGTTTTTGGGATTATTTGGTGTTGTTTATGCCAAATTGATAGGAACGGGAATGTGGATGATGTGAAGTGTTAATGGTTAAAGTTGTTAAAACGGGAAGGCGGTCGGGATTATTTTCATTTCTTTGCATATTCTTAATGAAGATATGTATCATGGATTACGATTGGGCTAAAGAATTGAATTGTGCTGTTACAGTGTGTGACACGGAAGGTGTCATTTTATATATGAATGAGAAGTCAAAGGCCACTTTCTCTGGCAGGGGCGAACTGATTGGTAAGAATTTGAAAGATTGCCATAAGCCGGAGTCTTGGGATCATATCCAGCGGATGATTGCGACGGGTGAATCTAATAGTTATACTATTTCAAAGAATGGGCAGAAGAAGTTGATCTACCAAACGCCTTGGTATAAGGAGGGTGTTGTGGCTGGTTTGGTGGAGTTGTCGATTGTTGTTCCAGAGGAGATGCCGCATTTTATTCGCTAATTCTTTTCTTCCTTTTCTTCTCTTTTACTTGCTTTTGGCTTGATCTTCTTCATTCTTCTTTTTTTCTTTCTCTTTTTTGTCTACCTTTGTTGTAGGTACATGGAGCGTATTGGTTTAATAATCAGTCGGGTTGTTGGAAATTGCTGTTTATAAGTGAAGAATTAATGTGAACCAGATTGCTTTCAGGTGCTTTATAATGTTGAAACATCCCTTTGGAATATGGATAATTGATAGTTCTTGATGGGAACTGAAAATAAAAGATAATATGACTCGAAAGGCTAAATTTATAATAAATAGAAGGAATACGGAATTGTGGAAAGAGGATACTGTCGAATCTGTATCGCTTTATAATGATTGGTTCCTGAATTTTGCACCAACAATTTATACAAATGAACGTAAGCGTGCTATGGAACAAGTTGGTTTGGCTATTCGTTTGACTGATAATCTTCAATTCACATCTATGCATCTTAAAGAGCATCCGGAGTTTATAACAATATTGAGAATGGCAACGACTCCTCCGATTGCACGTGACAGGCTTATCGGATTATCAGAGGTGAAGCCTTCTTTTGTGAGGGCTATGGAAGAGGGGCGGTTTCCGCAAAGGCTTTCCGAGCAGGAAAAGGAGGCGTGTTTAAATAGGATTGTCAAGGTGCTGGAATAGCTGCTTGATTTGGAATTGTTTCCTTGGATCCAAAATGCTGGAACTCCAACGGTGGAGGAGTTGAAGGTGGCTGAATGTATTATGGCTGATAGATTATGTGGCTCTTTGTCTGACCCTATAATCCGCAATGAACAAGAGAAGAGGCAATTAAAGGTTATCGGAGATTTTCTCGTTTCTGAAGGATATACGTATGTTGACCCGAAGGATGTTGGTTCTTTCCTTGATATGCAACAAGGCACGTTCACATATCATCTTAATGTTCCTGTGGAAATGAGTCGTTTTGGGGTGAAGATGCCTATTGATGTCGTGATAAAGCGTTTGGGATGTTCGCAAGAGTCTATGCCTCTTCTTGTGGAATGCAAGTCGGCAGGGGATTTTACAAATACCAACAAGCGCCGGAAGGAAGAGGCTCAGAAAATGGGACAACTGAAATCGACTTATGGCAATGATGTTGACTTCGTCCTTTTCTTGTGTGGATATTTTGATGGTGGCTATCTTGGATATGAAGCCGCAGAAGGTATTGATTGGGTATGGGAACATCGAGTGGCTGACTTTAAAAAGGCTGGAGTATGAGTTTTGATATTGAATATTATAATACGGAGCGTGAGAGGCTGCAAGGGCTATTGGATGCGCAGAAGTCCCCTAAGGAGCGTAATAAGATGGGGCAATTTGCCACGCCTTATCCGTTGGCGTGCCATATAATGAAGAAGGTTAGGAGATTTTGTGCAAATGGAAAGGTTCGTTTTATTGAACCTTCTATGGGTTTAGGTTCTTTTTATGCTGCTTTTAGAGAGGTCTTTGCACAGGATGCAGGAGATGCTCTTGGCTTCGAGATAGATGCTCTTTACTATGAACCGGCAAGCAAATTGTGGGCAAATGAAAACATTGAATTAAGGCGTGCCGATTTCTTAAAGGAGTCACCGGATGAAGGGCTGTTTGATTTGCTTGTTGCAAATCCGCCTTATGTCAGACATCATCATATTGATTCTGGAACAAAACGGGAACTACAAGAGGAGGTTATGCGAAGCACGGGGATTAAGATTTCAGGATTGGCAGGTTTGTATTGCTATTTTCTTATACTTTCGGAGAAGTGGTTATCTGATGGAGGTGTCTCTTGTTGGCTGATACCATCTGAATTCATGGATGTGAATTACGGGAAGGCGATAAAACAGTATCTATTGGAACAGGTTGACCTTTTGTGTGTCCATAAGTTCATGGCGGATGATGTGCAGTTTGATGACGCACTGGTAAGCTCTGCTGTTGTTATCTTCCGGAAAGGCAAACTTTCTGGTGAAAGTGTTGTCTTTTCTAAAGGGGAAAATGTGGAGGTACCATCATTTACAAAGCGAATAAATAGGGCGGACTTGAATGCTTCTGATAAATGGTCTAACTTATTCATTGAAGAGGAAAGGCAAGTAGAGAATGCGGAATGCAAATTGGGCAATTTCTTTACTGTCAAACGGGGAATTGCTACGGGGGATAATAATTTCTTTGTTGTTGGTCAGGATGTCATTAATAAGTATGGGATTCCTAAGATTTTCCTAAAGCCTATTCTCCCCAGTCCAAGGTATCTGAAAGAGGATGTTATCACTTCTGATAAGGAGGGTAATATTGTATTGCCTAAAACCTTGTATCTGTTTTCTTGTGGTATGAAAGAGGAGGCTTTGAAAGAGGAATATCCGGGTGTGTGGATGTATATACAAGAGGGTGTGAGACGAGGTGTTGACAAGGGTTATATATGTAGTCATCGCCCTTTATGGTATTATTGCGAGGAGAGGGAACCGGCGCCTTTCGTTATTCCTTATATGGGGCGTGGAGATTCTTCTAAAAAGATGTTTCGTTTTATTTTAAATAGGTCTGATGCCATTACGACGAATGTGTACTTGTTGTTATATCCTAAGAAGGATTATTCAAGGTGCTTGACTGATGCGGATCTTCTTAATAATGTATGGAATGCGCTGAGGGAGGTAAGTGCGGAGCAGTTTGTGATGAAAGGGCGTGAATATGGAGGCGGTTTGCATAAGTTGGAGCCTAAGGAGCTGCTGGACGTTGTGGTTCCTAATCTTGCGTCTTTGTTATAGTGTATGTCCCTTACTTTTGGCTTGGCGGTTTACATCTTAATATGTATTTTCCTTAGCTTATCCTCAGATATGAGCAATACTTGGCAAGCAGGTTCTCCAATGGAAGTTCACCTTTCTCATACCGCTCTGCATCAATTGGTAAAATTCTTTCACACACTTGTTGCTTTCCTTTGTAGAGACCTTTGATGTATTGATTTCCGTTTTGTTGCTCAATGGTGACTTCTGAAAAAAAGGAAGTAATGTCCTCTGGGTCATATATAATGGAATAACTCGGTCTTTTGGCTCCGGGAATATCTTCTTGAAGAATTTCTTTATCCACAAGATCTTGAATATCTCGTATGGCGGTGTCTTTGGAACATTTGGCCAATGATGCCCATGTTTTGGAGGTTATCTTTGCTTCATAGCCATCTAAGAACAAGTTCAGCATATCGGTCTGTCTTTGGCTAAGTGGTATAGAAGAAGCCTTTTGCCAAAAGAAACTTTTGTTTAAAATGGTACTGACGATATTCTCCGCTTCGTCAAGTGCAAGCGATAATGTATTGGCATACCAGCATATCCATTCTGTAATGTCACCATCGCCATGTTGAGCCTTTTCTAAAATATCGTAATAGCGTTTTTTATCTTTATTTATTTGCGAGGAAATATTGTAAAATCTGAACTCACTCTTGTCTGCACGAGCCAACAGCATATCAGAAAGTATGCGTGCCAAGCGTCCGTTGCCGTCTTCAAATGGATGGATACTTACAAACCAGAAATGTGCAATGGCTGACCGTATAACAGAATTTATATTATCATGGTTGTTGAACCAATCAAGAAAATCTGCCATTTCTTCATCCACACGCCCAGGAGATGGGGCTACATAGTGGATTTTCTCACGACCGAACATCCCGGAAACGATATGTTCCTCGTTTGTACGATATTGTCCGACTTCAATCTGCGAACCCTCGCTGAAACCAGTCGGGAAGAATGCTGCTTGCCATGCACATATTTTTTCTTTCGTCAATAGCTGGTCATAATGGCTTACGGCATCAAGCATGACTGCCACAACAGAATCTATGTAATGCGATGGTGCTGTCTGTTTGATATTTTCTATACCCAATTTCCGGGCGATGGATGAACGTACTTCGTCCACATTCAATCGTATTCCTTCTATTTCTGACGAATAAACTACATCATACGTCAGATTTTCCGCCATTGCTTTTAATTTGCTATCAAAGCCAAGCGAGGCAAGCCTGCCATATAACAAACCCTGCTTACGGTTCACTTCTTCAAGAAGAGCCGTCAGTCCAGTTGCATCCCAGCGGAATGCAGTCCAATTGTCTCTTTCGTGTATATACATACTCCAATCCTATTTGATGCGTCATTAAGCGATGGATAACGTCGCAATATTTGCGGCAAATATAGTCGATTATTGTCGTATCACCAAGTTGAGCCAGGTAATGTTGCAAAAAATGCGATGATTTTAGGTGGAAAACGTCTGATTGCATTGACCTGTGTTTCCGGATTATATTAGGGACTGCACATCAATCGCAGACTCTAAGGATTTTCTATCAAGACATAGTTTGTACTACGCCCACCTTCTTCGGCTTTCCTTAATACGCCTTTTCCAACAAGGTCACGGATGTCATTGAGTGCCGTGTCTGTAGAACATTTTGCAATCTTTGCCCATTTACCCGTAGAGAGTTTTCCGAAGAATCCATCAAATTGCATATTAATCAATTTACGTTGTCTCTCGTTGAAAGATATGTTTCGGTTGCGTTCCCAGAAATCGGCTTTACGAAGTACTGAATCCAAAGTTTCTTCAGTGGAGTTTAACGCCTGTTCGAAACAATGCAAGAACCACAAAAGCCATTCGGTGATATCACCGTCGCCATGCTGTGTGCGTTCCAAAATGTCGTAATATTCTTTTTGTAACAGTTTCATCTCTGCCGATATGGAGTAAAAACGCTTAGCGCAATTTTCAGAACGGGCAAGTAGCATATCTGTCAATGCGCGGGCGATACGCCCATTGCCATCATCAAAAGGGTGGATGGATACAAACCACAAGTGCGCTATGGCTGCTTTCAATACAGCATCTGTATTCCTGTCATCGTTTATCCATGAAATAAATCGCTCCATTTCCGCAGGTACTCTGTCTGCCGAAGGGGCTTGATAGTGTATTCTTTCCTTGCCCATGGCACCGGATACCACCCGCATTCCGCCACTGCGGTATTTTCCAACCTCGATACGGTATAATCCACTTATCCCTGTAGGAAACAACACATTGTGCCAGCCAAAAAGACGATCTGACGAAAGAGGCTGATTATAATTTTGCGTGGCGTCTAACTGCATTTCTACAATTCCTTCAACATAACGTGAAGTAGAAACCATTCCTGCCATTGCTATCCCAAGTCTGCGTGCTAACGATGAACGTACCTCTTCGAGATTAAGTTTCTCTCCTTCAATTTCTGAAGAGCGAACGAGTTCCATGGATATATTTGACAACACGGCTTCATCTTGAGAATCGAATCCGAGCGACTGCATCCTCCCTGTTATCATACCCTGTTTAGAGCGCACGCGTCCTAATTCATTCATTACCCGCAGACTGTCATAACGGAATTGCCACCAATTATCATAATCGTGAATATATAGCATAGCATTGAGTTTTTTACAAAAATAGCTACTATTCGGTGATTAGGCAAATTATTCACCGATATTTTTCGGTGAATACGGTGAATATTCACCGAATTTATAGTACTTAACCAAGGGGATTATGGTTGAACTGCAAAAACATGAACCATTGTATGGTGTATGTCGTTATCCGATTAAAAGTATCGTTGTGCTGCTGAAAATAGTGCTGCTGCTTGTTGTTGATTCCCTTGAAAAAGTGTAACGGGTGTGGATTATTCGATGGAAAAAATGTAGCGGTTGTGGAATAGTCCTTGATGGGATTCACAAGGCGATGATGGATTTGCTGTATCGTTATGTCATTGTCGGTGGTCTGCCGGATGTGGTGAATTGTTTCCTCGAGACAAAGAATGTTGAGCTTATATATAAGATGCAGCGCAACCTGTTGGCTGAATATGAGGAGGATTTCTTGTGTAAATCCGGACAGAAGTTGTACTATTTCCATAAGGACAGCGGGCTTGAGTTGGACTTCTTGGTAAGGTTCAAAGGGGAGTGCGTCATATTGGAAGTTAAAGCTCATACAGGAAAGACTAAAAGCATGATGACGGTCCTTAAAAACAAGAATGTGTATCATGTGAAGAGTGCAATCAAGTTGGGACATTACAACGTGGGACGTAAGGGGGAGCTTCTCACTTTGCCGCTTTACATGGGATTCCTTCTTGAAGATAGGATTGAGGATAGCATCATTCCTGATATTGATTTAAGTTCGTTGACTGTTATTTAGATTTTTCCTCCACCCGCTTGCTTTTGCCCGAATGAAAAAAGAATAGGATTGATAATTATATGGTAATAAATGGATTAATCTTTAAAAGTGATAAAATAATCCTATTCTTTGAAATGAAAATGTTTGTTTTTTCCTGTTATTTGGTTGGATATTACTAACTGTTAAGTTGTATTAAAGTTAACTTTGCTCTAAATTAACGTATGAAAGGAGATAACCGTATGAGAAAATTAATGAAACTTATTGCATTTCTCGGACTTGCCTTTTTTGTGATGGCTTGTTCCGACGATGATTCCCCTGTGACTCCGCAGGTCGTGAAAGTGACGGGAGTTACATTGAATGTGAAAGAAGTATCGCTGATGGTGGGTGCGAAGGAGACTTTGAAGGTGGTCGTCGCACCGGAAAATGCTACGAATAAACGGGTGAGTTGGAGTTCCAACAAGACGGATGTCGCTTCTGTTGACGGGCAAGGTGTCGTGACTGCGCATAAGGCGGGCGAGGCACTGGTGACTGTCAAGAGTGAAGATGGCGGCAAAACGGCTACTTGTAAGGTGACGGTCAAGGCGGAAAAGGTGGCTGTGACGGGAGTGAAGTTGGATAAGACGGAGCATACATTGGCGGTTGGCGGCACGGTGACTTTGGTGGCAACAGTCACTCCGGAAGGTGCAACCAACAAGAAGGTGGCTTGGAAATCTGACAAGACGGATATCGCCACGGTCGATGAGAACGGCAAGGTGACTGCGGTCAAGGCTGGCGTGGCGAAGATTACGGTAACGACGGAAGATGGCAAGAAAACAGCCACTTGTGCCATTACTGTGAAAGAGGACAAGGTGGCAGTAATAGGTGTGAAGTTGAATTCGACTTCTCTTTCGTTGACCGAAGGGGATTCTTACCAGCTTAAAGCTACCGTTTCTCCTATTAACGCAACGAACCAGAATGTGACATGGAAATCAAGCAACAGCAACGTGGCAGATGTGGACCAAGATGGTTTGGTTGTTGCTGTCAAGGCGGGCACGGCGACCATCACGGTAACGACCGAGGACGGCAACAAGACGGCTACTTGTACGGTAACGGTGAAGGCGGATAAGGTTGCCGTTGCAGGCGTTACGCTGAACAGGACTTCCTTGTCGATGAAGGTGAAAGAGGCTTTCCAGCTTAAAGCGACTATTTCCCCTGCGGATGCAACGAACCAGAACGTGAAGTGGGAATCGAGCGACAGTAGTGTGGCGGATGTGGACCAGAGTGGCTTGGTCGGTGCTTTAAAATCAGGCACGGCAATCATTACGGTAACAACCGAAGATGGCAACAAGACAGCTTCATGTGTGGTGACAGTTGAGAAACCCGAAGATAATATTTCTGCTGAGGGTTATGAAGATATAGGAAGATGGTAACAGAATAAAAACGAACGTGTTATGAAGAAGATATATTATATATACAGTATTTTGGCTTGCCTGTTTGCGGGCATGTTGTTCGGTTGTACGGCAGACGAGTTGGAAAAGGATCAGCCGAGAGACTTTTCAAAGGTGAAGATAGAGGTCAATGCGACCCTATCGGGCTATGAAGGTGAAAAACCTGCTACCAAGCTGACTGATGGCGGTTCTTGGGAGTATGGTGACATTATTTATCTGTGCGTTGGTTCGGAGGAGAATTCCTTTACGCTGACCTATAAAGGTGCGGGTGAATGGCTTTTGGATTCATGGCTGGGTGGCGATTTAAAGAGTTCGTTCTCTGCCTCATCGGGCACGCTGACAGCTATCTATTGTACCAAAGGCAAGAATTGGACGCGAAATGGTGGCAAGATTAAAGGTGAAACGCATGGAGATGTTGTCTATACAAAAAAGGGCAAGTATGAATGGGCTGGTGATAAACTTGTGTTTACTATAAATTTGAACGAGCGCGTGGTTTCTAAATTAGTTGTAGAGGATGTGGAATCAGGTTGGACTTTAGTTCAAAAAACGGATTATGGTGCAGAAGTGCAACCTTGGATTGCTTTAACACAATTCTTAGATCCGGGATGGGATCCCTGGTTTGGAGGTTTTGATGATCCATCATATGAATATGATTCATCTACCAAAAAACTGACGGTTTGGGGTCAGTTTGGCACACTCCATAATACATTTTGTATTGCTAACGAAGATAAAACCACAATATACGCGCGGGATTATTTTTCTAAGGGCTTGAATCCTGGGCAGAAAGTTACGATAAAGGGACCGTTTGGCTCAGAGGCAAGTGAGTGGCGAAAGTATGTAAATGGAAATGAAATCAAGAAGATAGAGCTTTATTCTTCAACCGGTGGTAACAAATGGAGAAAAGTGTCTTCTTCTTCTTCTTTAGAGGTTACACGCGCAAGGGAAATTCATCTTCAATTCCGGGATAAAAGTGGAGAGATAGTCAATTTTTCTGGTTCTGATAAAGCTATATTTGATGTTGACAACAAGGACATAATCTATACTCTTTCCTCATCTAATAGTGGCGTCACTTTGGGTGGTAATAATAAAGGTTTTGCCCTCTTGAATATTAAACTTCCTCCTTATTATGAGTTAGAGAAAAGCAAATATGAAATAAAAGTGACTGATGTTTATTTTGAAGATAGGTTGCAGTTGTATATTGCAAAAAAGCCGGATGCTGAGTATAAACTTTTGAACTATTATTACGATGATGTGAAAAAAGGAGACGTTCGATACCTTAAGATTAAGTATGATGGTAAATGGGAGCAAATAGGTTTTAAAACTTTAGGAAAAACGAAGAGCTATTTTACAATAGTGAAACCAGGCGGTGACGCCATTGATATCAAGGCAGTGGTTCCTGATAAACACGGTCCTTTTTTCATATATGAGATTAAGGTTAAAGATAATAATGCTTCTGGGGCTGAATTTATTTTTAAGAAAAAAGATGATGAAACGAAATTTGGAGACATTTGTTTCATAGTTAAATGATGCTATATTCCGTAACTATATATAAATAAGTAAGATGGCATACGAAGGCGGTTGATAATCATCCCCTTGTATGCCATCTTTTTGGGTTTTCCCAAAGTCGTGACCGTTGGTCCGAATAGGATATGTAAATGTGTGGTAATAAAACCATTAACCTTGAAAAGCGATGTGATTGTCCTAATCCACGGAATAAAAAAGGTTATATTCTCCTATATTTTGGTCAAATATTACTAACTGTTAAGGGCTATCAAAGTTAATTTCGTGCAAACAATGTATGAAAGGAGATAGCAGTATAAGATAATCAAATTAACAGTCAAATAACAAACTGTTTCATAAATCACTTAAATAAAACGCTTATGGGAACAATTTTATCAAATTTCAGGGAAGTAGTATCAGGCAAGTATGCCCAGTTTACAGGCAGGGCAAGCCGGGGGGAATTTTGGAAATATGTATTGGTTGTGTTCATAATCAACCTCATCTTTACCCTCCTGCAGAACCTCCTCGGTGCGCTGTCGATAGCCTACTACATCGTTATGGGTCTTAACGCCATCATCATGTTAGGACTGCTTCTGCCCTCATTGGCAGTGTCGGTACGCCGGATGCACGACATAGGCAAAGGCGGAGGATGGATATTCATCAATTTAGTACCACTGATTGGATCCATCTGGTTCCTGGTATTGACAATAAAGGAAGGCGAAGGCGATAACCGTTTCGGACCGCCGCCAGCATGAACCATTAGTGGCAAAAACGAGCGTCGGGCTTGAATAAGTACAGTTTGCCAAAAAGAAGCCGGGAAGACGCCAAAGGGGCAAATCCCAAAATTCCCTATGACTTTTAGGATTACAATCCTAAATATCATATAGAATTTTGAGATTACCGCCCCTTTTCTTTATCTTTGTGGGGAGAAATAGGAGAAATATCCATGATAATACGACAACTTCAGAAAACGATAGAAGCCCGAATGTTTGCCGGAAAAGCAATCATCGTCATAGGGGCACGGCAAGTAGGCAAAAGCACGCTCTTCAGAATGATCCTTGAGAAACAAGGGTGCAAGACCTTGCAGTTGAATTGCGACGAGCCGGAAGTGCGCGACATGCTCACAAACGTGAACACGCCGGAACTACGCCTCCTCATAGCCGATAATAAGATAGTGGTGATAGACGAAGCGCAGCGGGTAGAGAATATCGGAATGACCATGAAGCGCATCACCGACAATTTCCCCGGTGTGCAGTTGTTAGTCACCGGCTCATCCTCCTTTGAATTGCAAGACAGGCTCAATGAACCACTCACCGGGCGCAAGTTCGAGTACCACCTTTATCCCATCTCCACAGCGGAGATAATGGAAAGCCAAGGGCTCTTGGGAGTAAAGCAGACACTCGAGCAACGGCTTATATATGGTTCGTATCCAGATATCGTGAACCATGCCGAAGATGCCAAAGAGCTGCTAATGAACCTTGCCGGCAGTTACCTCTATAAGGACCTCCTTTCGCTTGAGAGCGTCCGCCGCCCCGTGTTATTAGGCAAACTCCTCACCGCCCTTGCCCTGCAAGTATGCAGTGAAGTGTCTTATAACGAGCTTGCCCAGACGATAGGAACGGACAACAAGACCGTGGAGAAATACATCGACCTGTTAGAGAAATGCTATATCGTATTCCGCCTGAATGGATTCAACCGCAACCTGTGTACCGAGTTGAAGAAAGGAAAGAAAATATACTTTTATGATAACGGCATACGCAACGCCATCCTCCAGAACTTCGCCCCCTTGTCCCTGCGCCAAGACACAGGATCCTTGTGGGAGAACTTCATCATCAGCGAGCGCATCAAAGCCAACCACTATTCAATGCGCTATGCCAACAGCTATTTCTGGCGCACGACATTGCAGCAAGAGATAGATTACATAGAGGAGTGCGACGGCCAATTCACCCTCTTTGAGATGAAATGGAATCCCAAAAGGGCAAGCACCCAATTCCCCTCCTCTTTCCTGACAGCCTATGACGTAAAAGAGACCGCAATCATTACTCCAGAGAACTGGATAGGGTGGGTGATGTAGAAAGGAAGAAGAAGGGCGAAGCGGAAGAAAAAAGGAACGGGAACTTACGTCGTCAAATAGGATAACAATAGCCCCATGCTATCTTCTATACTTTCGATAGTCGGTATCTCTTTATAAGCAAGATTCGGCAATTCCCTTGAATAGACTTTACACAACGTACTCCAAACGGAATGCAAATCCATAATAATAGGAGAATCCATAATATCCTTATTCTGCCATCCTTCAGGTTTGTCAAACCTTTGTTGATCTTGGGTAAACAAATTTGCAAAATCAGATTTGAAGGCATCGCTTTTCAGATAAGATTGTATTTCCTCATCATTCAAAAGAAAGTGCAAGTCATAGAAATGGCGAATCTTGGCAGTTAACTCAGGCATGTAATTATCAGCCAATGAACAGCGAAGCAATGAGACTAATTTCTCGGTCAAGGTTCTTCTTCTATCGAGCACATTCACTTCAAAAGGCTGCATATCGTATTCTTTAATCAGCTGTTCATTGCCAGTTTTTTGTAAAAACTCCGTCAAGAAACTTTGTAACTTACATCTCTGAAACGGGTAAGGATTGGCAAAAGAATTGATTTCGACAAGTAATTGCCCTGCTTTTATCGCTCCGATTTGCAATGAGTCAATTGCCCGGGGATATGAATAATAGGCTTTGTGATAATGAGAGCCTTTGCTTGTAAAACCAGGCATATTCATCTCTTGCAATCCCTCCGTCATACTTTTAGCTGTCCTTTTTATCAGCATCTTTAGTTGATTCCCGCTAAGAGTCCATGCCTCAGATATGGCAATGTCTATGTCCTCGGAGAACCGGCTCCCAATGCCAAAAGCCTTTGTAAGGCTTGTTCCCCCTTTGAATACGGTACGATTCTCCTTGTCGTTTTCCGCCATCAATGCCAAGGAACGACAAATCCAATAATCCTTCTCTATGAATATGCTCTTAATGCCAAGCCCTCCATCCTCTATTGCCTGGGAAGCCGCTTGCAAAGCATCAGAGAACAGCTCTCTGTTTTCATGTAACTTCATACGATATTCCAGTTTCTTTTATTTGATAAAGCCTTATCGGAGATAGGCAACTTATAACTTGTAACCCCGTTAAGTGTTTTGCTAATTATTTCCGTATCAAACCCCAAGTCCTCATAGATTGCGCCCAGCAACGCCCTCACATAAGGCGTATAGGCCAAAGACAATTCCACAAGTTCATTTCGTTGCTCCAATGAAAGAAGCCCTATCGCCCTACAAATATTTATAACACATTCATCGGGCGAAGTGGCAGGAATTTCCTTAACAAGGCGCAAAGCATCCAAAATCCTAAGCAAAGGAATATTGCTTGAAGTTATAGGATTCAGTTGCAATAGAAAAGAAATCTTTACCTCATCCCTTGTCACAGGTCTGCGATACTTATTCGTACCCACAAGAACAGACGAACTAATTTGAGTAGTCAGCCCCATTGACGCAAACGCATTCGTTCCAGTTATATAGCCAACAACTTTCCCATCCTGTTCCAAAAAATCCTTTACAAGTTCAGATTCAGAAGGCTTCAACGTCCCAAATATAGATTTCTTTGGAATATAAAATTTCCCTTTTGCAATTTTCTGCAATACCCCTTGGTGCACAAGACGATTCAAGGCTTTGACTAAAGCCGGTTGATACCGCATCTCCACATCAAAGTCTTTAGTTGTCAACACAACTCCTTCAGGAGTCGATGACAATTTCTCTTTTATCACTCTTCCTATAATCATATTCACACTCCTTTCCGCAGACAAAACTAATAAAAAGTCCAGTTTGTTACGTCAAAAACATGACATTTATATATTCTTTAACCATTATCATCGCTATTTAAAACAAGTTTCACGAATCAACGCAAAGAAGAAAGGATAAGCGAAGCGGAAGCCGGGGAGAAAGAAGAGAGAAAGAAGAGAGAAGGGAAGGGAAGAGAAGGAAAGGAAAGAAAAGGAAAGAAAAGGAAAGAAAACCCGGCATTCGCTGGTGGCCGTAAAACGGAGAGAATGGAGAGAGCGTCCGGAGCG
>ERZ773138.2096-NODE-2096-length-16273-cov-6.659206_pt1 | contig 16273 bp, 14 predicted proteins | sample MGYA00511114_ERZ773138 | MGnify/ENA primary metagenome ERZ773138 (study PRJEB29015, sample SAMEA2737805) | human gut metagenome | biome: human gut; feature: human-associated habitat; material: faeces | place: China | collected 2012 ...
ATAGAGACCGTAAAGTTCGCGTTTCTTGCTGTATATCTCGCTCTCGGGGGAGTTCAGGTACTTGGCGACCTGCTTGTCCGTGCGGAGCGTGCGGCCTCCGAAGGCCACGATGCGGCCCGAGATGTTGTGCACGGGGAAAATCACCCGGTCGCGGAACCGGTCGTACAACGAGCCGTCCCGGTCGCTGACCAGCGAAAGTCCCGTCGAGAGGAGAAACTCCTTCTTGTAACCCGCCGCCAGGGCGTCCTTCGACATCCGGTCGCCCTTCGCGGGGCAGAATCCGAGTCCGAATTTCTTGATCGTGGCGTCGGTCATCCCGCGCTTCTGGCGGAAGTAGGCCAGTCCCACGCTCTGTCCTTCGGTCTCGCGCTGGATGTAGTTGGCGAAATACTCCGCGGCCCAGCCGTTCAGGGCGAACATCGACTCGCGGTCGTCGTTGCGTCGCACCTCCTCCTCGGTCATCTCCTTCTCCTTGACCTCGATGCCGTAGCGCTTGGCCACCATCTTCAGCGCCTCGGCATAGGTTGTGGCTTCCTGATCCATTACGAAAGTCACGGCATTACCGCCCTTCCCACAACCGAAACATTTATAAAGGCCTTTCGAAGGAGAGACTACGAACGACGGGGTCTTCTCGTTGTGGAAAGGACAACACGCGACATAGTTCACGCCCTTTCGTTTGAGCGTGACGTATTCGCCGATAATATCCACGATATTGGCGGCGGCGTAAATGCGGTCTACTGTTTCCCGGTCGATCATAGCCTACAAAGATACGAATAATTCGGGAAAAGGAACGGGGAAAACAGTTCCGAAGCGCAAAAATCCTGAAAGAGAACTACTCCTGCCTTTGCAGCAGACAGAAACAGGTCGTCGCAAAGAAATCGCGCAGCCAGGGAACAACCTCCAGAAGCCGCGGCAGGCACCGGGGTTTCAGCCCGAATTTAGCTTCGTAATGTGGATTTATCAGGAAAAACCGTTCGGTGACCGTCCGCAATCCCGCCCCGGCAGCCAACCGGCGGAATTTCCGGACAGAAATGCGGGTATCGCGGATTTCAAGCAGTCCTGCAATCTTCCCCGGCGTTTCCCCGGCCAGCCGCAGCGCCCAGGGATAGAGCGGTCCGGGCAGCAGGTGGAGCCAGGGACAATGCGCGGCAAAGCGGCTGACCGCCATCTGCTGATGTCCGCCGAAAGGCATTCGCCAGGGCGGATAAGCCACGAATAAAACGCCGTCTGGCGCAAGCAATTCCGCCAACCGCGCCATCAACCGGGGCTGGTCCTCAACATGTTCGATGACATCGCGGAGAATAATCAGATCGTAAAGGTGATTCGGGGGGGGGCAAATTCGAGGATGTCGGCCCGCAGAAACACTCCCTCGAGTCCGCGGGCTTCAAACAGTTCCCGGGCGGCCTCCAGAGCTCCGGCATTCAGGTCGATGCCGACAACACGGCATCCCGCTTCCGCGAACGGCTTCAGATTCCCTCCTTTGTCACAGCCCGCTTCCAGCACGCGGCATGCGTCTCCGAGAGGTTTCGCCAAACGGGATTTCAGCCACGGAAGGTAATAACGGGCACATGTACGGGCGCATTCATCGAAATAGCGTCCGGCATTTTCATGTCTTTCCTGCATGGATTCGGAAATTATGCCGGCCGGCAATGCCGCCGGCAGTCGTATATGCAAATATAGGGATTTTGGGCGACTAATCATCCGTCCGGCAATTTATTTCGGATTTTATCGTTATTTTTGCCCTATGGATTTCAAGTTAGTATCGGACTATGCCCCGATGGGCGACCAGCCGGAGGCGATCGGGCAGCTCGTCAGCTCGATCGAACACGGGTCCAAACACAACACGCTGCTGGGCGTGACGGGTTCGGGAAAGACTTTCACGGTGGCCAACGTCATCGCGCGGCTGAACCGTCCGACGCTGGTCCTGAGCCACAACAAGACCCTCGCGGCGCAGTTGTACGGGGAGTTCCGCAACTTCTTCCCGGAGAACGCCGTGGAATATTTCGTGTCGTATTACGACTACTACCAGCCGGAGGCCTACCTGCCTTCGACGGACACCTATATCGAGAAAGACCTCCAGATCAACGCCGAGATCGAGAAGATGCGCCTCGGCACGGTCGCCACGCTGCTGTCGGGCCGCCGCGACGTGATCGTCGTGTCGAGCGTCTCGTGCCTCTACGGCGCGGGCAACCCGGCGGACTTCCACGCCACGGCCATCAACATCAAGGTGGGGCAGGTCGTCAGCTACAAGCATTTCCTCTACAAGCTGGTCGAGGCGCTCTACACCCGCACCGAACGCGAGCTGGAGCCTGCAACGTTCCGCGTCAACGGCGACACGGTGGACATCATGGCGGCCTTCGGCGAGTTCGGCAACCAGTGCTTCCGCGTGATGTTCTTCGACAACGAGGTGGAGGCCATCCAGTCGATCGACCCCGTCACGGGACAGCGCATCGCCTCTCTCGACAGCATCACGCTCTACGCCACGAACCTGTTCGTGACGACCAAAGAGCGCATCAACGCCGCCGTGCAGCAGATCTACCTCGACCTGGGCAAGCAGATCGAGTTCTTCGAACGCGCCGGGCGTCCGATGGAGGCGCAGCGCATCAAGCAGCGCGTGGAGTACGACCTCGAAATGATCAAGGAGCTGGGCTACTGCCCGGGCATCGAGAACTACTCGCGCTACTTCGACGGCCGCGCCGCCGGGACGCGCCCCTTCTGCCTGATCGACTATTTCCCGAAGGACTACCTGATGGTCGTGGACGAGAGCCACGTCACCCTGCCGCAGGTCCACGCCATGTTCGGCGGCGACCGCGCCCGCAAGGAGAACCTCGTGGAGTACGGCTTCCGCCTCCCGGCGGCCAAGGACAACCGCCCGTTGACCTTCTCGGAGTTCGAACAGTTGCAGGGCACGTCGATCTACGTGAGCGCCACGCCCGCGGACTACGAGCTGATGAAGAGCGAGGGCGTGATCGTCGAACAGCTGATCCGCCCCACGGGGCTGGTGGACCCGCCGTTAGAGGTGCGCGTGACGCTGAACCAGATCGACGACCTGATCGGGGAGATCGACAAGCGCGTGAAGAACGACGACAAGGTGCTCGTGACGACCATCACCAAACGCATGGCCGAGGAGCTTTCGAAATACTTCGACCGCGTGGGCGTGCGCAACCGCTACATCCACTCGGACGTCGACACGCTGGAGCGCATCCAGATTCTCGAAGACCTGCGGGCCGGGATGTTCGACGTGCTGGTGGGCGTGAACCTGCTGCGCGAGGGACTCGACCTGCCGGAGGTGGCGCTCGTGGCGATCCTCGACGCCGACAAGGAGGGATTCCTGCGCAACGTCCGGTCGCTCACGCAGATCGCCGGACGCGCCGCGCGCCACTCGCAGGGCAACGTGATCCTCTACGCCGACACCTGCACCGACTCGATGCGCTACGCCATCGAGCAGAGCAACCGCCGCCGCGAGAAGCAGGTGCGCTACAACATGGAGCACGAAATGCTGCCGCGGCAGGCGCAGAAGAGCGGCTCGGGACAGAGCGCGCTGCTGGCGGGCCGCGTCGACACGTCGGAGGTCAACATGACGGCCTACCCCATCGCCGAAGACCACTACGCGGCGGCGGCCGACGTGCAGAAAAGCTACACGGCCAGCGAGAACATCGACGCGCTGATCGACAAGGCCCGCGAGGAGATGGAACGCGCAGCCAAATCGCTGGACTTCCTCGCCGCGGCGAAATTCCGCGACCGGATGTACGAACTCCAGAAACTGCGGGAGGAGAACCGGAATCAGAATTCACAATTCACAATTCACAATTCATAATCGGGCATTCTGCAAAAATCGGCCTGAAAGTCCGCTCCCGACGACACGAAAAGTCGTTCGGCTATGAATGGAATTCAGGTTCTTGTCTATTCCGGTTTTTCCGCATGGCGGAAGGTGAAGTATTTGGCCGCGAGGAAACTGTAAACCGTCGTCAGCAGCGTCGTGACCATCTTCGCCGGCGTGGGCCACACGCCGCAGACTTCCACGAAGAACTTCAGCCCCGCATAGGTCAGCAGCACCGACCCCGCCACCGAAAGCAGGTAGCGCAGAAGCTGCGTCCCGGCCCCGATCGGCGACCGGCGGAACGCCACGTAACGGTTGAGCCAGAAGCCCACGAAGAAGGTGAACGGAAAGACGAGAATCATCGCCGCGATGTGCGGGGAGACGACCACGAATCCCAGGTCGACGTAGCGGTGCGCCACGATGAAATTGTAAAAGAGGAAATAGCAGACGGGATCGAACAGGATGTAGGTCACACCGCCGCAGACCACGTAACGGAACACCTGCCGGGGCAGGACCGCGGCGACGGGCCGGATGTAAAACCAGTCGATTGCCCGGATTATCAACTCCGCAAGGGCCATCAGCGGGCGGTGTAGGTCCACATGTCGGGGAAACGCCCGTCCTGCACGCGGATGAACTGCGCACAGGCTCCGGCATCGTCCGACGAGAAGGGCGAAACCATGAATTTCCCCCCGAAACGGTAAATCCGGCAACGGAGCGCCGACTCCTTGGCCTCGGTCTCCCGCACGGCGCGCCGGGCGTTCTCTTCGGTGCTGAAAACCCCCAGCACGACATAGTGGCGGCCCGAAAGCAACGCCGTCGGGGCGTCCTGCTCCTGCGCCGGATGCGTTTCGGCGATCTCCGGTTCCGGGGCTGCGTCGGGAACGGAAGCCCCCGAAGCCGCGCCCCCCGCCTGCGCAGCGGACTCCCCGGCCACAGACCGTTCCGTCGGAGGAGCCTCGACCAAAGCATCGGGCGCTTCGACGGTCCCGAAGCTGTCGGACGCAGCGGGAATCTCCGTCACGGCCGCCGCTTCCGGCGCCTCCGGATAGAGCAGCAGGAACTCCCGCCCGCCGTAGACCGCCGCAATCCCGATTGCCGCGATGCCGACCCACAGCGGCCAGTCGAAACGACGCTGCACACGAACCCGCACGGGTTCGCGCCCCTGCGGATTCAGCCGGAGGTCGAACGCCTCGTCGGGGATAAAATTCTTGAATTTCAACTCTCCGACGCCCTCGACGGTCAGCAGGTCGGCCCGGTGCACCCGGGCGATCCAGCGGTCGTAAACGGCCTGCGCCTCGGCTTCGGGATTTTCGTATCCGCCGGCCTCACGCATGACGCGGGCAATCTCGTCGACCAGCGACACGCCCCGCTGCTGCGAGGTGAAGGCCACCGTGCGGCTCGGCGGCAGTACGGTTCGCCGGTTGAGCCGCCTGGCTCCCTGCCGCTCGGTGTAGAGCGAGCCTACGCCGGGCAGAAAAATCTCCCCGCCGCCGGCCAGCAGGTTGCCGACAAGCCTGCCGATCTGCTCTTCCATCGGGTTCGCGTTCATTTTTTCTTCTTTTTAGGCGTTGCGGCCGGGGCTTTCGGCACCGGGGCCGGAACGGTTCCGGGCCGGGTCGCGCCCCGCCAGATCATATAGATTCCCAGCAGGATGAAGGGAATGCTGAGCCACTGGCCCATGTCCAAAGCCCAGCCCACTTCGAAAGGCTCCTGCTCGGTTTTGATGTACTCGATGAAAAAGCGCGTGAGGAACGTACCGATCAGGCCGATTCCGAACAGAATGCCCGGACGGCGGCGCGCAATGTCCCTCCTGTAATAGAGCCAGCAAAGGATGCCGAAAGTCGCCAGGTAGCAGAGCGCCTCGTAAATCTGCGTCGGGTGCACCGCCGCAGGGGCGAACTCGGCCACCCACTTGTGCGAACGGACGAACTCGAAGCCCCACGGCAGGGTCGTCGCCTGGCCGAAAATCTCCGAGTTGAACAGGTTGCCCAACCGCACGATCGCACCGCCGATGCCCACCGGAATCATAATGCGGTCCAGCGACCAAATATAAGGCAGTTTGTTGCGGCGCGAGAAGAGCCACAACCCGATCAGCAGGCCTATGGCCGCGCCGTGGCTGGCCATTCCTCCGTCGCGGAATCCCGTGATGATGGTCCACGGCTTCGAAAGGTATTCCATCGTGTCGTAGAACAGACAGTGGCCAAGCCGCGCGCCGAGGATCGTGGCGAGTGTTCCGTAAATGAAAATCGACTCCGAGACCTTTGCGGGAAGTCCTTCTCGATTGACGAAGTTATCGAAGAATTTCGCGCCGATCAGAATGGCCAGCGCCCACATCAGCCCATAATAACGGATGTCGAGCGACCCGATGCTGAACAGCACCGGATCGAAATTCCAGACAACGGAAAGAGGTTGTAGAATCATTTATTTAAGTTGTTTCTTTATTATTCAGCCCCGATTCCTTTTCGGGCGGTCACAGTCGCCGTCTCCGGCGTCGCATTCGAATCTGCCACCCCGCCCCTCTTTCGGGGAGGGAGACGGCGTACGCCCCGCGCCTCTCGTCCGAAAGCCGTCTCTCAAACGACCCACGTAAAGGACTTGTCGCGACGCAACCGGAATTCAGACCGAAATGCTAACGGATCTTACTCCGGATTTCGTACATTCTATTTCATCTCCTGCAAATTCACCTTCTTCAGCGTGAAGGAGAACGTGCTGCCCACGCCGAGTTCGCTGCGGACCGTGATCCGTTCGCCGTGCGCTTCGACGATATGTTTGACGATGGCCAGCCCGAGTCCCGTGCCGCCCTGCTCCCGCGACCGCCCCTTGTCCGTACGGTAGAAGCGTTCGAACACACGCGGCAGGTCCTCCTTGGCAATACCCGAACCGTTATCCTCCACCTCGATCAGAATTTTATCCAGCATGTCGCGGAAACGGATGCGGGTCTGCCCGCCCTCCTTGCCGTAGCGGATCGAGTTGATGATCAGGTTGACGAACACCTGCCCGATGTAGTGTTTGTCGGCCAGCACCCAGAAGGGCGAAGGCAGGTTGTCGGTCCCCTTGACCGAAATCCGGATCTCCTTCCTGTCGGCCTCCATCTCGGCCTGCTCGGCGATCTCCTTGGCCAGCGCCACCACGTCGAATCGCTCCAGATTGAGCTTGTTCATGCTGCTTTCGAGTTTCGAAATGGTGTCGAGGTCGTTGACGATGTTGATCAGACGGTCGATGCTCTTCTCGGCGCGTTCGAGGTATTTGCGGTTGATCAGTTCGTCCTCCAGCCCTCCGTCCAGCAGCGTCGAAATATATCCCTGGATATTGAATATCGGGGTTTTCAGTTCGTGGGCCACGTTGCCCAGATATTGCTTGCGGAAGCACTCGGCCTCTTTCAGCCGGGCGATCTCCCGGTCGTTGGTGTCGGCCCAGGCCGTCAGCTCCTCGCCGATGTTCTCGACGCGCTTGTCCTTCAGTTCCGAGAAGATCTCGTTGGTGTGCACGTCGCGCGAAAGCACGATCGAATAGATCGGCTTGAGTTTGTAAGCCACGTACTTGCGGATGATGAACAGCGCCGCGAGCGCCACCACGACGAACACCCCGACCGACGTGCAGAGCGTGATCCACCATTCGATATGCTGTATAACCATACCCACGGCGACGATCGCCGTGGCGAGCAGGGCGATCCACAGCGACGCGCCCTCCTTTGTCTTGATGTGTACCATAGGCTTACTTCATGTAGTTTTGCATCAGCCGGGCGATGTATTTGCCGACGATGTCGAATTCGAGGTTCACGACCGAACCGACTTCGATGCGGCAAAAATTCGTGTGCTCGAAGGTGTAGGGAATGATCGCCACCCGGAAACTGCTCTCTTTCGAGTCGCAGACCGTGAGGCTCACGCCGTTGACCGTCACCGAACCTTTCTCGACCGTGCAGAGTCCGGCGCCCTGCGGCTCGTACTCGAAGGTGAAGTACCAGCTTCCGTCGGCATCCTCCTTCGCCGTGCAGACCGCCGTCTGGTCGACGTGCCCCTGCACGATGTGCCCGTCGAGCAGGGCATCGGGTTTCATCGACCGTTCGAGGTTGACCAGATCGCCTTCGCGCAGCAACCCGAGATTGCTCCTGTCGAGCGTCTCCTTCATGGCCGTCACGGTGTAGGTGTCCTCCGTGATGTCCACAACTGTCAAACATACGCCGTTATGTGCTATGCTCTGGTCGATTTTCAACTCCTTGCAGAAATCCGCCCGGAGCGTGAAATCCTTGTTCTGACGGTCCGTGCGGATCGAAACCACTTCCGCCGTACGTTCCACGATGCCTGAAAACATACTCTTCAACTGTTTATGATCAATTTTCCCTTCACTTTGTAGACCGAGACTATATCGTTGACGTTCAAAACGATGTCATCGTAATTCTCCCGATCCCCGGCCACCAGGCGGACTTTGCCCTCCTCATCGGCGGCCCGAACTATCCGCAAAGTTACAATTTTTCGGCAGACTATCACATATTCACCCCCGGGAATAATTGCATCGCGGTCCACGGCTTTCAGCAGCACGACCGTTCCGGGCGGCACGATGTTTCCCATCGCACGCCCCGTATAGCACATCGCCAGGTCGCACGCCCCCACCGGAGGCACGACGAGGTTGCTCTCGGCGTCGAGATGCTCCAGATGTGCGATGCCCTGTTCGACATCCACATTATAATAAGGTATCTGCGCGCCGCGTATCCGCTCCTCGGAGAACATCTGCCCCTCCCCCGTCAGCAGCCAGAGTTTGTCGACCTGGGGGAATTTGCTGACGATACGGTCGGCGACGTCCAGCGAAATGCCGTTGTTGCCCCGCTTTATCTGATAGAGGTTTTCGCCGCGCGCCAGGCCGATATATAGCGCAAAATAGTTGGTCGACATATTCGCCCACTTGATTACGGCCTCGATTCTTTGCCAATTATTCTGCTTTTCTCGCATTTTTTTTTCGAATATTAAAAAAATTTTTGCATCTTTGCACACCCGGTCCCGTAGTTCAATGGATAGAATATAAGATTCCGGTTCTTACGATATGGGTTCGATTCCCGTCGGGACTACCAGGCACAGGTGCGCAACAAGCGCACTTGTGCTTTTTTTTATCGTATCTGGGCGAATGCAAAGTCGGGCGTCACTTAATTTATTCAACAAAAATAGTAACAAATTTCGATCATACAACAAAAAATAGCATATTTAATCGTCCGAATGCCACTTTTAGACACGCCTGCCCGTAATACGATAAAAGGAATCCGCACTCCCGGTGCGAACTCCTCTTATACAATAAATGTGCGATTTATAAAATCAGACTTCAAAAAGAGAGGCGCACGCCCAGTCTCAAGGTCAGCGTCAGAGGTGAATCCGTACGCGACGTACGCAATCCGGTTTCGGTGAAGTAATACGATCCTTCAGGCTCGAAATAAAGCCCCACCATACCGCCTACACGGTATTGCGCTCCCACGGCTGCAAGCGCCGACCACTGCACGCCCGGTTCGTCGACGGTCTCGGAGCCGAGCCGGGCCGAAACGCATTTCTCGACCATGCCGCCCGCACCCATATATAACGAGAAGCGGCCGCGCTCGAGGAACTGCCAGTTGAAGCGGAGGGGAACCCCTATGAAATGGAGTTTTTGCGCCACGTCGTCCGAGGTGTACTGCATCCTCACGTCCGAACGCAGCAGGGTGTAGTTCACGCCGCTTTCCAGCGACAGTCCGTGGGCGAACTCCTTGCGCACGGCGATGCCGAAGCTCAACGGCTGGTGGTGGCGGAACGAACTCTCGCCGTATCCGCTGCTGCGCAGGGGCGCCAGGCTGTTGCCGTTGCCGATCACCGACGAAGCATCGTTCGTCACCGAGGTGTTGAGCATCCGGGGAGCCAGACCTTCGCTGTTTCCGCCCGCCACGCCGCCGCCGGCAAACAGGGAGAACGACGCCTTTTTATGCGGTTTGGTGTAGGCTACGAACGGCTCGTCGGAGAACCCCGCACGACCGGCCGCGCCGGCCGCCGACCGCGTTGCGGGCCGCCCGGAAGCCTGCTTCGAAGCCCTTTCGCCGGAAGCCTCCGCCTTTGCAGTATCTCCGGAGGCCGCCTTTGCGGTTTCACCGGACGACGCCTTCGCCGCCTCTCCGGAAACTTCCGCCGCCGCGACCTCTCCGGCCCGGACCGCAGGCTCACCGTCCGTCCGGAGATCTTTCAGGGCCGCCGTCTGCGCAGGCTGCCCTGCGGCCGCAGCGAGGAGCGACCGCCGCCCCGCGGAGGACACCTCCCCGGCAACCTGCTCCCGGGGCAGCCCCACCGCCTTTGCAAGGGCGTCCCGTACGGTTTCCGGCTCCGCGGGCTGCGGTATGGCAACCGCGGTTGCTCCGTCTTCCGCCACCGATGCGATAACAGTCCCATCATTTTCCAACGCCTTGTCCGGCCGGAGCAGGAATTCACCCGCAACGGCCAAGATCAGCACGGCAGCGGCTGCGGCGGCAATCCGCGGCCGGTAGATCCGCCATACGGACCCGCGGGGTTTTGTCCCGGAAACCTCCGGCCCCGGAGCCGCACCGCCCAACTCGCGCTGCAAACGCTCCCATCCCCCCGCCGGAGGCGGGAGTTCGGCGTCGCGAAGCGCGTTCCGCATGGCTTTGATCCAATCCTTGTCTTGTTTCATAGTTCTATGTGAGTCCGGCAGCGCCGGATGATCCACCTTTTTCTGATATTCCGGAGCTGCATCCTCTCGATTTCAATGCGTCTCCAAATAAGCCCTGATCCTGCGGGCCAGCATGGCCCGGGCGCGAAACAACTGCGAAGAGGAGCTTTTCTCGTTGATTCCCAGCATCCGGGCGATGTCGCGGTGGGAATACTCCTCGATGCAGTAGAGGTTGAACACCGCCCGGTAACCCTCGGGCAGCTCGCCGATGAACCGCATCAGCACCTCGCGCGGAACGCGGGCCATCTCCGCCACGTCCGGTTCTGCCACCTCCGCCGCGGCCTTCCCCTCGTCGAGCGTCACGCTTCCCAGCTTGCTGCGGCTGCGTATCCACTCCAGCGCCACGTTGACCGTGATCCGCTCGATCCAGGCGCGCAGCGAGCCGGTTCCCCGGTAGGTGAAGCGGTCGAACGCCCCGTAGATCTTCAGGAAAGCGTCGTGAAGCAGGTCTTCGGCCGTCGCGCGGTCTCCGGCGTAACGCATGCAAATCGACAACAGACGGCCTGCATAGCGGTCGTACAGCTCTTTGCGGGCCATATCGTCCCCTTTCCTGCACCCTTCGGCCAGTATCTGTTCCTCCATTTGCATTACTCAATACACTCTATAAATGCCGCGGAAGGCAAAAGACTGCATGAGTGAAAAAAATTTATTTCGCATGCAGTATTCGGCCCTGCCGGACGTTTTAAGAGCGAAAGGTAACATAAAATATGGATATTATGAAAAAATTCGGTTTATTCCTCATCGCAGCTATAGCTGTCACCGCTTTTACCTCCTGCAACGACGACGACGGCGGCGAACCGCTCCGTACGCTCATCACCACCGTCCGCACGCTCGACGGCGGAGACTACTATTTCCAGCGCGACAACGGGGAGACGCTCTACCCCGGCAACAAGTCCCGCGTCCCGGGCTACAAGCCCGATCCCGACAAAACGCAGCGGGTCATCATCTGGTTCACATTGCAGAACGGCATTGCCGATTACGATTACAACATCGACCTCTATTTCGTGGAAAACATCTACACCGGCACTTCGGAGATCGTGACCGACGCGGCTCGGCTCGAAGAGCTGGGCAGCGCCAAAACGGGCTTCCAGGGCAATACGTTCAACCTCACGAAAGAGTGGCTGACCTTCTATGCGCTCTACCCCGTATCGGACAATTCGAAACACACGTTCACGGTGATCGTCAACGAGGTGAAAGACGAAGGCGAAAAGGGTGACGGAGGCGCCGAACAGTCCGAAGCGGCCGAAACGGATTACCTGCAACTGGAGTTGCGCCACAACCCCGGCGGCGACACGCAGGGCTATACCGACGGCTATTACGTTTCGTTCGACCTCACGCCGCTCGCCGAACGGCTCGAAGGCAAGAAGGGCGTCGTCCTGCATATCGAGACCAACAAAAACGGTCCCCAGGAGATCAAACTCGACCTGCTGCAGAAGAAGTAGCCACTCCCTCACGGCAGCTGCTCCGGTCCGCCACTCTGCGGACCGGATTTTTTGCGTCCTGCCGCAGCGCCCCGCAGAGGCGCGTGTGGTCGGAAGATTCGTTCTCCGGAACCTCGACTCCGTTTTCAGGCGGCAGCTCCCGGGGGTCCGCCCGCAACTGCGTTGCGGGCAGGCCTCCCCCGGGCGAAGCGAGCCGGCCCTTCCCGGGCCATGCCCCGGATCGCGCTCCAACACCGGCCGTGCGCCCCGAACCGGCCTCCGGCCCGCCTCCCGGCGCATTGTTTTTTCGCCCCGAGGGCGCAGATTTGCCGAAAATCGCTATCTTTGCATCATGTCAATCGTACGCAACACGGAGAGCGATCTCGAATTCGAGAACAAAATCCGCCCGCAGGAGCTGGAAACCTTCTCCGGGCAGGACAAGATCGTCGAAAACCTCCATATCTTCATCAAGGCGGCGCTCATGCGCGGCGACTCGCTCGACCACGTCCTGCTGCACGGCCCCCCGGGACTGGGCAAGACGACCCTCGCGAACATCATCGCCAACGAAATGGGGGCGCAGCTGCGCGTCACGTCGGGGCCGGTGCTCGACAAGCCGGGCGACCTGGCGGGCCTGCTGACCAACCTCAATCCGGGCGACGTGCTTTTCATCGACGAGATCCACCGCCTCAGCCCGATCGTCGAGGAGTATCTCTACTCGGCGATGGAGGACTATAAAATCGACATCGTGCTGGACAAAGGCCCCTCGGCCCGCTCGATCCAGATCGAGCTGGCGCCCTTCACGCTCATCGGCGCCACAACGCGCAGCGGCCTGCTGACTTCGCCCCTCAGGGCGCGTTTCGGCATCCAGTGCCACCTCGAATACTACGACGCCCCGGTGCTCGCGGGCATCGTGCGACGCTCGGCGCGCATCCTCGACGTCTCGATCGACGACGACGCGGCCCACGAAGTGGCCCTGCGTTCGCGCGGCACGCCGCGTATCGCCAACGCCCTGCTGCGCCGCGTGCGCGATTTCGCAATGGTCAAGGGCGAAGGGCACATCGACCTGGAAATCACGCGCATCGCCCTCGCGGCGCTGAACATCGACTCGCGCGGACTGGACCAGATGGACAACAAGATTCTCGGAACGATCATCGAGAAATTCAACGGCGGTCCCGTGGGTCTGAACACCGTGGCCACGGCCGTGGGCGAAGAGGCCGGGACGATCGAGGAGGTCTACGAGCCGTTCCTGATCAAGGAGGGCTTCCTCCAACGCACGCCCCGCGGCCGCGAGGCGACGCCGCTGGCCTACCAGCACCTCGGATTCACCCACCCGCGCGACGGAGAGGCTTCGCTCTTCTGACCGCGGGGAGTTGCCGACACGCCCGGAACACCTCGGCCGTCACTATGACAAACGCTCCATCAGCAATTTCGGCGTGCATTGCGACATCGGCTGCGAATACCGCATCTCCTACCGCGTCGGCGTCGGCGTCAGTTACACCTTCTACGCCGACTCCCGGGCATCCAAAGCTCCACCCGCACCCGGACGGGCGTCAACAGCGGCCGGCGGTTTTATTTCTAAAATAATTTCCGAAAATTCTAAAATTTGTTAAGATCGGAGCAGTTTTTGTGTTATATTTGCCGTTAGAGGTTAACAGGTTACTAACGGAAAATGAGAGAGATGAACACAAAAACGCAACTCGACGACGCGGCGCTGCGCTACCACAGCGAAGGCCGCCCCGGTAAGATCGGGATCGTCCCGACCAAACCCTATCATACGCAGTACGATCTGTCGCTGGCCTACTCGCCCGGCGTGGCGGCTCCGTCGCTGGCCATCGCCGAAGAGCCGGACGACGTTTACAAATACACGGGCAAGGGCAACCTCGTGGCCGTGATCTCGAACGGCACGGCCGTCCTCGGACTGGGCAACATCGGTCCCCTGGCGGCCAAGCCCGTCATGGAGGGCAAAAGCATGCTCTTCAAGACCTATGCAGGCATCGACGCCTTCGACATCGAGGTCGACACGACCGATCCCGAGGAGTTCATCCGCACGGTGAAAGCCATCGCTCCCACCTTCGGAGGCATCAACCTCGAAGACATCAAGGCCCCGGAGTGTTTCGAGATCGAGACCCGCCTGCGCGAGGAGCTGGACATTCCCCTGATGCACGACGACCAGCACGGCACGGCGATCATCTCCTCGGCGGCGCTTCTGAACGGCGCGAAGATCGCCGGCAAGGAGCTGGACAAAATGCGCGTCGTGGTCAACGGCGCCGGAGCCGCCGCCATCGCCTGCGCGCGCCTGTTCGTGGAGCTCGGCATCCGCCGCGAGAACACGGTGCTTTGCGACAGCCATGGAGCGGTCACGGTCTACCGCGAGGACATCAACCCGATGAAGCGCGAATTCGCCACCACGCGGCGCATCACGACGCTGGCCGAGGCGCTGCACGACGCCGACGTGTTCCTGGGCGTCTCGAAGGCCGACACGCTGACGCCCGAGATGCTGCGCACGATGTCCGGCAACCCGATCGTCATGGCCCTCGCCAATCCCGATCCCGAAATCGCCTACGATACCGCGATGCTCTCGCGCCCCGACATCATCTTCGCCACGGGCCGTTCGGACTACCCGAACCAGGTCAACAACGTGTTGGGCTTCCCCTACATCTTCCGGGGTGCGCTCGACGTGCGGGCCACGAAGATCAACGAGGAGATGAAACTCGCCGCGGCGCATGCGCTGGCCGAACTGACCCGCCAGCCGGTTCCGACCATGGTCCTGCGCGCCTACGGGGTCGAGAAGCTCGAATTCGGGCGCACCTACCTGATCCCCAAGCCGCTCGATCCGCGCCTGCTGTGCACCGTCGCCCCCGCCGTTGCGAAGGCCGCCGTCGAATCGGGCGTCGCCAAACAACCGATCGCAGACTGGGACACCTATGCCGAGAGTCTGCGGAAACGCTATCAGGAATAAGCAAAATCCGGTCGAATGATTCGACCGGATTTTTTTTGTATCTACCGCACACCCGACCCTCTCTGTACCGAAAGCGCCGGAACCAGCTCTAAAACAACGCCGCGAAGGCATCCATCGTCATCGGCCGCACCTCGCAGTCGCCGATCCCGACCGGCAGGACGATCCGCAGCATGCCGTCTTCGTTTTTCTTGTCCTTGCCGACCTCTTTCAGCAGGCGTTTCACCTCCACAGGCGGCGTCAGGTCGAAGCCCAGCGCCGTCAGCACATTCACGATCCGGTCGCAGTCGGCCTGCGTCAGCGCACCCAGCTTCACCGCCGCCCCGGCGATCAGCGCCGTTCCCACCGCCACGGCCTCGCCGTGGTTCATGCGGTTGGAGGCCTTCTCGATGGCATGCGCCAGCGTGTGCCCGAGGTTCAGCTTGCGGCGGTCGCCCGACTCGCGTTCGTCGCGCTCGACGATGTCGGCCTTGACGCGGATCGCCGCCGAAACGGCGTCCGACAACAGATCGGTATCCGTGCGCAGCGCCTCGAAGGTCGTCCGCTCGATACGCCCGAACAGATCGGCGTCGGCGATGATCGCCGCCTTGACCACCTCGGCCAGCCCGGCCCGGAACTCCCGCTCGGGCAGCGTGCGCAGCAGCGCGGGGTCGCAGATGACGAACTGCGGCTGCGTGAAGGTCCCGGCCATGTTCTTGTAGCCGTCGACGTTCACGCCGTTCTTGCCGCCCACCGAAGCGTCGACCTGCCCCAGCAGCGTCGTCGAGACGAACCCGAACGGAACGCCGCGCATGTAGACCGATGCCACGAAGCCCGTGACGTCGGTCACGATGTCCCCTCCGACCCCCAGCAGGAAGGTCGTGCGGTCGGCGCCGCGGCGGATCAGCTCGCGGCAGACCTCCTCGACGGTCTGCAACGTCTTGTGCTCCTCGCCCGGCTCCATGCAGATCGGGTCGCAGTCCTCGAACAGTTCGGGACGGCAACGGGCGACATTGCGGTCCGTCAGCACGACCACCCGCCCCTGCGGCAGCAGGCGCGGCAGCTCCTCGACGGTGCGCCCCACCACGACGCGGCTGCGTCCGGCCACTTGCAACGAATAACTCATCATCGAACAGATTTACCTGAATGAATACCTGAGCAAATGTAACACATTTTCCTGAGATTTTATTACCTTTGCCCCCGTAAATATCCCGAGTAACATATGCAAAAACTACGCAATATTGCGATTATCGCCCACGTAGACCACGGAAAGACTACATTGGTCGATAAGATGATCCTTGCAGGAAATCTCCTGCGCGACAACGCCCAGCAGAACGGCGAACTGATTATGGACAACAACGACCTGGAACGCGAACGCGGCATCACGATCCTCTCGAAAAACGT
>ERZ773138.2113-NODE-2113-length-16104-cov-5.081313_pt1 | contig 16104 bp, 7 predicted proteins | sample MGYA00511114_ERZ773138 | MGnify/ENA primary metagenome ERZ773138 (study PRJEB29015, sample SAMEA2737805) | human gut metagenome | biome: human gut; feature: human-associated habitat; material: faeces | place: China | collected 2012 ...
CAGTGAGCTGAGCACACAGAAAGTCATTCAGAAACACTGCGATTCTTACCGGCTCTGCCGTAAAGTGATTGAAGATTGCAAATCTGCAAAAAATCTAAAAGCTTACCGTACCAAGCATCAGGCAGAATACCAGCTCCACGATTCACTAAAAAAAGAGCTGCAGGATCTCGGTATTACCAAAATCCCGAGCTCTAATAAAATTCAGAAGCGGATTGAACATCTTGAATCTGAACAAGCTGCTACTGTCCGAGAAAAACAGGAATTGCAGAAAAAACAGAAAACACTAGATATCATCCAGCAGAATTTCACAGTACTGCTCAATGCTCCTCATATATCAAACAACGATATCAATCGTACCGTTGCACCACCACTTCAACACTAATATCAGAAACGTTTTAAACCGTATAACACAAGAAAACTGATTCCACCGCAATGGATCAGTTTTCTTTAAATAATGGCTACTTCATTTTTCTCTTTTTATATAATCCTACAATCAAACCAAGACTAACAATCGCTATTAAAAACCATGCAACTATATTTGTTGTATCTCCGGTTTTTACCGTATTTATTATTTTCTGAATAGGATTTGGCTTATCTGGTTTTGAAGGTGTCGGATCCTTTGGCTTATCTGGATTGCTCGGTGGTGTTTCTGATGAAACCCATTCAGCTTTTGGCTCTATCGTTACATTATATTCTACATTCCCATTGATTTCAGATGGAATATTAACAAGGAATGGAGCGGATTCAAATTTATCTGTACCACTTTCTACATTTCCAATCTGTGCAAGCAGATAAATTCCTTCATCCAATTCTCCAAAACTCGTGCGTCCCGAAGTATCTGTTTCTTGCATTAAGCCGGAAATATTATTTTCCTTCGCAAATGCAAACAATTGTTTTGCTTGTTTTTCTCTTGCTTCTGCACTGGTATCTTGTAATGATATACCTGAATCTATAAAACCATTTTCCCAGACTAGTTCACCATTTTTCATATATTGAATTGGAAATATCGAGAACTTTGCTCCGGAAAGAGTCACTTCTTTATCCGAACTATTTCTCTCCTTGTAAATAATTTGAATGCTTCCTGTTCTGCTTCCTGCTTCTGCATGGATTGTTGAAATATCTATAAAACTACCGATAAGAAAAAGCATAACGAATAAAATAATGTGAATACTTCTTATCTTCTTTCTCACTTTACTTTCCTCCTTTTTCTATCTCGTATACTATAAATTATCTTTTATAACAATTCCAATATTTTTAATATTATGAATCTCATCTTTGCCTCTCCAAAAGATTCTTAAAAATTCTACATTACTTCAAGAACTCGAATTGCTATCAATCCAATTCGAACACTAAGCACTTCTGCTGGATTATTAAAATCTATATTCGTTATTTCTATTATTTTCTGCAAACGATATGAAGCAGTTCGATAATGAATAAACATTAATTCAGAAGTCTTTTTTAAGCTTTGGTTGACATTCAGATAACATTCCAATGTATCAACCAGCTCTCCATTTTTCTGAATATCGTACTGGCGAAGTTTATTCAATGACTCCGGTATAAACGCTTGCAACTGATTTATATCTTTCATCTTTTCCAGTACCTGATAAAAGAATCCTATTTTTGTACTATCTATAACTGACTTATAGATTACTACAACAACCAACGACTTCAAAGGAAACTGCATGTAATGACACCAATGAAATATCATGAGCAATATACAAAAGCAGCATAAAATATCGCCAGCCATAGCATGGCTGACGATACAAAAATTTATTATTTTTTATTGTCCTCTTGACGGGGAGCATACCATTATTATAGTGGTTTATTTTTTTTATTCCAATGCAACAAACATGTAAAATGTCTGATGTATTTTTGCAAGTTTTGTTCCATAGCAGTGTTTATCTTATTTTCCGTCTTCTTCTGAAAAACAGAATCATGATAATACTTATGGCAAATAGTAACCATACATGCCTGCTTGTTTCCAGACGAACCCCTGTTTCCGGTATTAATTGTGTGTTTTCGTTTGTGATTTTTAACTCAATCACGTCTCCTCGTGCAGCCTCAATCCGCTGTTTCATGACAGCTGTATTTCCATTCGATGTTGCCTGCACTGGATTTGAATACTTATCATTCTCTTCTTTTTTAGAAATCGAAACAGCGTATTTTGATGTATCAACAGTTTCTGTTATTATGATATCCGAAGATATATCTACATTTTTTAATGTAACTTTATCTCCATGTTTCAAAGAAGTTCTAATTGTCTTGCTACGCAGCTTTTGACCATCTTCCCAATAGAGAATTTCCATATCAAATGGCTTCTTGCGGTTTCCAAGTGGACCAGTGACTTCCTTTGTAATCTCAACCGTCACCCCGCCTTTTTGCGGATGATTGACGATATGTCTGTCCGAAACAGCTCTCCAGGTATTTGTCATCGGTGATTTCTCATATAGGAATAAAATATCGGATTCTACATCGACCATATATAAATTAAAGTTATCCTGATACTGTGTTTTGGTTTTATCTGCTTTGTCCTTTTTGTTTGGAGTAACAGATTCTACCATCCAGTATCGTCCGTTCTCAAAGTCCTCCGGTAATTGAAGCATTCCATTTTCATCTGTTTCTAAGGAACGATACGTCGTACACGTTTTTCCATCCTTTTTCAGAACGATATCGTCCTTGCTCTGTGTATTGTCATAATCTACTGTATATCCTGTATCATCCGCATATTCTTTCGTAACATCATCATACGGTACTTTGTAGAACAGAAAACCTGCACCAGCAAGTCGGTTTCTTGGAAGATCATCCGTCTTTAAGAAACTTCGTTCAGCAAGATTGAAATGCAGATTCTGCACTTCCAGTTCCATCTTGGAAACATCCTTGAACTCATTCTCATCCTTCGGGAATATTTGTTGTCCATTTGAATCGAAATACTGAATCTCTGGATAAATAACTTCATAATATAGGAAACCATCCCCGTATTCCGAAGAATAATGTGTCTTTCCTATCTCAATTTCTTCCACCTTATATTCCACCGGATTTCTGTCCTGGAATAGTGGAACATTGTCGACTGTGTGTTCCCATCCGTTCTCTTCATTCAGCAGGAATTCCTGTCCTGTAGAAATTCCATTCTGATACAATCTGATTTTCACCTGTTTTTCCGTCAGTGCATCATTTGGATTTTCCCATGTCTTTTTGATATGCAGAGTGCCTGTTTTAGCAAAATTTCGGATATTAAGGCTGGTATCTCCTCGCTGAAGCAGAACAGATTTTCCGTCTATCTTACCATCAACTGGTGCCTTAACAGCCTCCTGATTTTCGTTAGCCTCCCTATCCACCAGTTTTGCATCAGTGATTTTGAATGCTCCATTGGCAATCTCAACTGTGATCTGTATATCTCCTGTGTCTACATATCCCGTCGGTAAGTTTGTCTCTCGCAACAAATACGTCTCAGTTGCTGTTCTGTTCTGTTTGTTTTCATCTTGTAACGGAATGTGAAGTTGTGCGATTCCGTATTTATCAGTTGTTACCGTTTCCTCCTCAACACCGTTCTTACTGACAGCAAAATTGATCTTCTCCATTCCCTGTCCGGTAGACTCATCAAATTTGTTCAGTGTGAGTATTCCCTCTTTCTGATAACGGTTCTCCAATTCAATAGTAAGAGTTTCACCACCGCGTCCAATTCCACGTCCTGTGAATTTAATTCCACTTTCTGGATATGCTTCCCATGAATTTACATTATCTCCTTGTTCATGAGAATTGCGAACATTGTACCAACCTGAAAATTTCACATTCGAATCTTTTGGCTTATAGTTGTACTCTTTTAATGTGTATTTCCAGAATGAGTCCGCCTTAACGATCCACGTACAGCTTGTATGTGTATCATCTGTCCATGTACCTACAACTTCTATTGGAGCATCCTCCGCTTGCGGAGCTTCTGCATCCGGTTTCTGGCTATCTTCTGAAGGAAGCACAAGTTTCATATGCTCATGAAATGCAGGTGGCTGAGGTTTTCCATCTAAAAGCTTTTCATCCATATCTACCTGGATATAATAATCTTTCTTGACTTCCTCTATTGCTTCCGGCATTCCGACAAAATCTTTCTTTACTGTCAGGTAACCATTTTTTGCTACAATACGTCCGTCAATATGCCACCCATCGGACATTTCACTTTTGAAAGAATACCAATAAATGGTGAAGAATTCGGTATCTAATTTCGATGGCGGAATCTCCCTGTCTCCGATACGAATCATACGTCCGCTTTCACGAATTGTCTGGAATACCTCTTCATCGGAAGGAATTCTATCTATCTTGTAGATATAGTCTCCATTTCCAATATATCCCTCATCTGGTTTAGTTCCCTGCAAAAGTTCTTGCACTCTCTTATTTCCATCCGCATACTGTTCCCACGTAGATGGATTCTTATTTCCAAGAACTGGAACATCATGCAATATACTTGCCTTCACATTACAGTTTGCCACGGCAACCGCACTTGTATAATCGTCTACATTCGTGGTTGGTAATGCTACCGAACCATCTTCCGGCATCGCTGACTTACAGATATAAAACTGTACCTGTTTTCGATTTTGGTTACTCACCTTACGCCACGCTGCATAGAGGGTGATTGGCTGTCTTGCATTATTATTTATAAGATCAGAAATAGAATCCCCTGCACCGCATTCCTGCCACTTTCCGTCTTTGTTTCTGTAATCCCAATGATCGAATTCATACTGTTCCAACTCTTTGCTGTCATTATCTTCATGATCATAAACCAGAGGATATGGTGACTTAACGTTATGTTTTCCAGCTTCTATTTCATTCTCATAATCATCTGTATGTCTTGTCTTATTCTCAACCTGAGGGGTCAACTTAGCTTCCTTAGGAAGTTTCTTCATATAACGAGTTGTATTATAGATAACCCTGACTGCCCCAGACTCCAGCGGTTTGTCTGCGATCACCTCATAAGATGAGTTAACATTCGGAATTTCAAATTTTACCTTATCATCTCCGGACGGTTCCGGAAGAACCTCATTTTCGTCCCTGTCATTAGATGTACAACTCCAGACAATCTCCTTGCCATAATACTCACCTTCTAAACTTGCCCTCTTTGGTACTTCCACAGTATATGCTTCCCCATGGCCTACATACTGTCTCTTAATCGCCTCTCTTTTGGTCAGGTTCAGTGGATCCAACACTTCAATCAGATGAAAACTTCCCTCTACACTGAAATGTCTTCCTGCCAGCCCAACCTGAGAAGAAAGTCCTGTCAAACGATCAAAATAATTTTCGATTCTGTCTGGATTCAGTGGGTTTGGCTGTGAGAAATAATAGACAGATACATCTTTCCCGTTTTTCAGGACAGGAATATACCATGTACCATCGTTGTCCTTATAAGGGTGCTGTACAAACACACGGCTGTCTGTCGCATAACCAAACAGAATCTTCTCTTTCTGATCTGCGCCGGGCTCCAGCTTGCTCGGAGTGAAACCAAACTCACTGTAAATTTTAGAAATCGTATCATCTGGTTTAGCTCGCAAATAATAACGACTGGCTCGGCCACTGTTTGCTTTGATTATGTAATGCTGCTCAGCATTGAGGTTCTTTATCAGCTTATAATGTCCATCGATAAATACATAAAAACTGATATTTGCTTCTTTTATTGCTGCCGGTTTTTCTGTATTATCAGGAACAATCACATATGGACGTACTGCATCATCTGGCTTAATAGTAAAGCTCATGGTATGCTCTTCTTTATTTTTACTCCATGTAACTGCTGAAAGAGTACCATCTTCCTTTCTGCATTCCCAGTTTATATTCTGCGTTTGTTCTTCTACACGCGGCCTTGTACTAACTGTTCTTGTAAGTGTTGACTTTCTTGCAACAAAATCAATTGCCGGAAGATCACGCAAAGCTGTTTGGCTGTAAACCTGTCCATCGTCATCCTGTACTGTCACACTGTAAAAACCGTTATATCTATCATCGTCGTGTTCGAGTAAGGTCTTTGCACTCATGGTGCTTATATTCTGTCCGTCTGGCAGGTAATACACATCCATCGGCTCTCCGGATTCTCCTATATAAATACATTCATGACCTTCTTTCGTGTATATCCCTGCATTATGGATTGTATCGTAATCTCTCTTGGAATAATAAAAACGCTCTTTTGCTCCATTTTGAATAGAACCATCGTAATGAAATTTTTCAAAATGCTTTTTTAACTCATCATTAGAAATATAATAATAAACTGTTCCCGGCTTTGTTGTAGTATCTTTTATAACAGGAATTTCTTCGTTTAGAACATTATATCTCTCATTATTTACAAAAGTATAGAATTTAATGTTCAAGGTTGCTGGTGCAAAAGTGTTGCATGCAACCGTATATGGTTGCTCTATCTTCCCAATAGAAAAGGTTAGTTTATCGCCCTGTTTTACCGGATGGATTGTTTTATTTTCATCCTCACTGGCACAAAGCCAGTCGCTTTCCTTCGTATCTCCTGGATCAACGGAAATTGTGACCGCAGAATCTTTCTTATAGTAACTCACAGTTCGATTTCCATCCGGATTGATCACTGTAACCGAATAGAAACTGTTCTTATTCTGCTTCATCTGGTCTGAATTATTATCCGGAATTTTTTCGCCATCAGATGCTCCTTTTGGCATATAATAAACGTCTGTTGGTACAGTTGCTTCCTGCTTGTCCAGGTTATAAGATACATATTGCTGTCCTTTATAAGTTACCACTGTCGCCTGTGCTAATGTCTTCTCACCACGGACTGTATATGGAAAATAATTTCCGGACTGTGTTTCCTCTGCATTCAAGCCGAACTCTCTATAAATCTCAGCAAGATCACTGACAGATAAATAGCATCTGCCCTGACGGTTCCATTTATACACCTTTTTCAGAGAATCAGCCGGCAGCTTTCGAACCTCATTGTCTGCATATATATAAAACTGAATGTCAAAGGCTGTCTGATCCGCTCTCTGGATCACATAAGACTGTGTGATCTTTCCGATTGTGAACCTCGTCTGGTTCCCTGATTCCCGTATACCATCTATCACCTTATCATCTGTTCCCATACAGGTCCATTCGATCTGGTCTGTCTGGTCCGACAATTGGGGATTAAAATCAGCCACAGCTTCTTCCACTACAGTTCCTGTTAATGCATAACGAATCCGATCCTGCCCTTCTCCCTTTACCTCTACGGAATAAAACGAGTTGTCCTTTTTTACAGAATCTTTTAAATTTAATGCAACGCCTTTTCCATTTGGAAGGTAGTAAACATCTATCGCTTCCCCTTGTTTATTCTGTCCATAATTGTAAGAAACATATGTCTTTCCGGATTCTGTGTCTGTATAAACTTTTCCGTATTCTATCCCGCTTTTTCCCCGGTATGCAGATACAAACTTATTATTTGCATCCGGATTCTGATTCTCACCATTTTTCACAAATCCAAATTCTTCATATATCAGGAGCAGGTCCTCAATGGAAACACCATAGTAGGTAGTTCTTCCGTCTTTCCATGTTGCAATACCGGTAATGTCATTATGCTGAAGCTTTACCTTGTTTCCATCAATAATGACATAAAAATCAATATCAAATCCTTCGGAAATCTCCTGAAGTTTCGGTGATTCCTCTTGTGCAATCTGCTCCTCGAAGGCTTTTTCTTCTTCTGAAAGCTCTCCCTGGGATGGAGTAATTTCTTCCTCCGGAATCTCTTCTAATGGCGGGGTGATTTCCTCTCCAGGAGTCTCTTCTAATGGCGGGGTGATTTCCTCTCCAGGAGTCTCTTCTGATGGCGAAGTATTTTCTTCTTTCGACGTCTCTTCCGACAATGATGTACTTTCCTCCGGAATAAAATCTTCTGTGCGCATTTCACCCTCTTGAGTACTATTTATATTTGGAATATTCTCTTCTTCCACTGAAACTGCCAAAACTGTCGTTCCTGCGCTATTCATGCACAAAACCAATAAAAGTGTCCAGGCTATCCATCTTAGCCATCTCTTTTTCCTCTTCACACAAATTCCTCCTAAAAACATATTTTCCTTTTCTCAACTATCTGCCTTTTTTATCCATTCCTTCTGCATTGCCGCTGCTATAAAGCACTGCAATAGTTTTTTTGAAAATACACCACATTCACCGTTGGTAATCATTCTTATGGCTTCTTCATGCTTTAATTTTCTTTTATAGGGGCGTACACTGACCAATGCATCATAAGCATCCACAAGGCCTACTACCTGAGCACAAAGTGGTATTTCATCACCTTTTAGTCCATCCGGGTAACCAGAACCATCATATCTTTCATGGTGATATCTGCATATTTCATAGCTATACTTATTAAGTTTTTCTGTCGTAGTTCCTTGTGGAAACCGCAATGTCATCTCTGCCCCTGTAAGAGGATGCTGCTTTACAATTTCCATCTCATCAGCTGTTAATTTACCGTTTTTGTTCAATATCTCTATCGGCACACGGATTTTTCCAATGTCATGAATTGGAGCCAGATGAGAGACATTTTCTATTTCTTCCTCTGTAATCCCATACTCCGGATAGTTTTTCTGTAGTTGAAGATACAATTGTTTTGTATAAAAACAGATATCATCCTGATGTTCTGTTTCTATAAGATTATTGTGATTCAACACTGCAGCCAGAAGCGAAACCATTTTCCAATACTGTTTTGTCTCATCCTGTGCTTTTTGTCTTAATTCCCGTTCCATATTTACAATTGTGTTAGGAATAACTTTTGCATTATGGAATGTAATAACAGCAGTTTTCTCATTTTCATCCACAAATCTTTTTACTTCCATCCAAACATAAGTCTCTGAGTTTTTCTCGCTTCTTCTTTGATAAACAATATCTTCTTCTGAACAGCCCTTTTTCAAATGCTCTGTCAACGAATCGCTTTTCAAAAATTCCTGCAGTTTTTCACAATCTTTTTCACATACATATTTTTCACAATATACTTTCAGAAAATCATCATATGTTCCTGCATTTTTTACATCATCATAAATCCCCCTGTTATGAGAATAGATACATTCATAACTGTTTTCCGCTAAATTAACTTTCAGAATGATATAAAATCGCCCAAAATATTCATCTTTCCCAGGTCTGATAATATCGGAGATTTTTACATTTTCCAACCTGTCATTATAGGTGTTCTGCAAGTCCAACAACACCTTATGTACTTTGCAGCAATCCGTATAATCTCTGGAACAATAGCCATCTTTCTCCAAACACCGGCTGATAGCCATCGTTGTTTCTGTGCAGGCAATGACATTCATAAGCGATATTTCTTCGGGCTGTTTTTCCAGCATATAACCTCCATTTGCTCCCTCCGTTGCTTTGATAATTCTTTTTTCTTTTAATTGCTTTGTTATTTTAGGAATGTAACTTGCCGGAACCTTTAGTTCCCTTGATAACTCTGCCGTAGTTACCATTCGATTTTCTGATGCCAAATAACACACAATTCTTATGGCATAATCTGTTGTATTTGTAAGCTGCATAACTTTACCCTCTCTGGAATAACTGACCGATTTACTTTTGCTAAATTTTATCTTTTCTTCGTCTGTAAAATCTGCCGCCTGTAACTTTTGCAAAACACATATCAATGGAAAAGAGAAGAATCATACTTTCAGGTTCTTCACTTCACAAGCACAATCCTTCCCTTTGCCCTAACGATATTTTCTTTTTACTTTTCTGAAAAATACCACGCCGCTCATGCCAATAAGCAAAGCCACAATTAGCATCATAATCCAACTGCTATTCTGAATATCTCTTCCAGTTACTGGCGGTGCAATGGTCGATGTATTGGTAAACTGAATCGCTTCACTTCCTGTAGTTGCCATCGTAAATAATGCTTCCGCTCCATCTGTCACCGTTCCCCCATTTATGCTGTACGAAGCCTTGAAATTTGTTCCCGGCTCTGTCTCTGTAACGGTATATGTCCATCCTGTCGGCAAACAGCTGATATCCACATATTCATCTTTCTTTAATGTAAAAGTTGCCTGATTGTTTGTGAAAGTCAGTTTTTCTGCTGTTCCATTTTCTTTTTTGATGTAAACCTGGTCACTGCTAAGAGTTGCAGCATTTGTATCCGTTCCATCCGGTGCATTTGCCTGAATCGTAAACGAGAATGCCTTATCCAGTTCCAGATTATATCCGGATACAATTTTGCTGACTGTTAATACCGTCGGCTTATAATACAGATTTAATTCAATCGTGCCTGTAGACGCATCGTTGGTAACGGTCTTTTCTAATGTACTATCCTCCTTATCAAAAATGTATCCCGGAAATGTTCCTGCCGGTTCCGGATTAGCAAATGCGGTAACTGTCTCTTTGTCTTCTGCAAATGCAATCGTACCTTCTGTTGTCTTTCCCAATTTTTCTGTACCATCCGGTACCTTAAGCCAATGCTTCACTTCTACCTTTTTCGTATCAATTTTCTTCCACTGGGCTACAATCTGATATCCCACCTCATTAGTCCATACAGACACTGGAAGGTCACGGTTTGCGGCAAATTCATAATTCTCTTCAGAAATACAAAAGACTTCATTATGCTGATATAACCTATCACTATATTGTGGAGGTCCAAAAAATGGTTTCAGACGTAGCTTCCAGCCAAGGAATTCATATCCCTCACAGGTTGGTTCTGGCCATTCCTCCCCTATTCGAAAGGTGCTTCCCATCCCCCTTTTTCCCTCATAGGTGTTTGGATTTTCTCCATAAGACTGCATTGGTTTGTTCTTTACAGTATCAAGTTCCTCATTATACGGAATATTTTTCACAACTGCATCTGCCGGAAGCACACCTTCGCCGGCACCAGAATTGTAATGTACATAGATACTTTCCCTCTCAGACATGAAGTATCCCGCATACAATTCCCAATCGGTATTAAGTGTTGTCTTCTCTCCTGCAAATGCCAAAAATTTTTTATACCCTGCACTACTGGCTGCTTCTTTAGCTGCTTCCCAAATTTTATCATAAACTTGAAATTCTCCTTTTTTTCCAAAAGAAGTAGCATTCATATTATTTAGATCATCTACAACAGATCTAGATTTTCCGCCATCAGTATGAACTCCATCTGACGGCTGTGCACTGTCTACACCAACTCCTGCAAATCGATATCCTGGTTTTGGCTTTGCAAAAAAGATTCTCACTTGTCTTTCATTTAAAGATACTGCTGCTGCATCTCCCACAGGATCCATATTTACCGTATCATTATCTCTCATTGGAACCAGCTTATTCTGATCAGGATCCCACATGACAACATCGATACCTTCACCACTTCGACGGTTGTCTGTTTTTAAACGTACGGTTAAAACCTGCTTCCCTGTTTGATACGGAGCTAAATTAAAATTAAAATCTCTCCCTCCTCCGTCTTTACATTGCACATTGAAACTGTATTCGAACCCACAATCTTTTTCATTATCGTTTTTCTTATACTGTTTGGTTATTTGGGCATTCACAATAAGTTCACCAGCATGGCCTTTCACGCCATTATTCGGTCCAACTCCATCCGGAACTTCTTTGTTACTATCTGCAGCTGCTACCGTTTCTCCATTTAATACCATATGAACCAATCTATATCCTCTTTTTATATGGAATTTTGGAACATCAATAGATCCATCGTACTTCACCTTATCTTCCGTATATGTCCATACAAGTTTATGTTGTTCTGGTAAATAGTCCCATCCATTCTCTTTACTATGCTCAATATTGATATATTCAAATCCATTATTGTCTTCGGTGTTAATCGTTACACGATATACACCCGTTTTATCATATGCAACCGTTACTGTATCGTCTTTCTGAAAATTTGCTTCATAATTGGCTTCATATTCATCTCCAGATACTCGTTTAATACTTGTAGACGCATCTGCTGCTGTAACGCTTCCAATTTTATATCTGACTTTATTAGCTGTTCCTGGTTTCACGGTGAACTTCCACGTTTCTCCAGCATTTACACGTATCGTTTCAGCAGTATTTACCTTTACCGTTCCTGCTTTTGTCGTAATCGTACCAGCAACTCCACCTTCCGGGATTTCTTCATTGACTTTAATATTGTAATATTCCTGATAAGTCATTGTAAGTTTCTGACCATCATCCAATTTGATGGCAATCACGCCATCAGTGCTGTAATATACAGTGTCATTATATTTTCCGATACAGACACAATCTTTCCCATTTACTCTTGCACTCTTGAATTCATAGTTTTTCCCGGAACCACTAATCGTAAGTTCTTTGTGGTCTTCGATATTTCCAAGCTCAATCGTAGTCGGAGCACCGTCAATTGCTTTTCCGTTCGCATCAACATATTCTACACGATCTGTCGTCTGTTCATCACCATTCGCAACACTTCTCTGCATTGCGATATTCAAACTCTGTACAGATATCGTATCTGGAAGCTGCTCATCACTTGCCTGTTCTGTAGATTTTTCATTGTCAATAATCTGCTCTGAAGACTTCTCTGATATTTCTGTTTCAGATTCTTTAGTTTCTGTAGTATCTTTTTCTTGCTCCAGGTCTTCTGTCTTCGATATTTCTGACTCTTTTTCCTTTTCTTTCAATGCATAAGTCATAGTCAGTTTTTGTCCATCTGCAAACTTATTGGCATTGATATTATCGGAACTCCAATAAACCGTATCTTTATATACTCCTATAAAGGAACAGTCTGCATCATTTACTTTTGCACTCTTAAATTCATAATCTTTGTCAGAAATATTTAACTCTGAATGATCTGATATTTTTCCAAGCTCAATGGTCTCTGGTGCTCCTTCAATCGCATTGCCGGATTCATCTACATATTCCACCAATTTTGTGGTCGGTACCTGACCATTTGAAGTTGCTTCCTGTATTTCTTTCTCCAGCTTCTCCACTTCTATGCTATCCGGAATCTGTTCCTCAGTTTCTGCCGATGTCTCAGTTTCTGTTTCTGATGTAAATTGCTCCGAAGTTTGCTCGGTTTCTGTCTGTTGTGCATCTGTCTCACTTGTAAATGCTTCTGTATCTTGTGTTTCTTCCTGCTCTGTAACCACTGATGTTTCATCTTCTGATGCACTTACGGTTTCCAGATTCATAAAACAAATAGAAAAGATTAGAAGCCAGGAACATGCTATTTTCAAATATGTTTTCCAATTCTTATGCCTCATTTTTCGCATCTTCCTTCCTGTTCTTCTGCTTCTCCATGAGTAATCCGCAAAGGCAGATAACTGAGCCAAAGAATAAGAACAAATAGCCTGCAACCGGACTATCATCACCTGTCTTTACCGGCGAACCGTTATGAATGATATCTTTTGGTCCTGTAGAAGATGGGACTGGGGTTTGATTTTTACCAGTTTGACCGGTATATGAGTTTTTGAATGAAACCTTCGATACTTTATCTCCATTTTCATTTTTGACCACTGTTACCGCCATCAGTTCATTATTGGAATCAAAGAATCCTTCAATCGTTACATCATAGGTTTTTGAATCATATGTATAATTTTCTTTATTCTCTGTTGCCTGGTACAGCTTGTAATGATATTCTCCTGCCTGTCCGACATTCATAATCAGCTCTGTAGAAGAATTACCACTCATATTCCAGGTAAATGTTCTTCCATTGCTTCCCTCCGGCATTGGATTTTGTATCTGATCTGCTATTAAAACATAAGAGCCTGTTTTGTCAGCATCTACAGAATTGTTCGCTTCAAATATCTGTTCCACTGGTATTTTCTCTGTTGTGTTTTTGCCAGCTGCCAGTACTGGTTTTTGAACACCCAGAAAGAATATCATGGACAGGAATATAACCATGGCTATTTTTGTTAAACGTGCTGTTCTCATGCTTCTCCCTCTCCTTCTTTCTTTTTGTTTCGTTTCTTTTGTATCTGTCTTGCTATCAGAATCAGTACAAGGACAATCAGGATAAACCATACAATAACTGGCACTTTTCCTACTGCATTTTTCAGTTCATCAATTCCCGTACCTACGTTTTTGGCTTTTTCTTTTTCCGGATATATCTGATCTGTTAAGCGTCCCACCAGGATATTTCTTCCATTTGTCATATCCGATGTACAGGTGGTCAGCAAAACCAGATGATCATCTTCCGTTATATTCATATCTCTTTTATATAAAACATTGTTCTCGATTTCCTGCAGATACTCCTGTTTCGCTTCTGGTGTGTCCAGACACACATTGAAAATCGTTTCATTATAGGCATCTACCTGCATCAATGCATAGAATTCGATTCCATGATCTTTTCCGTCAAAGAACAGATTTCCATATGGATGTTCGTTGAAATACTGTTCTTTTGTAAATTCACCGATATCTCCAAACATCATGTGCTTTTCCATATGGTGACCATATATAATATTGTCAAAATCCGAAAAATCCGGCTTATTTGCACAATGTAAAAAAATTGCTCCGCTCAGGGAATAGTTTCCTTCTGCGTCTGTATTCATGTAAGTCTCATCGTTATCTGTCTGCACCAATGGGTAATTGATGTTGGTATCATTGACTCTTATCCATCCAATCACATCTGGATTGATTTTCTGTAATTCTTCAAATGATTTTGTATTCTTTTCTGTCGGAATATATGCTTCATAATTCTTTGCATCTGCCGTCTGGTATACCTGGTGGGAATCCCACAGCATATAACCGGAGAGGAACATGGCTGCAAGAATCAGCGATAAGGCTGTGAAGTTTACAATATGGTCTAATCCTTTGATAATTCCTTTCAGCACTTTTTTCATCTGAAGCATATGTACAAGTTCCTTTCACCATTTCTGTTGCTTTTATATTTATCAAAGCTGGTTCATCTGACCAATTTGCTCGCAAAATTAGCAAAAAGGGATGCGGCGGAGCAACGCCGCACACATCCCCTTTCCTGGTTGCTATATTTTATTATTTCTGTAATCTTCTGCGTTTGAATCCTACAAAAGCAATCAGTGCTACACCGCAAAGTGCAATCATCAGAACGTACGGAAGAGTGTTCATGATGATACCGGTTGTCGGTACATAGTTATATGTATTGGTTACATCAACGGTATTTTTCTTCTGTCCTAAAGATTTATCAGATACTGTGATTGCTTCACCATATTTGTTTGCTGTTACAGTATCCTGTGTTGTACCGTTAATGACAACTGCTGCACTTCCTTTATAGTTCGCTGTTCCAGACTCTGTTACTGCGATCTTAGTTCCTACCGGAACACCTGTAAATTTCATACTCTCTGTTGTTTTCAGTTTGAATGAGTACGTTCCATCCTGACCGATTGTAATAGTTGCTCCATTACCTTTTACACCACCAAGAGTTGCTGCATCTGTTCCTGCCGGGAATTTAAAGGTTGCTGTGAAGTCAAACTGTTTAGCTGTATCTGCTGTTCCACCATTAGCATCAATCGTCTTAGATACATTCAATGAACCATAGTTTGTGTAATCTGGATCTGGGGTCGTTGGGTTTGTACCGGTACCAGCTTCCTGTACATAGGTGTTGGTGAAGTTGAATCCGTTTGTATCTGTATCACCGATATCTGTTACTTTTGTACCCTGTGCATCATCGCCTTTATCATCTTTCATTTTTTTGACGATAATATTATCAATTACTAAATTGCCCTCTGTATTCTCTGTAACATATACATCCATTGTATACTCAGCCTTTGACATGATCATTTTTTCATGTTCCCCGTCGGCTACTGCAGGATCTGCTGTCTGAGTCTCTGTCACAGTGTATTCATACTCACCTGCCTCTGTAAATGTCGGAAAATTAACTTTTGCTCTCTGTTTTGTTGGTTTTGCCTCATCTGCTGTAAATGAGATATCTGGAATCGTAACTGCAGCATCCGCTGTGATGATTCCGGTTCCTTTTTTTACCTGTGTTGCAGTAAAACTAAACTTCTCTGCTTTTCCAACCTCTCTGTTATACGTTTTGCTAACATACGCCTCGGTTACCTTGCCCCCTTCTGCCGCAAATGTTGGCATTGCCATTCCCATCGTCATGGCACCAGCAGCAACAACAGCGAGCACTTTTTTGAACATTTTGTTCATGCTCATAATGATTCCTCCCTTGTAGATAAAATATTGTTTGTTTTTATTTGATTAACGGAGGAGGGGATTAGAGTCCTCTGGTCCGAATAACCGCAATCG
>ERZ773138.2115-NODE-2115-length-16082-cov-10.611531_pt1 | contig 16082 bp, 12 predicted proteins | sample MGYA00511114_ERZ773138 | MGnify/ENA primary metagenome ERZ773138 (study PRJEB29015, sample SAMEA2737805) | human gut metagenome | biome: human gut; feature: human-associated habitat; material: faeces | place: China | collected 2012 ...
AGTATAGTATACTCAAATGCGCGTCTAATGTCAACACACTGTCATTATATAAGATGCATAAATTCTGCTAAAATGCATCAAAATCCATCTGTGTAGCGATCTGCGCATAGCCTTTGTACTAATCATTGCTGCTTTCTGCGTACATATCGTTCACCATTCCGATTGTGAGTAAGTCAAGATCCCGGATGGAGATGCCGAGCTGTACGCAGCGAAGCAGAAACAATGGTGTGGTCATCGGGCGGTCAGTTGCGTGAAGTTTTTTAGACTCCACATCCGTCTGGACATTTAAGCCCCAAAGTTCGATGATTTTCGGAAGCACCTGGTAGATGGAGAAGGTGCTGAACTCATCAAGCCATTCCTCTGGGCTGTCCGGGATGGTGGGATCTGCATGCTTTGCCATGATGTAGGCGATGTTCTCAAACATCTCAAGGGAGAACATATCGAGATGGGAAGAACCCTCATCCCCGTTTCCGACAGCCTTTCCCAGCGCATCGAGATCCTTATAGATATCTCGATGGAACTTGATGCGATAAATACGCGGAATGGCGGCAGATACCTTGAAGGGCACCTGCTTTCCGTCAATCTCAATCTTCTGAATCATACTCATAATCCAATCACTCCTTTACTGCCTTTGCAGGCTTCGCTGCAGACTGCGTTGCTGCATCGCTCTCTGCCGCAGGCACATATACCGCCTTGCACCAATCAGCATAGGTGGTAGCATCCGTGGTATTTCCGGTCTTTGCTTTCACCATACCATTAGCAAGCGGTACCGCCTTCAGAGACAGCTTCTCCGTCTGCACCTCCTTGGAATCCTCATTCGTCTTTCCTTCGATGCCGGGACGGGAAGCGGAGCAGTTATACAGCACATGACGAATGTGCTTCTGGTCGCCATCAAACTCGAACAGGAGCGCAAATGCTGCAAGCTCCACCTCGGAGTTTTCAATCAGCACTCCCTTGGAATCTAGTGTTTCCTTCAGTACGTCCGTGCGGAAGGACTCCGGAATCAATGCAACCGTTTGCGGAAATAGTTGAGCAGCTAAACACAATAGCGAAAACGCATTTTGATGATTAAAGGAGGCACTTCATTTGGCAAAGAAAAAAGATGAGATAACCATCCGCTCAAGCGCAGCGGAATACCTGACCTATGTTGCCTCTGTAGGTGATCAGCAGGACAGCATAGAGATGCGCTATGAGGATGAAAATATATGGCTGACACAGAAAATGATGGCCACATTGTACGATGTGGATGTTCGTACAATCAATGAGCATATCAAGAAGATTTATTCTGATTCAGAGCTTGAGAAAGTTTCGTAAATGGATAAATCAGATTGCCAAGGACTACACCATCAAAGGATGGGGCATGGATGATGAACGGCTGAAACGAGGAACGTATCTGACAGAGAAGTATTTCGACGAGCAGTTAGAGCGCATCCGTGAGATCCGTGCCAGCGAAAGAAAATTCTATCAGAAGATCACTGACCTGTATGCGACAGCCATTGACTATGATAAAAATTCTGCAACGACGAGAAGATTTTATGCGACTGTTCAGAATAAAATGCATTATGCCGTTCATGGACATACGGCGGCTGAACTGATCGTGGAAAGAGCTGATCACACAAAAGAGCATATGGGATTAACCACCTGGGCAGATGCACCGGAAGGAAAGATTAAGAAAAGTGATGTTAATCCTGCGCATGTTAATATTAATAAAGTTCTAAGTGAACTGGATATGGATATATTCAAGTCAAAGAATCAGTTCTTTATAGATGCGGCAACTTATTATATAGAACATTTTGGACGGGAAGTACTGACAGAACCGAAGGAAAAGAAAGAGCCTCAATTTATATCAACTGAGGAAATGGCTGTCATAGAGGAGCGGATCAGACAGGAGGCAAGAGAAGAAGCAAGGCAGGAAGCAAACAAAGAGGTTATGAGCATGGTTGGCAGCATGCTGGCAGCTATGCAGGCTAACAAAGGTGCAATATCTATCATACAACAGCAGGCAGATACAGATGATAATGCTGATTCGGAAGATGATTTTTATGATGACGTTATTGCACAGAGCGCATTGAATTGGATGGAAAAAGATTGACTGCAGCAGTTAAAAATATTTGTGTTGTAAAAAGCAATACATGGTGGTACACTATAAGAAACAGGAGGTGCATACTATGGCAACAAAAACTGCAAATGTAACAGCGCGAATTCAACCGAATATAAAAGAGCAGGCAGAGGCAATTCTTGACAGACTTGGAATTCCTGTATCTGTATTCATAGATATGACTTACAGACAGGTTATTATGCGTGATGGAGTACCATTTTCACTTGATATTCCGGATAAACTTGTTACAAGAGATTCTATAACACAAGCTGAATTTGATACGATGATGCAGACCGGGCTTGCACAGGCAAAAAAGAACGATTCTGTATCTGTTGATGAGGCTTTTAATCAATTAAAGTCGGAGATATAGTGCATGAATGAATATGAGGTAAGGGTAACAAGGCTGGCATTAGAGCAGATGAAAGAGATAGTGCATTATATTTCAAATGATCTAATGGCACCGGATGCAGCAGATAATCTGCTTGACAAGATGAAAGCAGAGATTACTAAGTTGTCGAGTTTTCCGAAAAAACATGCCTTGATTGATGAAGAGCCATGGAGGACTGAGGGAGTACGCAAGATTGTTGTTAAAAATTTCCTGATTTATTATTGGGTTGATGATGAAAATAACAGAGTTCAGGTAACAGCAGTTATTTATAGCAGGAGAGACCAGATCAGGCAGCTAAGCAATATGGATATGGAGTAGTGGCTTAATCCATAAGGATTACTATAAAAGTATATAGTTGCAAATATATAAAACTGAATACACGCAATGAAAGAAGCAGATATGTGGAAATATTCCATGTGTCTGCTTTTTTCATGCCCTAAAGATAACAACAAGTATCAGTACACCAAAGGCGATCAGGGATAATGTAGCATTTGAGAGATGTGTGGATGTTGTGACATCGTTGACGGCGGTATTTCGATTGTATGAAAGCTATTGTAAAAAATGACGCAACATGACAATGGTAGAAATTGCAAAGCGGAACAATGTCAGTGAGAGGACGATTTATAGGTATAAAACAATATTTTCGTGGCAGGAACAGCGACCGTAAGGGAGCGAAAAGCCACGCCGTAAGGCGTGTTCGCCAGACCAGCAAAAGCGGGCTGGCCGGGGGTTGGGGTGGCCCCAACGAGCGTATCTGAATGCGCCTCAAAAAACAGTTTTTACATCTGTATTGTAATTCCAACAAGAAAGGATTCCTCACAGGGAACAAGATCGAGATCACCGCCATGGCTTTCAATGATTTTTCGGACAGAGGAAAGCCCGATTCCATGATCAGCAGATGTACCCTTTCGGGAGAGGAATGTTTCTCCCTCCTGCAAGGCCAGACCGTCATAAGTGTTTTCAATCTTCAAAAAGTACATATTGCCTCTGGTTTCGCCTGCAATGAAAATGCGGCGCACCCCCTGCTTTTGGCGGCTGCACGCCTCAACGGCATTGTCCAAAAGATTGCCCAGCACCGTACACAGTTCCACATCGGTAAGCGGCATCTGATCGGGAAGATCGAGCCGCACCTGAAATTCTGTCCCTTGTGTCTGCGCCATGCCGTAGTAGTATTCAATCAGCGCATTTACAACGGGATTTTTGCAGAACTGGGCAGGGGAGTGACCCGATGTTGCCGCAACCTGTTCCTCTACCTGTAACAGGAAGGAGCAGATCTCCGTCTGCCCACGTTCAGAGGCCATGCGGTCTATGGTGCGCAGATAGTGTTTGATGTCGTGGATCAGTCTTCTGTTTTCTGCCGCTGCCTCAGAAACCTGACGGCTGTATTCGATCTGCATAGAAAGCTGCCGGACGACCTGATGGCGTTCTTCCTGAAAAATCAGGCTGTTTCCATACCCCTCTACCACATCACGCCAGAGGGAATAACCGATGGCGGCAGCTATGAAAAAGCTGCCCCATTCCACAAACCAACCGCCGATCACCGGCTCATAAACCGGCAGAAGGCGATCCCATATAAAGGCGCAGGTTGCGGCTGCCGCAGCATAGAAGATCGGCCTGCTCCGTTTTTCTCCTCTGTGAATGGCAAGCACAGCGATGATAAATAGATAGAGTGCAGATGCCGCCTTATAATAAAAGACCGATGCAGAGAAGAAACGAATAGCTCCAAGGGAGAGGTGGGAAGCCATCATGCCATATACAAACGCATATACCAGGAAAGCAGCGCCCACCCCATTGCTGATGGCCGCAGGCAGGAAGCCCGGCCTGCATATCCGGTTTTGCAGAACTACGATCAGCCAGGTAACCAGATAGATACAGAACAGTTCCATCGTATACCAGGGGAATATGGGAACCGCAGCCAGCATATGAAGCACAGGATAGGATGACAGTCCGCACATGGCAAGGCAGATCAGTCCGAACAGGAATGTATTTTTCTGTTTCATCCGGCGGCTGCAATAAAAGGACAGCAGCGCACAGACAAAGGTAACTGTACAGCCAAACAGGCAGAATGCAAATCGGATTCCTCTGGTTGTATTTACCGCCAGCATCGTTCCGAAAGCAGGCGGATAAACAATCCCTCCGTAAAAGTGGTCATAGTTGCTGACCGCTATGGTGAGTGTGAACGGTTTTCCGCCATGAAAAGTGACCATGCGGTTTTGAACCAATGGTGTCCCCTGTGCAGGTTCCCCCATTTGCAGGATCAGGTCATGATCCAGATAAAGGTTGTAAGCAGAAAACACTTCCGGGATTTCCAGTGCATACGCTTCCTTCCGTTCCGGCAGGAAGAATGTCATCTGGTAAGTCCCGCAGCCATAGGGAGAAGGGTTTGCAGGGCTGGAGAAATTGGTCTGCGCTCCAATGGAAAGGTAGCGCATATAATGGCTTTCATCCCGTATTTCTTCCGGGGTCAAAAGCGCGTCAGGATAAAATGCCCAGCCGGATACCAGAAAGCGCACCGGTGACTTTTGAAGTTCTTCCTCAGAAAGCGCCAGAATCCCATTTGCCGCCTGAATTGTGTTCTGGCTATATTTATTATTAAACTGATACAGGCCAAGAAAAAACAGGGATGAACACAGGAAGACCATACATAAAGCAGCATATTTTCTTACCGCAGAAGATACCATCTTATTTTCGCCTCCTCCTTAGGAAAAATACACCGGCAGACAGAAGAAGCAGACAGGCCGGAATCAAAAAGAATATGGGCGACCGGCTATGCTCAGTGTCGGCGGCATGTGCCAGAGAAGCGGTATCTTCCTTTCCCACAATGGTGTAAGTCCCTGTATGGCTGATCTGAAAGGAAGCGGCTTTCACCGTATCGTCATAGCCAGTCATGGGGACTTCCACGCCGCTTTCATCACAGAGGAACAATGTGCCGGCTGCCGGGTCATTTGGATAGGGCAGCATGACAGAAACATCCGGCAGGGAGTTGAGTGCAGTTCCATTGATGGAAAACGAAAAAGAAAAACCGCCGTCCGTATTCGCTTGGATGATGACTTCAATCTGATCTTCGTTTTGGATACCATCCGGCAAGGCGTCTTTGGGTATGCTGATGGTGATTCCCTGTTTGGAAAAGATGGCTCTTTGCTCCCCTGTTTGCAGCATCATCAAAAAGCGCGTGCCGGAAATCCGGTCGGTGGTTTCATCGAAGAACTCTGAAAAAACAGGTTTTTTGGAATCCGCACTTTCCGGGGGAACGGTCATAATGCTTTGCACTGAATCTTTCCTGTTTTCTGAAAGCTTCCGGGCAGGATCGGGAGCGGTAAGCTCTGGAGCGCCGGCAATCGTCTGCACTTCAGGGGGCTGCTGCAAAGCGGTATCTTCCTCTGGCTGACCTGATACAACTGGCGCTTCGATTTCCGGTATAGCCGGTTCATCGGAATCATCCTTTCCATCCAAGGAAGGCTCGGAAGGCTCGGAAGGCTTGTGATCCGCAGAATCATTTTCTCCGCTGACCGAAGGTGCTTTTTCAGAATCATCGGAATCTATTCCACCGTCATTTGTTACAGGCGGTTTTGAAGGCTGCGTAGGGGGACTGTCTGTGAAAGCGTCATCCTGATCGTCGGTATGTTCGGGAGGCGGCTGAATGATGGTATCAGGTGGATTGCCGCCTGCATCCCCTCCATCCCGGTCGCCATCGTGATACCCTTCAAGGACAATTTCATCTGCGTAGGTAAAGGACAGGATGCCGGTCTGTCCGCCGTCATAATCGACCTGAAGGCGGTAACTGCTGCCCGGCGTCAGCAGACGGGTGGCAATCGAGAGCATTTCCTGACCCACATAAACGCCACTTTCCAGACGGTTCCATGAACCGTTGTTTTCGGACAGCCATACGCTGATCTCATCCAGTTTCCCCGGCGGTGCGACCCAGGGAAAATGAAGGTTTCCTCTGGCAGCCAGAAAGCAGTTAATGTCCGGTCTGCCTGAAGCCTGTACAGAAACAGGAATTGAGATTTCAGGGAAAGCAATTCCCTCTGCAAACGAAGTATTTGCTGGTGCGGTCAGCTTTCCAATGGCATGGTACAGTCCCACAGTATTCAGATCAATACCGGAAAAATCCCATTCCACCACAGCGGTGTAGCTGGTCCCATTTTCCGCATAGCATTCCAGATAATACGGGGAAGCAGCGAACAATGCTTCCAGTGCTTCGGTTTCGCTGCCCTGTTGAACCGCAAACGCGTCTGTATAAGGATACCATTGCTCTATGGAGGTAATGACAGCAGGCGGCATTTCTTCCACCCGGACGGAAATCTGAAGCTCCCGCAATACAGCTTCACCAAAGGCATACCCCTCCGGCAGTTCAATCCGGCCTGCTGCGGTATATTCGCCCGGAGTGGTCTGGTCAATGGCCGAAAAATCCCATGAGACAGGAAATGTTTCCTGCCGGATTTCTTCACCTGCCGATACAGTGGCGCATACGGTCTGATACTGAAGGGCCAACTGATAAATTTCCTCCAGGTCATCATCAGACGGTGTGGTTCTAAGGGGCAGGGTGAAATCTGGCAGGGAGAGCAGTTCGCCTTCATTTTGTATTTCTGTGACAAAGACGAGGGATACTTCTTCCGGTGCTTCCGGTGCTTCCGGTGTTTCCGGGGTTCCGCCATCCAGTGTCTCCGAAGCCTCGCTTTCTAAATCCGGCAGAATCTCCGTTCTTTCATCGGCATTGGCTGGGGTTGCAGTTTCAACGGAAAATGCAGGGATACTGCCGGTGAAGCAGAGAAAGCAGGCCAGACAGCCACCCAGAATACGCCTGTGTATTTGCTTCATTCTCATACGATACCCCCCATTCCAGAGAAAACATATTGGCGGTAGGCTTCCCGCAGTTGTTTTCCATTGCGGAGGGCAATCGGAAGTTCCTCTCCGTTTATCAAATGGAAGGTCTGACTGTCAACCTGGCTGATATAATCCATGTTGATTAAAACGCCCCGGTAGCAGGGCAAAAAACGCTTGTCCTTCTGCAATGTGGCAGTGACCTCCTGAAAGCCTCCGCTTACCGGTATCACGCGTTCCGCCATATGAATCCGTGTCATACGGTTTTGATAATCTATGTATAGAATCTTCTCTGTGGGAAGTTCCAGCTTTTGACGGTCAGCCATAACCGAAAGTGTCATCACTTCATAGGGCGGTTTTAGCTGGCACAGCTCCATCGCTTCTTCAAATTCTGCCTGATGGAGCGAAAGCGGCTTCAGCAGATAATAGCTGGCGGACAGGCTGTACCCCATCCGGGCATAATCTTCTGTAATGGTCAGAAAAACGATCTTACAGAGCCTGTTTTTCTGGCGCAGCCTTCTGGCGGCCTCTATTCCATCCATGTTCTCCATATAGATGTCCATAAAGACAAGCTGAAAATTGACCTGGGCGGCAGCTTTCAGAAAATTCTCTCCGTCCTCAAATTCTGTCAGCGTATAGTCCAGCTGATGCTTTTTCATATAATTTTCCAGGCAGGCAGACAGTTCTTCTCTGTCCTCTGCTCTGTCATCCACAATCGCAATCTGCATCGTACCATCTCCTTTGCACAATAATCCAATATGAGTATAACATAAAACCGCAGGAAAAAACTTGCGTCTTAAACAGGAAACCTGCGTCTTAAACAAAGTCGGTTGTATTTCTCTTGACAAGATGCTACTCTAATTATACTACCAGACTTTCCGATGAGAAGGTCTGGTTTTTTAATTTTTCTTTTCAGGAAAGGAGGCTCAGCATGAAAATCGCACTTTGTACGGAGCTGAGAAATGTGGAATGGTTTGAAAGCAGGCTGCGCTCCCTTTTTGAAGGGGATGGGCAGCTTGTCATCGACGAGCTATGGAATGAGAAGCAGCTATCTCAGGCACTGCGGCGAAGCCGATATCATGCGGTTGTCATCGCAATGACCGGGGCAAGGGGATTGGAGGCTGCCATTCAGGCAAAGCAGCTGGCACCGGAAGTACCGCTTGTCTGGTGGAGTGATGATGAAAACTTCGCCCTGATCGCGTATCAGCTTCATATTCCGGCATTCCTCTCCATAGATTGTAGTGATCAGGAGCTATATGAGGCGATGGAGTCTATCAGGAAACGGAGGTATGGAAATGCGAATTGCGCTATGCAGCTATAGTCAGAAGGAGAAAGAAACGGCGTTACTGATGAAGCTTGGCAAAGTAGACCGCTTTGACAATGGCGTATTCTGCGTCTATGCCATGCAGCGGGAGGGCCCTTATGACGCTGTGGTGGTCATGGAGGACGGAGCTAGGGGAATGAATTTCTGCATGAGCATACGAGGCTACAGCAGGGATGTCCCGCTCCTTTGGATCAGCGACCAGGCAGAATTTGAACCCCAAAGCCGCAGGCTGCGGGTAGATGACTTTTGGGTGAAGCCCGTTACAGAGCATCAACTGGGGGAAGCAGTCTCCCGGCTTCTTCAGGGAAAAAGGGAAAGTAATGAATCAGGTGAGGAGGAAACGTATGAATAAAAAATATTACCGGAGAGAACAAAACCGTCACGCTATAAAGAAAATAATGACAACAGGGGGAAATGGATATGAGGTATAAAAGGAAGAAACGGCAGATCGTATCTGCAGCATTGGCGGCAATGATGGCGATGCAGTTATGCATACCGGCTGCAACGTTTGCTGCAGTCCCTACAAAACAGTTGAAAGTGATCACGGGATTTACGGAATTACCGGAGGAGGTTGCGCATATTCAGATCCCTGCGGATGCCGGAGAAAACTTTGAGGATTATCTGAATTTCCCGGAGACGATCGAGGCTTCGGTGGTGGAATATAAGAACGTGGATCATCAGAAAAATAATGCGGATCGCGATAAGGGCGCGGAAGATGCGAAAGCGGCAGCAGACGACAGTGATGAGAAAGAAGACTCGGAAATTGCTGCCGACAGCAATGCCGGGGATTTTCTCGAGGATGATGAGTTTGAAGATGAGGAAATCTCAGAAGATATCCCGGTACTGACGGATATCAGCGTTACTTGGGAGCCGGATGAGAACCGGGAAGATGAAAGTGGTTTCTATTATTATCTTCCGGTTCTTCCGAGTGAGTATATTTTGGCAGCGGGCGTGGAGCTTCCGGAGATCGAAGTCAGCATGGATGGCGGGATCGCTTTGCTGGCATCAACAGATACTTATAATATTGCGAATGGCGGTATCAACATCAACAGCAACACATTGGAACAGTATAATGATGCGACTATCACGGGAAGCAGTACGACCAATGTTATTCTGGTTAATGGTGTGGAGGCTACAATCACGATTTCAAATCTGGATATCCAGATACCGCTTGTTAAGAACGATGAGACAGCGAGTACCTGGGTACCGGCGATCCGACTGGTGAATGGTGCAAAACTGAATCTGATTCTGGAGGGAACAAACACGCTCAAGGGCGGTGATATGTGTGCGGCTATTGAGGTGCCGGAAGGCTGCACCCTGACGATCAGCGGAGAGGGAAGCTTAAAAGCAACCGGTGGAGAAGGCGCCGGAATTGGTGCGTCGAGCAGGAGAAAGGGTTCCTTGGGGACGATTGTGATCGACGGAGGCGATATCAAAGCTTATGGCGGCGAGATGGCAGCAGGTATTGGCGGCAGTGCAGAGGGTGGCAGCGGTGCCATTATCATCAACGACGGAACTGTGTACGCCATGGGCGGACATGGAAGCTACTACAAGGATATTAAAAATGTATACGGCGGAGCAGGAATTGGCGGTGGACCGTACGGCTGCGTGGATAGGATTGAGATCAATGGTGGCAATGTGACAGCCTATGGAGGATATGCTACGAACGCAGGAAGACACCCCGGAGCCGCAATCGGCACTGGCGGCGGTGGAGCAAAACCGGTAGAAGGTGGATACAAGTATGGTGAGATTGTGATCAAGGGCGGAACGGTTTCAGCCACTGCATATCATAATGAAGTATATGCGATCGGTATCGCAGTGAAGCCCGGTCAAGTGCTGCCGGAGGGTACCTTGGATGGCTCCATTTCCATCAGTGATCAGGCAGTAGTCAACTTAAATGGTGGTGATTATTTTCCAAGGAGTGATGAGTTTGGACTGAAAAACTATACCATTCAGGGCACGATTGCGGATGTACGATTCACCGAAAGCACTTATCCGGTGACGATCAGCGTGGGAGAGATTACCTGGGACGCAGGAATGATGAAGGTGAGCGCTTATCAAGGTACACTTACGGCATCCAATTATCTGAAACCATTAACGGCAGGGACACCGGTAATGGTAAAGGTGACGGTTGGAGAAAACTATGTTTATCAGATGACGGCTGACGTTGATGATGAGAATGCAACGATCACTTTGAAGACCGGAATTCCTCTTTATGAGACAAGATTAAAATTTGTTTCCACGGCGATCACGAGCGATCAGATATTACAGGCAACCGATATCACGATCAAGCAGGATGGTGAACCGTTGATCAATCAAGAAGGTCAAAGTGCAGCTATGGTCATTCCTTCCATGCAGATTTCGTATGATGAAGCGAACACGGGACATCTGACGGTATATCTGCCGAAAAATAAGAATAACACAGAGATTTCGGTGACGGTACCGGGCTTAAATGACGGCAAACCGATCACAAAATCAGGTGAGACGATTTCGACAACACCACCAAATGAAATTGCGATGTTTTATGGTGATACCTTTTGTAGTCATGAGCACTATAATGCAGATGGATTTTGTGAAGCATGTGGTGCATATCAGAAGGCAATAAAGTCGGGGGAATATTATGAGATTTATAATGCCGGTCAGCTTTTCTGGTTTGCAAAGCAGTTTAATGATAGTAAAATCCCTGATAACAGCAATCTGAAGCTGATGAAGGATATTAAGATCCCGGGCGGACGTGACTGGACAAGCATTGGAAACATAACTGATAAGTATTTCAGGGGGACTATTGAGGGAAATTATCATGTAATCTCCGGACTGCGACCTGCTGCTGACGGTACAAGTCGTAAGCGGGGACTGGTGGCAAGGATTCAAGATGGGAAAGTACAAAATATAGGGCTGGTGTTGGAAGATGGTTGGACTTTCGGGTTGTGTCATACCGCTGTTGGTACCAATATTCAGAATTGTTTTGTAGTAGGAACAAATTTTTTAAATAATTCTTCAAACGGAACGGTGACTAATTGCTTGGCTGTATCAGGAAAACTGGAAGGAACTACGTCCTCGATGAATGATAGGGCTAGTTTTACGAACTGTTATGAGACAACAAGGGGTGATTTTAGTTCTTGGGGTGGAATTACTACTATAAGCGAAGAAAAACTGAAATCCGGCGAAATTGCCTATAAATTAAACGGTGAAAAATCAGAGGGTATATGGGGACAGGTGATCGGAAGGGAGGATTACCCGCATTTCCGCAAGTACAGTAAGACGGTATATTATGATCCAGCTACTCAGACATATTCTAATAATAAGGCGGCAAGTATCACTTCCGCAGCTGTCACGGATATTAAGACGATTTCTGACACAAAAGCGACTGCTACACTTAAGGCAACAGGAACTCCCGGAGCAGAGGTTAAGTTTTTATTAACCTCCGGCGAGGGTGAGCAGACATCAACATTAGAAAATATGTTCTTGAATGGAACGTTACTTAAGGAAAGTTCTTCCGGAAACTATGAGTGTACTATTACGGATTTAGCTCCGGACACAGAATATCATGTCAGACTGATGATTAAAAAGGATGGTACGTTATCTCTTGATGTAACCTATGTAAATTTTCAGACAGAAAAAGTGCAGCAGGAGGCACCTAATGCTGCTGATGTTTCTATCAATTACGAACAGGAGACTTTAGAGAATAAAGCTTCCTTCGATCTGGAGTATGCTACTTCTAAGGATGCACAGTCATGGACAACTATAAGACAGGGTGGTAAGGTTCGTCTGACAGGGCTGCTGGATAACATTCGTGAAAATGGTGGGTCTGTACCAGTCTATATTCGCAAGAAAGCATCCTCGTCCATGTCAGCCAGTGAAGCGGTTTTGGTGGCGAATTTGCAAACACAGGCGATTCCGGGAGAATCGAACAAGCCGAATATTGATTATCGGAAGGAAGAAATCTCAATTTCCTCATCTTTACAGTATGTGATTGTAAACGGAACCAATACCTCTCCAAGCTGGACATCTGCAAAAATGGGCAGTGGATCAGGAAATTCGATTACAGACATCATTTCTTCCGATCATGAGAGTATGGTTTATTATCGGGTTGCTGCAAGCGACAAGGATAAGAAATTTGCCGGAAAACCTGAAAGTATCACGATTCTTAAAAGAACGGCAGCACCGGCTGCAATAACTAAGGATGAGGTGGATATAACCGGTACGACGATTACCATAAACAGAACAAATCCGGAAAATGACATTGAGTATGGATACCGTGATGCAGATTCAGACGGAGCATTTACATGGATTGACGGTACGGAAATTCAGGGATTATATCCGGCACATGGATATCAGGTAACCGGCAGAATAAAGGCGAAAGAGAATGCATTTGCTTCTGAGAGAACGGAACCGCTTCATGTGTCTACCAAGGATACACTGAGAATTGTAGGAAACGGAACACAAAAGTGGGATGCGAAGGGGACTTATGGGGTTTCACTTGCTCAGATTCCGGTTTCCCTGGCTTCTGGTTATGGTGTGTATAATGGTGCAAATCAACCGGTAGCCGGAACCTGGAGCTGGGAACCGGAAAATAGTAGTCCAGCATCTGGTATTTATCCGAAGGTAGACGATAAAAAGGCTTATACCGTGAAATTTACACCAACAGATGCAAGTGCTTCATACGATAGGACATTAACAGATTCCGTGGTACCGGAAATTTCTAAGTACCCACTGAATTTTTCAGTTGCGGTAAAAGATAAGACCTATGATGGCACGACAAACGCAGACATCTCCAGCGTGACCTTCGACAACGTGACCTTGAACCGAGGAACAGACTACACCGTGACCGCCAGATTTGACGATGCCAGTGTGGGCAACAACAAAAGCATCACTGCCACAGTGACCCTGATGGGGCAGGCTGAGAAGAACTACGCCCTGAAGCAGAGCAGCTTCACTACTACTGGCAACATCACCAAGGCCGCTGTCCCCGACTTTACTAAGGAAACCGCGCTGACCATTGTAAACGGCCACGAAAAGACCTACACTGTGACGCTCCCCACTCTGCCTGTGCCGGAGGCTCCCAAGGAGTACGGCACAGTGACCTACGGCGCACCAACGGTCAACTTGTCCAGCACCTATTACGCCGACGGTGCGAAGGTGGAAGATGGCAAGCTGATCCTGCCGATTCAGAAAAATGACGTGAAAACCACCGGCTCTGTGGGCACAGTGACCGTAGTAATCAAGAGTACAAACTATGAGGACATCACGCTGACCGTCAATGTCAATGCGACCGACAAGCTTGTCCCCACTGTTACGGCACCTACGGCAAACGCCCTGACCTACAACGGTACAGAACAGGCGCTGGTTACAGCAGGCAAGACCACTGGCGGCACGATGCTCTACCGGCTTGACGATTCCAAATGGAGCGAGCAGATCCCCACAGCGAAAAACGTGGGGAAATACACCGTTTGGTATAAGGTTCAGGGAAACGCAGAGTACGCAGATGTGGCAGAACAAAGCTTGACTGTGACCGTTTCCGATCGGCCTTCCGGCGGCGGAGCATCCGGCGGTGGCGGCGGTGGCGGCGGTGGCGCAGCCCCGGCTCCGACACCGGCTGATGCGGATGTCATCACAGTCAAAGAAGACACGAAGGACAATACGACCTCCAAGCCGGGTGCGGAAACCGACACAACTACAACAACCAAGACGACCGTCAAGAATACGACGACCGAAATGACCAAGAACGAGCAGGGTCAGGATGTTTCCAAGACCACAGCCAGCGTTTCCAAAGACCTCGGTGACAAACTGCTCGATCAGGCGGTTTCCAATAAGTCCGATACGATCGAGATCACTGTGAAGTCCAGTGACGCGAATAACGGCAGCGGCGCAGGCAGCACAGGCGCGGCGGACAGCGTGAAAGCAACCGAAGTCGAGCTGCCAAAGGCGACCGTCAACGCGATCGCCAAGGACACGAACGCCGACCTTGTCATCAAGACCGACAACGGCGAAGTCGTCCTCGACAACAAGACCTTAGAAACGATTGCAGGCGCAGCCAAGGGTGACACCGTAACCATCGTGGTGGGCGAAAACACCCAGCTCAAGGAAACGCAGAAACCGGCGGAGAAGATCGTCGGCAAGAACGGCACGCTCTTCGACCTTGTCGCGAAGATTGGCGAAAAACACCTGCATCAATTTGAAGGCGGCAAGGCTTATGTGATTCTGCCGATGCCGCAAAAACTCAAGGGCAAAGACATCCTCGTGATCTACATCGACGACAACGGCCTCTGCAAGATCCTGAACCACAGCGTAGTGAAGATCGGCGCAGAAGATTACATTCGCTTCACGACGACCCACTTCTCGACCTTCGCAGTCGTCGACAAAGACGAAGCAGAGCGGTTAATTAAAGAACAGAACGCCGCCCACGTCAAAGAACTGATGCAGAGCGCGAAGTTCAAAGTGACCACCACTAAGACGAGCAAGAAATCCGTCAAGGTACAGGTCGCAGCCAAGAGCAGCAAGAGCCTGATCTCCGACATCAAGTCGCTGGGCTACACGGTCAAGTACCAGTTCTATCGCTCGACGAAGAAGGACGCAGGCTACAAACTGCTCAAGACAAGCAGCAAGAACAGCTTTATCAGCACCAAGGGCACGAAGGGCAGAAAATATTACTACAAAGCCCGCGTGTTGGTCTATGACGGAAGCAAACTTGTGGCTAGGAGTGCACTCAAGCAGTGCAGCTATGGCGCAAGACGTTAATGCAAAACTGATTTTTTGCTAACAGAATATAGAATTTTTACTTAGGGCTGACTGTAACAGGTCAGCCTTATTTCTTTGATGGGATAATTCTTGAATTGTATTTATGACAATTCAAGAACTGTCATAAGCACAATGTAACAATACTGATTATAGTGATACTGATCTTATCCTTTCCAGTCCGGAATGGAGCAGAAATGATAAGATGCAATATACTCAAGACGGCTTCGAAACCTATAGCCATCGTAATTATGTTTCAATCACTTTTATTCTCATCCCAAGGCTACCTTTAGCACTTTAAATTGCAGAAATAAGTACTTTTTCTTGAGGTTTCGCTATTTCTATGATACGGGCATTTTTGATAACGGACTCCGATAGGTTTCCGTTCCATCTGACCGTACACTCTGTCTCATAATGATGTTCTGTAAAATCAATTTTTGTTTTGACCAATACTTTTGCCCCGTCCTTGTTGAGACTTAGCACCTCGGATGAGATCCATGTAAATTTGGCTTCTTCATCGGTAGGCCACACGACATCAGGGGGGGGTTCGAGTTTATAGTCTTTCTCGACCGCCGCCTGACTTGCCAAGGGAAGAAGTTTCAGCTGATTTAGGCGCCAAATATTTTGGTCCACAATCTGCTTCAGCACATGGTATGCATTTTTGAAAATCACTTGCCATTCATCATTTAGTGGATCGATAATTTCATGGAACA
>ERZ773138.2118-NODE-2118-length-16079-cov-3.481965_pt1 | contig 16079 bp, 15 predicted proteins | sample MGYA00511114_ERZ773138 | MGnify/ENA primary metagenome ERZ773138 (study PRJEB29015, sample SAMEA2737805) | human gut metagenome | biome: human gut; feature: human-associated habitat; material: faeces | place: China | collected 2012 ...
AGAGAGAAAAGGAATAGAAAAGGGAAGAGAGGAAGGTAGAGAAGAAGGTAGAAAAGAAGAAAAAATAAAAATAGCAAGAAATATGAAGTTGAATGGACTAGATACTAATACAATTGCAAAGGTAACCAATTTATCAGAAGATGAAATAGATAAATTATAGTTTCAAGAAGACCAAGGATTTTAAAGTTTTCAATTGGCAAACTTATGTAAAAATATGAGTTTGTCATTTTTTTTCGTTAATTGATATTTTTATTTATAACAAAATACAATTTAGTTAGGAGTTAGTAACAAATTTCAAGTGACAAGTGTTTCAAATGGGAAGTGATAAGTTTCAAGTGACAAGTTAAGGAAAAAATTCAGCTTGCGCTGAATTTTATAAAATATAAAGTTTAAGAAATTCCCCAAGGAATATCATCAATAACTTGCCACTTGTCACTTATAACTTGTCACTGTTTAAAAACTAACTAAAAGTTTTCTGAAAATTTAAGTTTTAATAAAAAACTCTGATAAAATAATATATAGGTAAAATTTTCATTAATTAAATAAAATTGTAATTTTGTTTAAAGAGAATATTGATAAATTCATATATATGAGAGGTGTGTAATGAGCAAAAATTTTGATGATTTATTAACTAAATTAAAAGTAGCAAAAACTAAAAAATTAGCAGTAGCAGTAGCACAAGATGAACCAGTTTTAGAAGCAGTTAAAGCTGCTAAAGATAGAGGAATTGCTGATGCAATTTTAGTTGGGGATAGAGAAAAAATAGAAGCAGTTGCTACAAAAATAGATATGGATTTAAGTAGCTTTGAAATAGTTCATGAAGCTGATGTAAAAAAAGCAGCATTAAAGGCAATTGAATTAGTATCAAGTGGTCAAGCTGATATGGTTATGAAGGGATTAGTTGATACAGCTACATTTTTAAGAAGTGTACTAAATAAAGAAGTTGGATTAAGAACTGGTAAATTAATGTCACATGTATCTGTTTTTGAAATAGAAGGAATTGATAGATTAATTTTATTAACAGATGCAGCATTTAATACTTATCCAGATTTAAAACAAAAGGTACAAATTATAAATAATTCTGTAATGGTAGCTAAGGCTTGTGGAATAGAAAATCCAAAGGTTGCTCCAGTTTGTGCTGTTGAAGTTGTAAATCCAGATATGCCTGCAACTATAGATGCAGCACTTTTATCTAAGATGAGTGATAGAGGACAAATTAAAGGATGTATTGTTGATGGGCCATTAGCTTTAGATAATGCATTATCAGAAGAAGCAGCACATCATAAAGGAGTAACTGGTCCAGTTGCAGGAAAAGCAGATGTATTATTACTTCATGATATAGATGTAGCAAATGTTATGTATAAATCTTTAACTTATACAGCAAAAACTAAAAATGGTGGTATATTAGTTGGAACATCAGCTCCAGTTATTTTAACTTCAAGAGCAGATAGTTTTGAAACAAAAGTAAATTCAATTGCATTAGCAGCATTAGTTTCAGAAAGGAAAAATAGTTAGGAGTTAGTAGCAAGTGTTTCAAGTGATAAATTGCAAGTGACAAATTGCAAGTGACAAGTTTCAAGTGACAAGTGACAAGTTAGGGAAAAAATTCAATTTAGGCTCAGAATAGTTAGTAGTTAGAAGTTAGTAGTTAAGGAAAAAATTCAGCTTATGCTGAATTTTAGAAAATATAAATTTAAGAAATGCCAAAAGAAATTTCATCCATAACTAAAAACTACTCACTAAAAACTACAAACTAACTAGGGGAATTTCATTCACAACTTGCCACTCGTCACTATTTAAGAACTACTAACTACAAACTAAAAACTACAAACTAAATATAAGCGGGGAGTGAGAATTATGGCATATAAATTATTAATAATAAATCCAGGTTCAACATCTACTAAAATAGGTGTGTATTCAGGAGAAAAGGAAGTTTTAGTTGAAACATTGAGACATTCAGCAGAAGAAATAGGAAAGTATGATACTATTTTTGACCAAAAGGGTTTTAGAAAAGAAGTTATAATGAAAGTTTTAAAAGAAAATAATATAGATGTTAATTCATTAGATGCTATTGTTGGAAGGGGTGGTATGCTTAGACCAATTCCAGGTGGAACTTATGAAGTAACAGATAAATTATTAGAAGACTTAAAATTTGGAGTGTCAGGTCAACATGCTTCTAACTTAGGTGGAATTTTAGCTCATGAAATTGCAAAAGAAGTTGGAATAAAATCATTTATAGTTGATCCAGTTGTTGTTGATGAGTTACAGGATATAGCTAGAATTTCTGGTATGCCTGAACTTCCAAGAAGAAGTATTTTTCATGCATTAAATCAAAAAGCAGTAGCAAAGAGATATGCAAAAGAAAATAATAAAAAATATGATGAATTAAATCTTGTTGTAGTTCATATGGGTGGAGGGGTATCAGTTGCTGCTCATAAGAATGGACAAGTTATTGATGTAAATAATACATTAGATGGTGATGGACCATTTTCACCAGAAAGAGCAGGTTCAGTTCCAGTTGGAGATTTAGTTAAACTATGTTTTAGTGGAAAATATACTGAATCAGAAGTATATAGTAAAATAGTAGGTAAGGGCGGATATGTTGCATACCTTAATACTAATGATGTTAGGGATGTTTTAAAGGCTATAGAAGAAGGTGATAATCATGCAAAATTAATTTTTGATGCATTTATTTATCAAATTTCAAAAGCTATAGGTGAAATGTCTGTTGTTCTTAAAGGTAAGGTTGACACAATAATATTAACAGGGGGAATTGCTTATTCACCAGTAGTAATTAATGCAATTAAAGAAAATGTTAATTGGATTAGCAATTTAACAGTTTATCCAGGAGAGGATGAGTTATTAGCATTAGCACAAGGTGCAATTAGAGTTCTTGATGATGAAGAAGAAGCAAGAGAATATTAATTAATATCTTTCAAACAAAATTGTAAAAATATGATTTTGTTTGAAAGATATTTTTTTATAATTAGTCTTAACTTTTACATATACAATCCGTATAATTAAAGTATTAACGTTTTGAGGTGATTAAATGTCAGGTAGCATACAAGGATTAAATAATATAAATACTATTTTACAACTTAAGAATCTTAACAAAACAAGTAGTACAAATACAAGCTCAATAAGTGATTTAAGCAGTCTTTCTGGATGTAAATGTAACTCAGGATTAGAATCAATTTTAGGACTTAGCTCTATTAATGGGTTAACTTCAACATCAGATTCAAGTTCTACTTCAAGTGCATTTAACATAATGTTTACTAGTTTACTTAATGCAATAAGTCAAAAAAATAAAACAGTAAAAAATGAAAGTGAAAAAGTTTCATTAGAAGGAATATTTAATACATATAATAATTCAATATTAAACGCTGGAAATATAAGTAATAAAAATTATGTAGCAGCAGATGTATCAAATTTAACTGTAGATGAAAGAATAGAAAATGCAGTTCAATTATATTCTAATAAATATGGAGTTGATTCTAATTTAGTAAAAGCAATAATAAAAACAGAATCAAACTTTGATCCTAATGTTGTATCTTCAGCAGGGGCAAAGGGGCTTATGCAATTAATGCCTGAAAATTGCAGAGATTTAGGTGTGGAAGATCCATTTAATATAGAACAAAATATTGAAGGTGGAGTAAAACATATAAAAGAATACATAGATAGATACAATGGTGATGTTGAAATGGCACTTATGGCTTATAATGGTGGGCCTACAAGAATGATGAATAGAGGAGTTAAATCAATGGCTGATATTTATAAAATGCCAAAAGAAACACAAAATTATGTTCCAAAAGTAATGAGTTATTATAGAGGTTTTGCAAATGGAAATTAGAGGGATACAACCAAGTAGAACTATAGGAATTAAAGATAAAGTTGTTTCTAATAAAAGTGGTTTTTCAGAAAACTTCATGAAATCCTATAAATCTGCAACTAAAGAAGAACTTGAAAATTATATAAAAGACATTAAGAAAAAAGGAAATAAATTAATTTTAACAAAAAGCTATGTGGATGTTAAAAATTATAAGACAACTATTAAAAATTACTTAAAAGCAGTAGTAGATTATACTTATACATTAAATAAAAATATAGGATTTTGGGAAAATCAATATTATTCTACAGTTGAAACTATTAATGAAAAATTAGAAAGCTTAACTAATGAATTATTAAGTGAAGAAAAAGAAAACTTAGATATATCTTCAACAATTGACATAATACAAGGTTTATTAATAGATATTTATAAATAATACTATGAAATTTCATAATCAATATATTAAATTATGACAAAATATAATGTAGAAAAGTGGTGAAAGTATGACAAAAGAAAATTTATATGAAGTAGAATTTGAAACATTAAATAAAAAAGAAATAACACCATTTGAAAGTAAGGCTGCTATATTAAATTCAAAGTTAGATGTTAGTGTTATTTTAGGAAAATGTAAAAAAAACATAAAGGATATAGTGAACTTACAAGAAGGTGACATTATTTTCTTAGATAAAACTATAGATGAAAATTTAGATATTTATGTTAATGATAAATATGTTGCTTCTGGTGAAAGCATAAAGATAGAAGATAAGATATCTGTTAGAATAATAGATTTTAATTTAATACAGGAATAAGTTTTACATATTTAAAGGGGGATGTGGCATTAAGAATAAATACTACAATATATTGTGTTGATTTTTATTTTTTAAAACAATATATTGTATATAAAATTTTTAGTGCGACAGCCCCTTTTTTGTTTTTTTTTATATAAATTTGACGTAAAAAAACTGGATTTAAATTGAATTAATTTAATTTTTTAGGTAAGAATACAAGAAAGGAGGTGTTGAAATGGACCAAAATAAAAAAAATAAAGTAAAGGACTTTTTCAGAAAGGAGGGCTTTTACTTAGTTTTACTTGTATGTCTATGTGTAGTTGCAACTATAGCAGCATTTACTATTAAGAAAAATTCTGTTGCTAAGGAGCAAAATAAAACAAGTAATGAATTATCTTTAAATGATGTTCAAGACAGTAATTCTTCAGAAGTTGATTCAAATGTTAATAAGCAAAATGCTGAAAGAGTGGAAAGTAATGATAAGTTAGCAAATAATGAAGAATCACTTCAAAAAGATATTACTAATAATACAAATGATATAAACAATGAAAATAAAGTAGCAAATGATAATGGAGAACAAGTTTCACAAGATAATAATTTAGATCAAGAAGCTGGTGTTGATGTTTCAGCAGGAACTGATAACAATGTAGTATTATCATTTCCTATAGATGGTGAAGTAGCTATTTCAAGAGAATTTGGAAAGATGATAAGAACTTATTCAGATGAAAATAAGACTGAAGATACATCTAGAAAGGGAATAGATATAAATGCTGCTGTAGGGACTGTTGTTAAAGCAGCTGCAGAAGGAAAGGTTGAAGAAGTATCAAGCAACACTACAGACGGAACATTTGTAGTTATTGCTCATGCAAATGGATTAAAAACAAAATATGCTAACTTAAGTGAAGATGTCAAAGTAGCCGTTGGAGATGTAGTTAGCGCTGGTACTGAAATAGGTACTGTAGGAAATACTTCAGGAATATTTACATCAAAGCTTTGTGGAGATGTTTTAAATGTTCAAGTAGAAGATGTAAATGGAAAAGATGTTGATCCAAGTGCTTATTTTATTGCTAAATAATTTACTAAGTATCAGTCATTTTAAATGACTGATACTTATATAAATTATTTAATTTTAGATATTATGAATTTTTTTGAAGATTAAGTAAATAATAAATAGATGTAAGTTAAGGAGGTATAATTTTGAAAGACTATATAGAAGAAAGAGTTTTAGAAGTAGCTCAATATATTATTGACTCAAAGGCAACAATAAGAAAAACAGCAAAAGTATTTGGAGTAAGCAAGAGTACAATTCATAAGGATATGACAGAAAGATTACCTAAGATAAATCCAGCAATAGCAGAAAAGACACATTTGATATTAGAGTTAAATAAATCAGAAAGGCATATTAGAGGTGGAAAAGCCACAAAAATGAAATATAAAGCAAATGACCTATAAAGATATTGAATGATAAATTCATTACATATATAATAAAAATGAATAAATTTGAAGAAAAAACAAATATTTCGAAGTTTTAGTATATATAGGAGTGAATAAAATGTGGTTTTGGAGAGCTGGTAGCGATTTAGGAATTGATTTAGGCACTGCTACTGTACTTGTATATGTAAAAGGCAAGGGAGTAGTTTTAAAAGAACCTTCAGTTGTAGCAATTAATAGAAATAATAATAAAGTTTTAGCAGTTGGTGAAGAAGCAAGAAAAATGATAGGGAGAACACCAGGAAATATTATAGCGGTTAGGCCATTAAGAGATGGGGTAATATCAGATTATGATATTACAGAAAAAATGCTTAAAAGTTTTATAAAAAAGGCATTAGGAAAGAGAAGAGTAATTGCACCTAGAGTTGTAGTTTGTATTCCATCAGAAGCAACAGAAGTTGAAAAAAGAGCTGTTATAGATGCAGCTATTAATTCAGGAGCTAAAAAGGTTAATTTAATAGAGGAGCCATTAGCAGCATCAATTGGAGCTGGACTTGATATAACACAGCCTAATGGTCATATGATAGTTGATATTGGTGGAGGAACAACTGATATTGCAATTATATCTTTAGGTGGAGTAGTTATTAGAGAGTCTATAAAAGTAGCTGGAGATAAGTTTGATGAAGCAATTATTAAATATGTAAGGATGAAATATAAGATTTTAATCGGAGAAAAGACTGCTGAAGATTTAAAAGTTAGTGTAGGATCAGTTTTTAAAGATTCGAGAAATATATCAACAAGTATAAAAGGTAGGAATTTAATAACTGGGTTACCTGGTGAAGTTTTAATTTCAACTGAAGAATTAAGAGAAGCTTTAATGGAGCCGGTTTCAATGATTTTAGAAAGTGTAAAATCTGTTTTAGAGCAAACTCCTCCAGAATTAGCCGCAGATATAATCGAAAGAGGGATATTAATGACTGGTGGAGGAGCGTTAATAGATGGATTAGATAAACTTATCGAAGATAGTACAGGCATTAAGGTTAATGTTGCAAGTAATTCTATAGAAGCTGTAGCATTAGGAACTGGAGAGGTGCTTAAATATGCATCAAAATTGGACAATGAGTTTACTAATAAGGAAATTACTTTAATAGATTAGAGTTTGGTTTTTAAAATAAACAATGCTAGAAGTAGTACAGTTCTAGCATTGTTTATTTGATAACGAATTTAGATAATAGGCATTAATTAAGCCGTTAGAAATAACTTTTGCCATTTCAAATACTAAATGAAGTCGTATACTGCGAGAAGTAAAAAATTCAGCTGCATCGCTAGAATCAATTATTCCAATTATTGAGGCAACACCAACATCAGGTAATGATTTTCCAACACCCTTTCCAGGATGAATTGGATAATCGCGTGTATGAATCTCGCCAATGGAATTTGTATCTCCAAGACAAGCATCTATTCCTATTATACATGCATTAGGGTGTAATTTATTTATTTCTTCTAGTTTTTTATCTAAATTCAATGCGTGAATAGGATCCTTTAATGTTCCATATACAGGTAAGGGAAAATTATGTTCTTCAAGAAATGTTCCAACAAGTGGTCCCAAACAATCACCAACACATTTATCAGTACCAATACAAACTATAATACTATTAGGATTAATATATTTTATCATAAATTCAGCAATTTCATAGTAAGCTAAATTAGATTTATAATTAAATTTCCTTTTAATCAAATAATTCACCCCTATCTTTATAATGAAGATTATTTTTATTTGTTATAAATAAGGAAGCATATATTAAAATTCTTCATGAAATTTTATCTCATATAAATATATGACTTATAAAGCAATAATATAATTTTTATAAAAAATAAAGTTTATATTTTTATAATTAAATAAAAATATATTAAAATGCTATCCTTGTACTTATACTATATTTATTAAAAATAAATGTGTTACTAAAATATAAGGGAAATATATTTAAAGTATAAAAAGAAAATTATATTAAAATGGAGAAAAAGAGAGTAATTTAAATTTAATTACATATAATTAGGGATAATAGGCTAAAATAGTGGTTGAAATATAATTGGTTTAATTATATACTAATCCTTGTCAGTTCGGCAGTAACAAAACGAACGGCACAAAGTTATAAAACAAAAATGGGGGAGTTCCCGAGAGGCCAAAGGGGGCAGACTGTAAATCTGTTACGTTTCGTTTCGATGGTTCGAATCCGTCCTCCCCCACCATTTAAGCATGGTTTATACCATGCTTTTTTTATATATTAGTTATACATAAAAATAAAAAATTATTGACATAGTATGGATATATGTATAAAATGTTCTTAGAAATAAAATTTGATATTAGTTCTTATCCAGAGAGGTGGAGGGATAAAGGCCCTGTGAAACCCGGCAACCTGTTGATAGTGACAAGTAATAATATTTGAAACTAGTAGACGTGGTGCAAATTCCTGCAGAATTTTTAATTTGCAAGATAAGAAGACATTAGATAATAATAAGTCTCTTCTTTTTGCAAGAGACTTTTTTTATTGCTTAGAATTAATATCAGAATGAGAGGAGCTAAGCAAAATGAAAAGATTATTTACATCAGAATCAGTAACAGAAGGGCATCCAGATAAAATATGTGACCAAATTTCGGATGCAGTTTTAGACAGTATATTAGCAAGGGATCCAATGGCAAGAGTTGCTTGTGAAACAGCAGTAACAACAGGAATGGTACTAGTAATGGGGGAAATATCAACATCTTGTTATGTAGATATTCCTAAAGTAGTTAGAAACACAATTAAAGAAATTGGATATGATAGAGCTAAATATGGATTTGATTGTGATACTTGTTCAGTATTAACATCTATTGATGAACAATCAGGTGATATTGCAATGGGAGTTGATGAGGCTTTAGAATCTAGAGAGGGAGAAAAGGATGAAGTTGAAGCTGTAGGTGCTGGAGATCAAGGAATGATGTTTGGGTTTGCAACTAATGAAACACCTGAATATATGCCTTCACCAATTGCTATGGCACATAGATTATCAAGAAGATTAACAGAAGTAAGAAAAAATGGAACTTTATCATATTTAAGACCAGATGGTAAAACTCAAGTAACGGTGGAATATGATGATAATAAGGTCGTAAGAATTGATGCAATAGTTATATCAACTCAACATGATGAACATGTAAGTCAAGAACAAATAAGAGAAGATTTAATGGAGCATGTAATAAGAGCTGTTATACCTGCTGAATTATTAGATGAATCAACTAAATATTACATTAATCCAACTGGTAGATTTGTTGTTGGAGGACCACAAGGAGATAGTGGATTAACAGGAAGAAAAATTATAGTTGATACTTATGGAGGATATGGAAGACACGGTGGTGGGGCATTCTCAGGAAAAGATCCAACAAAGGTTGATAGATCAGCAGCTTATGCAGCAAGATGGGTAGCTAAGAACTTAGTTGCAGCTGGTATAGCTGATAAATTAGAAATTCAATTAGCTTATGCAATAGGTGTTGCAAAGCCAGTATCTATTGAAGTTGAAACTTTTGGAACAGGTAAGTTAAGTGATGAAGAAATAACTAACATTGTTGAAAAAGTATTTGATTTAAGACCAGGAGCAATTATAAGAGATCTTGATTTAAGAAGACCTTTATATAGACAAACAGCTGCTTATGGTCACTTTGGTAGAAATGATTTAAATTTACCTTGGGAACAATTAAATAAAGTTGATGAAATAAAGAAATACCTATAATAAAAAGCGAGGACATAAGTCTTCGCTTTTTATTATAATTAAAAGATTAAGTATCTTATGATGAAATTAATACAAAGTTTCTAGAGTAAAAAATATTAATTAGAATAAACTACCTTACCACCAATTATAGTAATTTTAATATCAATATTTTCATCAAAAACAACTAAATCAGCATCAAAATTTTCTTTAATTTGCCCTTTTTTATTATCAACCTTACAATATTTTGCTCCGTTGTAAGAAGCCATTTTAATTATTTCGTATAAAGGATAGTCAGTATTTTCATAAATATTTTTTATTGCTTTATTAAGAGTTAAAACAGATCCAGCTAATGCTCCATTTTCAAGTCTAGCAGCACCGTTTTTTACTATAACAGGTTGTCCGCCTAAAGCATATTTTCCATCAGGCATTCCACAAGCACACATTGCATCAGTAACTAATAATGTTTTATCAGTTCCTTTTTGTTTATAAGCAATTCTTAATGATGGGTAAGATATATGAATACCATCAGAAATTGTTTCTGTAGTTATATCAGTATCAAAAGTTGCGCCTACAACTCCAGGTTCTCTATGGGTAAAACCAGTCATTGCATTAAATAAGTGTGTTGAATGACAAAATCCACTTTTTATACCTTCAATAGCTTCTTCATAAGTAGCTTTAGTATGACCTATAGAACAACGGATTCCTTTTTCAGTTAATATACTAGCTAATTCTTTTGCTCCATCAACTTCAGGGGCCATAGTAATTGACACTACAGCATCCATTGCATCTCCTGTCATAGCTTCGAAGTTTTCATAGCTTGGCTTAATTAGATAGTTAGAATTTTGAGCACCTATGGCACCAGGACTAATAAATGGTCCTTCTAAGTGAGCACCTAAAACTTGTGCACCATCTGTACCTTCTATTTTAGCTTTCTTAATAGCTAACATAGATTTTAATATGTCTGAAGCAGACATTGTCATTGTTGTTGGAGTAAACGAAGTAGTACCAAACTTACAAATTGTTTTTGAAATTTCATTTATTGCTTCAAATGTACCATCCATAGTATCATATCCACTAGCACCATGAATATGAACATCGATAAATCCAGGAGCAACATAGAGACCTTTGCAGTCTATTTCCTCATTAGTATTTATAATTTTGGGATTTATCTCCTTTATTACATCGTTTTCAATTAATATAGATCCCTTTTCAATTTTATCGAGAAAAACGATATTACAATTTTTTAATAACATATAAATAGACCTCCAGAATAATGTTTAACAATTTTATTACATGCTAATAATGTATAAGTGAATAAGTAAGTTCTAATTTAACAAAGAAAATTTCACTTATGTTATAATTATATAATATTAATAAGTAAAATAAAATGTTTGGAGCGATAATATGGAGATATTAGATGGCTTAGTTGAAGCTGTAATATTTAAAAGTGAGGATACTGGTTATGTAGTAGCTAAAATTACAGCTAATAAAGAAGTAAATACAATTGTAGGAACAATGCCATTAATAAAAGAAGGGCAGCAAATTGAGGTTAAGGGTGAATGGATTAAACATAAGCAATTTGGAAGACAATTTAATGTAGAAGAATATAAAGAAGTTTTACCAACATCCACAAAAGAAATTGAAAAATACTTAAGCACAGGAATAATTCATGGAATAGGACCAGTAACAGCTAAAAAAATAGTAAAAGCTTTTGGAGAAGAAACATTAAATATATTAGATAATAATATTGAAATGTTAAAAGAAGTAGAAGGTATTGGGAAGAAAAAATATAATATTATTTATCAATCATATTTAGAAACTAGGGAACTCAAAGATATAATAATGTTTTTTCAAAAACATGGGGTAACTATAAATCAATGTTTAAAAATTTATAAAAAATTTGGTGGAGATGCACAAAATATTGTATCTGAAAATCCATATATTTTAAGTGATGAAATTTCAGGAATTGGTTTTTTAACATCTGATAGAATAGCAAAAAGCTTAGGAATTGAACCTATATCAGATTTTAGAATACAAAGTGGAATAAAATATGTATTAAATAGTTTTTCAGGGCTTGGAAATACATATATGCCAAAGGATAAACTTATAAATGAAGCTCAAAGGGTTTTAAGTGTAGATAAAGAGTTAATAGAAGTTAATATATATAATAGTGTATTAGAAGGAAAAATAAAGATAGAAAAGATAAATGAAATTGAAGCTGTATACTCATTACCATATTATTTTTGTGAATTAGGAGTAACTAATAAGATAATTACCTTAAGCATTGAAAATTTTCAAACTATAAACTCTGATATTACTTTTGAAATATCAAGTTTTGAAAGAAAAAATAATATAGTATTTGCAGATTCTCAAAAAGAAGCAATATTAGGTGCCTTTGAAAATGGAATTGAAATAATTACTGGTGGTCCAGGTACTGGAAAGACAACAATAATTAAATGTATAATAGAAATATATGAAAATAATGGAATGAAGGTTCTTTTGGCAGCACCAACAGGAAGAGCAGCTAAGAGGATGACAGAATCAACTGGTAGAGAAGCAAAAACTATACATAGATTATTAGAAATGGGAGTGAGTGATAATGAAAATTCATTCTTTGGAAGAGGTGAAGGAGAGCCACTAGAAGGTGATGTAATAATAGTAGATGAAGCATCAATGATTGATATAATGCTTATGAATAGTTTACTTAAGGCAATTAAACTTGGAACAAGACTAATAATAGTTGGAGATGCAGATCAATTGCCGTCAGTAGGTCCAGGAAATGTTTTAAGGGATTTAATAGATAGTGAATTTATTAAGGTAGTTAGATTAAAGGATATATTTAGACAAGGAAAAGAAAGCATGATTATAACAAATGCGCATAGAATAAATAATGGTGAACTACCTTATTTAAATAAAAAGGGTGGAGATTTCTTTTTTGATAATAGAGAAAGTAATGAAGAAATTTTAGAAACTATTTTAGATTTAGTAAATAGAAGATTGCCTCTTTTCAACTCTAAGTGGAATAAGATAAGGGATTTTCAGGTACTTTCACCTACTAGAAAAGGAATTTTAGGGGTAGATAATTTAAATAATGAACTTCAATCTATATTAAATCCTCCTAGTAAAGATAAAAAGGAAAGAAAGTTTAAGGATAGTGTTTTTAGAGAAGGCGATAAGGTAATGCAAACTAAAAATAATTATTCATTAAAATGGAATAGAATAAATGGATATGGTGATAATGAAGGTGTAGGTATTTTTAATGGAGATATGGGTTTTATTGAGTCAATTAGTGAAGAAAATAGAACAGTAACAGTTGTATTTGATGATGAAAGAAGAATAGTATATGACAACCTATATGTTGAAGAATTAGAATTAGCATATGCAATTACTATTCATAAAAGTCAAGGAAGTGAATTTAAAGTAATAATAACACCAGCATTTATGGGTTCAGCATTTTTGATGAATAGAAATATATTATATACAGGAATAACAAGAGCAAAAGAATTAGTTGTAGTAGTTGGAAATCAAAGGGCATTAAAGTATATGGTAGATAATACAAATAGTATGGAGAGATATTCATCATTAAAAGAAAGAATTTTAGATATTATATCTGATGATAAGATAAAGGAAGAATAAATAATGGAGTCTGATACTATGAATTATAAGGAATTGAGTAATGTTTTTAAGAAAATAAGTAAATGGGATTCAAAAAAGACAAAGGTTTTATCTATAAAAACAAGACCATTTAATACAATAGCAGTTTTTTCAAATATAATTAATAAGACAATATGTAAGAACAAAAATATACTTTATATATTTTGCAATAGAGAAAAAAAATATGCTTCTGAAAAGATAAAAGAATTAAATAATTTTGTAGATGGTATTATAGAGTCAGAAAAATTAAAAGATAATTTTAAATATATATTTATTGAAGAAATAAGTGAAGTAACTGAATTTTATGATTTAGTAATATTTGATGATATAAGTTTATTTTCAAAGGTAAGCAATGAATATATTAGAGAAGCTGTTGAAGAAGTATATTGGAATTGTAATAAAATTATAATTTATGCAAGTGATCATATTTTTCCAATTGGAGAAAAATTAGAAATAAATTATATGATGAAAAAATATCCTATAATTGAACCTAGATTAATGAATACTAGAATAAAGTTAGAAGAAAATATACCACTTTCATTATTTGAGTATTTTAAATGGTTTAAAGAAAATAAAAGAATAGTATTAATTGTAGTTCCATCAGAGGAAAAGTTAAATAAAGTGTATAATCATTATTGTAGTACATTAAAGTCATTAGAAATAAGAGTTGTGAGATATAATAAAAATCAAGATTTTAAATTTGTTAGTGATATAATCCAAGGATATAGTAATACATTGTTCATAATAACTAATAGTTGTGGACAATATATTAGAAACATTCCAAATTTAAATGTGATAATGTTGTTTGCAGATGATATATATTATTCATATAAAAAAATACTTTATATTTGTGGGGCTGTAAATATGTCTCAAGATATTCAATGTGAAGCTATAATGGTATCAAGAGAAGTTTCAGAAGAAATGGATAAAGCTAAAGTTATAACGAGGATGTTTAATAAAAGTTTATGGGAAAAACAATACTTAAATTATTGAGAAAAGTAGGAGAGGAATTATTAGATATAATTTATCCAAGAGAAGAAAAATGTATAATATGCCAAACAGAGGGGTTTGTAGGAATATGTGATTATTGTAGAAGTAAAATAAAAAATGTAAATTTGGCAAATAAAGATGTTATTTCCTATGGATTTTACGGTGGTATATTAAAAAGATTAATTTTAGAATTTAAGTATAGTAAAAATTTTATAGCAGGAGAAGTGTTATCTAAATTTATATTAGAAATAATAAATAAAAATGAAATTAAGGCTGATGTAATTTGCTATGTACCAATGACTAAAAGTGCAATTAAAAATAGGGGATTTAATCAATGTAAATTTATAGCGTACAAAATTGGGTATTTACTTGATATTCCTATTAGCAATTGTATATTAAAGATTAAGCATACTAAGGAGCAAAAAACATTAAGTAAAGATGAAAGAAGAATTAATGTTGAAGGAGCTTTTAAAATAAAAGATAATAGGGATATATTTAATAAAGTGGTTATATTAATAGATGATGTAATGACAACAGGTTCAACAATAAATGAATGTAAAAAAATATTGAAAAATAATGGCGCAAAAAGGATTATTGTATTGACAATTGCAAAAAGCGATATATAATAGTAATGTAAAGTTAGGTCTGTGGATGAAAGTCGATGCCAGTCGCAGGCGAAACGATCCACGTAAGTTAAACAAAGAGTTAATGAGCATGGTGCGGTATAGAAGTAAGTCCTGCCAGTAGAAATACTGAGAGTGTTAGTAGTGAGAGGTTAATTCCGGGTAGCAAAAGCTCCAGCAGGCGAGTGTGGGGTCAAAATCCAGGTCAGCTAACTTTATAAAAAAACATCAATTCGAAAGAATTGATGTTTTTTTTTTGTAAAATATTAAGAAAAGGAAAGAAAAAAAGAGTTATGTAGAGATAATAAGTTTAAATTTTCTGTAAATTCAGAAAATGATATTTGAGTAATGAGAAGAAAAATGGTAATATATACATATAGTAAATATTGAAATCTTAATAAATATAATTAGAACTTAAAGAGAGGGGTTGACCTTATGAGAGTAACAGTAATCGGAAAGAATATTAACGTAACACCTGCATTGAAAGAAATAGTAGAAAAAAAGATTTCAAAGATGGATAAATATTTTGAACCAAATGTAACTGCAAGAGCAACATTAACAGTTCAAAAAAATAGCCAAATTTTTGAGGTAACAATACCTTTTAATGGAGTAATTTTAAGATGTGAGGAATCTACTGATGATATGTATAAATCAATAGATTTAGTAGAAAATAAACTTGAAAGACAAATTAGAAAACAAAAAACAAAGTTACAAAGAAGAAGTAATGAATCATTAAGATTTGGTAATTTTGATGAAGTTGCATCAGAAGAAGATGACAACGAAGGAGAAATAGTAAAAGTTAAAAGATTTAATATAAAGCCAATGAGTGCTGAAGAAGCTATATTGCAAATGGAATTAGTCGAACATAACTTCTTTGTATTTAAAGATTGTGATACAGAAAATATCAATGTAATATATAAGAGAAAAGATGGAAATTATGGTTTATTAGAACCTGATTATATTTAATTAATAATGGGAGCTTTTTAATAAGGCTCCTTTTATTTTTATCTAAAGTACTAAATT
>ERZ773138.2120-NODE-2120-length-16074-cov-5.046258_pt1 | contig 16074 bp, 13 predicted proteins | sample MGYA00511114_ERZ773138 | MGnify/ENA primary metagenome ERZ773138 (study PRJEB29015, sample SAMEA2737805) | human gut metagenome | biome: human gut; feature: human-associated habitat; material: faeces | place: China | collected 2012 ...
AGTATATCCCCGACAGAATGCCACTCCATCTTCCTGATCTCACCGTCGAGCAGACCCTCATATCCGCGTTCGATCCCGAACACTTCCATGCCCATCGAAAGTCCCGTCCTGACAGCCGCTCTGACTGCAGCATTCATTCCCGGTGCATCTCCACCACTGGTAAGAACACCAATCGTACGTATTGTTTTGTCTGCCATGATCATCCCTCCATCATTTATCCTTACTTATTTTAATATAATTTATCCATCCGTGCACCATTTTACATGAATTATCAAATGTTTTCAATGTTTTTTTCGATTACTTTCACGCAAGAGTCGCCAAGATAGTTCATAAGCCTGCTTAATAAGCCAGTTTCAACCTGTACATTCCGGTTCCTTCCAAGCCGTTTTACAACACGTTCTTTCTTGCAGTAAATGACAACTTCGTCTCTTCCGTCAGAGTTTCCGATCAGGTCATAGAGCATCTGTTCCTGTGCAAGAAATGTATCTTTGTCTGCATATTGGAGCCACAGTTCTTTGCGTGTCTGGGAAAATGGAACTACCGATTCGCAGATCAGTTTGCTCGGTGCGTCATCTTCTTCCGATACGCGTCCGCAGATAAATACTTTATTTTCTTCCTGCAGATATTCTTTGTATTTTTCATAATCTCTCGGAAATACGACTACTTCCACTGTTCCGAGCAGATCTTCCAGTGTCAGGATCGCCATCGTTTTATTGGTCTTCGTATACTTAATGGCAAGCGTCGCGATAATTCCTCCGATGATCTCTTTTGCGCCATCATGCACTTTCGCTGCGCCGGTTTCTTTATCAAGAACAAGCAGTCTGGAACTGGATCTGTCTTCAAGCGGATCCTGCGCGATCAGCTCTTCCGGTAAATCAAAATAAAAATCCTGTCGTTTCATTCTTTTGACCTCTTTTCGCCTACTTACGAAGCTCGATACCCATTTCCTCCAGTGCCTTTAAGATACGGTTCATAGCAGCTGAAATGTCAGCTTCTTCCAGAGTCTTATCTTTTGCACGGAATGTGATAGAGTAAGCAACAGACTTGAAGCCTGCCTTGATCTGAGCGCCTTCATAGATATCGAACAGCTTATAGCTTTCCAGATAAGCGCCACCCTTGTTCTCAATCACTTCTTCAACCTGTCCTACCAGGATGGATTTTGGCATTACCATACTGATATCACGGCTGACTGCCGGGTATTTTGCAATTCCTTCGTATTTTCTTTCAAATGTTGCAAGCTCTGTGATCTGTGGCATATCAATGACAGCAACGTATGCTCTTTCACCGATTCCATAGATATCAGCAACTTCCGGATGAACCTCACCCATGTATCCGACAACCTTTCCATCGTAAACGATGTTTGCCTGACGTCCCGGATGAAGGAAGTTCTTTCCTGCATTTGGATCATAGGTTTCTTTCTTATGAAGTCCGACTTTTTCAAAGAACTCTTCTACAACACCTTTCATACTGAAGAAGTCTCCATCTCCGTACATTCCAAGTGTAAACTGCATTCTTTCGTCCGGCAGTTCTGTCAGTGGAAGTGCCTTTGGAAGATAAATATTTCCAAGCTCGTACAGACGGACATTTTTATTTCTTCTGTTGTAGTTTGTTGCAAGAGATGTCAGCATACCATTCAGAGATGTTGTACGCATGACACTGTAATCTTCTCCAAGCGGGTTCATGATCTGGATTGCCTGACGCATCGGATCATCCTTGTCGAGGAGGAGCTTGTCAAATACCTTCGGGCTTTCAAATGAATAAGTCATTCCCTGACTGAATCCACAGAATTCTGCAATATTTCTTGCTACTTCTTCCACACGAAGCTTGAAAGAAAGCTTACCAGTTGTAGCTTCACCTGTAGGCAGTGTAGTCGGGATATTATCATATCCGTAGAATCTTGCTACTTCCTCCGCAAGATCGGCGATACGGAATAAGTCATGACGGAAGGTTGGTGCGATCACTTCTTTTGCTTCTGCATCATATTCCAGGTCGATCTTTTCAAAATATTTGATCATATCTTCTTCCGGGATGTCTGTTCCGAGAAGTGCATTGATCTTGTCGGCATCAAATGGTACACGTACAGGTTCTTTTTTCTTGCTGTATACATCAACCATTCCTCCGACAACTTCACCGGCTCCCATTTCTTCGATCAGCTGGCAGGCACGGTTGATTGCATCCTCTGCATTATTCGGATCCAGTCCCTTTTCAAATTTACCGGATGCATCGGTACGAAGTCCGACTTTCTTGCTGGATTTACGGATGTTGGTTCCATCGAAGCATGAAGCTTCAAATAACATGGTCTGTACATTGTCAGTGATCATGGAATTTTCGCCACCCATGATTCCGGCAATACCTACCGCTTTTTCGCCATCACAGATCATCAGAACAGAATCATCCATTTCTCTTTCCTGACCATCCAGTGTTACGAATTTTTCTCCTTTTTGGGCATTGCGGACGATGATCTGATGACCTGCGATGGTATCCAGATCATAAGCATGCATTGGCTGTCCGTATTCTTCCATTACATAGTTTGTGATATCAACAAGGTTGTTGATCGGACGGATTCCTACGGAAGAAAGTCTTCTCTGCATCCATTTCGGTGAAGGTCCGATCTTGATATTTTTTACGACTCTTGCACAGTAACGTGGGCAAAGGTCTGTATTTTCTACTTTTACTTTGATGTAATCATTGACATCTTCATCATTTCCGGTTGATGTTACAACCGGTGGCTTGAATTCTTTGCGGAATGTCGCTGCAACTTCTCTTGCGATACCAACCACGCTGAAGCAGTCTACACGGTTGGATGTGATCTCATATTCAAATACGACATCATCCAGTCCGAGTGCCTTTACTGCACTTTCTCCGACAACTGCGTCATCATCAAAAATGTAGATTCCATATTCCGGTGCTTCCGGGTACATATTTCTGTCTGAACCAAGTTCTTCGATGGAACACATCATACCATCGCTTTCTACGCCGCGGAGCTTTCCTTTTTTAATCTTGATCCCGCCTTCTACGCGCTGTCCAGGTTCATGTCCGCCTGCCACACGTCCGCCTGCCAATACAACCGGTACCTTGTCTCCCTCTTTTACATTGGGAGCACCTGTTACGATCTGTACGCTCTCTGTTCCGATATTTACCTGGCAGATGATCAGTTTATCTGCATCCGGGTGTTTCTCAATCTTGTCGATCTGTCCGATCACGATCTTATCAAGATCTGCATCTAATTTCTCATAACCTTCGACTTTTGTACCAGACAAAGTCATTGCATCTGTATATTCCTGAGCTGTTACATCAAGATCCGGAACATACGCTTTTATCCATGATAATGAAGTATTCATTTATAAATCTCCTTTTCGTATTATTACTTGTGCTCGCTAGAACTGTTTTAAGAATCTGATATCATTTTCGTATAACAGTCTCATATCATCGATCTCGTACTTCAGAAGTGCGATACGTTCCAGTCCTACACCGAATGCGAATCCTGTATATTCTTCCGGATCAATTCCGCACATTTCCAGTACGTGTGGATGTACCATACCACATCCGAGGATCTCGATCCATCCGGATCCTTTACAGAAACGGCATCCTTTTCCACCGCATTTGAAGCAGCTTACATCCATCTCGGCACTTGGCTCTGTGAATGGGAAATGATGTGGTCTGAATTTTGTCTTTGTGTCTTCTCCGAATAATTCTTTTGCAAATACTTCCAGTGTTCCCTTTAAGTCAGCAAATGAAATATTCTTGTCGATGATCAGTCCTTCGATCTGATGGAAAGAAGGTGAATGTGTTGCATCTACTTCGTCTGAACGGAATACACGTCCCGGTGACAGGATACAGATTGGAAGCTTGCCCTGCTCCATAATACGTGCCTGTACAGGAGATGTCTGTGTCCTGAGCACGATGTCTTTATTAATATAGAATGTGTCCTGCTCATCCTTTGCCGGATGTCCGTCCGGGATGTTCAGTTTACGGAAGTTGTACTCATCATACTCGATCTCAGGTCCTTCTACGACTTCGTATCCCATACCTGTAAATACACGCTCTACTTCTTCCAGTGCGATTGTATTCGGATGACGGTGTCCGACGCAGTTTTTCTTAGCCGGAAGTGTTACATCGATCACTTCTTTTTTCAGCTTTTCTGCACGGATTGCTTTTTCCATCTTTTCTTTATTTTCTTCCAGAACAGCTTCGATCGCTGCTCTTGTCTCATTTACCATCTGTCCAACCTTCGGTCTGTCCTCCGGTGCAACGTCTTTCATACCTTTTAATACAGCGGTAAGTTCACCTTTTTTACCAAGGAACTTTACACGCACATCATTCAGTTTTTCAGGCATATCAGCAGCTTCAATTGCTTTCAATGCTTCCTCTTTGATGTTCTGCAGTTTTTCTTTCATCATTTTCTTCCTTTCTTCGCATATCTTTATGTCAGCGTATGCTTTTGGGTATGCAAGAGAACCTGCCACTGGCAGCTTCTCTTGCATGCTTTGGCATAAAAAAAGCCCCGCCCCAAAAGGGACGAGACATATAACCCGTGGTACCACCCTGATTCCCGCAAAATATTTTTGCGGACACTCATTACTGCGTAACGTGCATCATACGGCATTCTCTACTTTTATTTCAAGAACACAGCTCGCGCGGGAAATTCATTCACCATCTGAACCCAAGGGAACTTTCAGCCTGTCGATTCCCTCTCTCTAGCGGAAAATGGCTCACTACTTACACGGTCATTGCCTTTATCTCATAATACTTAATTATTGTATCACATGAACAGAAGTTGTCAAGTCAGAAATTCTACTCCTGCTCCATATCCCGCAGGATCACATTCACTTCCCCGCCAAGCAGCAAAATATACATACAGAAATACAGCCACAGCATGATCAGTACAATTGTCGTCAAACTTCCATACATAGATGAAAATCCCTTAAAAATATTCAGATAGACCGAGAAGATCCATGATACGATCATCCATCCGACTGCTGAAAATGCCGCACCCATCAACTGAACTTTCAACTGTACAATGTGGTTCGGCAAAAATTTATAGATCATCATTGTAAACACAAACAGCAATACCGGTGTAATGATTCCACGTATCTGCATAATCTGATCCACCAAGCGTTCCATAAGCGGATAATGTTCCGTTACAAACAGATTCAATGTATTACCAAATACTGATAACACCAGCAGAAAGATAATTACAATAATAAACGCAACTGTATAAAACGTTGCGCGTATTCTTAAAATAATATAATTACGTGTCTCCTTACAGTCGTAAACGCAATTCAGACCTGTCGTCAGTGCCAGTACACCTTTCCCGGCTGACCAGAGTGCAACGATAATGGTCAGTGAAATGATACCGCCGGACTGATTATATACCTGATTCACAATGGATGTGATCAGGCTGTCTACTGATTTTGGAAACACCTGAAGGACAGCCGTCATAACGTCTGCCTTCGTAACCGGCGTATACTGTACCAGTGTGATCAACAGTAATATGATCGGAATCAGACTGAGCATGAAGAAGTACGCTGCCTGTGCAGCATAGGCACCTACATGATCTTTCCCGACTTGTCCGGTTATTTCCATTACTTTATCATATAGAAACTTAACTTTTTTCATCTTTTTCTCCCAAAATATTCGTCTCTATATTCTACCCGATTTTCTTTCGTTTGTCTATTAGAAATCATTCCGTTTCCAGGTGTGTTTTTCTCAACTATTCTTTCATTGATTATACTTATTTTTCAATTGTTGTTCCTGGATAGAACATTTGTAGTATTTCCTGATAATTCTTCCCTGTTTTCGCCATTTCATTTGCTCCATTCTGGCTCATACCAATGCCATGACCGTATCCGCCGCCTGTGATTTTGAATATATTACCAGCCTTTTTCACTTTAAAAAATGCGCTTGGAAGCAGCGTACCACTTTGGGCAACCGTACCATCCTGTTTCTTTATTTCATATCCATTTCCCCCCAGCGCCTTTCGTATCTTATTCTCTGTATCAACTGTAATACTTCCCTTATCACCGACAGCTTTTATCTGCAGCGCGACACCTCCCGGTCCTGTTTTCGTTACTTCTAATGACTGTACCGTCCCGATATTCTTTTTTACATTCTCCGCCAAAAGTGTACTCAATATATCCTGATCTATATCAGCTTCCCACCGGTACCATGGAAGTGATTTTTCATAATCTCCATTCTTATCTTTTACTTCTACCGACTGAAGATATCCATTACTTTCATTTTCACTCGTTCCCCAGGCTTTCATGGTTGTTGTCTTTCCACAAGATGTTGAATAATAATACGTTGTTACAATATTACCTTTATATTTTAACACCTCGCTGGCAGTTTCCCTTACCGCTTCTGTGGATGCATCCTGCTGTGCCGAATTATTATATACCTGATAATCTGTGCTGTCATTGACATGCGCCTGATATTCCGGATAAGCATAGTCTTCCATCTGGCGTTCCGCGTAATTTCTTGCGCAGACTGCCTGTGCCTTTAAGGCTTCTTTCTGATAGGATGCCGGCATTTCACTGGGAACAACTTTGCATAGATAACTTTCCACCGGAAGTTCATTGATAATTACTATTCCTTCTGATGTTGCATAAAGATCCAGTATTCCGGCATAAGAAGGATTTCCATAGCCTCTCCTGATGCTGCTGACAACCATCTCTCCCCCATCTTTTGCTGTTACTCTGATTTTTCCATTCTGAAATCCGAAATCTTCCTTTGTGATCGTTATTTTCTCATTTTCTGCAGTCTCTTCCCTGATACCAGTTTTTTCTATTATAAGACCTCCCGTTGCACTAACCTTTAATTCTTTATGTACAATCTGTTTATATCCATCGGTCATGAGCAATATCCTGATATTTTTCTGTGCTGCCTCCGTACTCTCTGATTTTTTCTGGTCTTTCTTTTTATCATTTTTCTTTTCAGATACAGATTTCAGTAATTCTTCCCATCTGCTCTGAATAGATATTTCAGAATGCGTTTGCTCTTTTCCCACAGCACTTTCTTCTATGCCTGCTTTCAAGCCTCCGATCACACACAATAACAGTAAAATCCATGCTATATAGATACTGTAATGCTTTTTATTCCGTCTCCGCAATTTTCTTTCCTTTCTTCCCACCCTTTATACCCGAAAAAAGACAGCCGTAAAAACGACTGTCTTTTATCTTTTGTATATTCCCCAAAATGCCGGTTCCTGTATTCTGACTCCTAGCACCCAGCTAGGTGGGTATCCGCATCTGCTTTTCTGCCTTCCACTGCAAAATCGATGGCCTGACATATTACAGAGATGTAAGACTCCCGTTTAAAGTATTGTAGGTTCAAAACTACAGGAGTGTCGAACATTCCAGGTTTCCACTGCACTTATTATAACCCATTTACATGGATTTTACAACCCTATAACATTATCCGATTTTAATCAGATTCATTAGTGGATCTTATAACTGTGGTCCTGCTGAAACTAAAGCTTTACCTGCTTCATTTCCTTCATATTTAGCAAAGTTCTTGATGAATCTTGCAGCAAGATCTTTTGCCTTTTCTTCCCACTCAGATGCATCTGCATATGTGTCACGAGGATCAAGGATTCCTGTATCAACACCTGTAAGTTCTGTAGGTACTTCAAAGTTGAAGTATGGGATTGTCTTTGTTGGAGCATTCTTGATATCTCCGTTCAGGATAGCATCGATGATTCCACGAGTATCTTTGATAGAGATACGTTTTCCTGTTCCGTTCCATCCTGTGTTAACGAGGTAAGCTTTTGCTCCGCTCTTTTCCATCTTCTTAACAAGTTCTTCTGCATATTTTGTCGGATGCAGTTCAAGGAATGCCTGTCCGAAGCAAGCAGAGAATGTTGGTGTCGGTTCTGTGATTCCACGTTCTGTACCGGCAAGCTTAGCTGTGAATCCAGACAGGAAGTAGTACTGTGTCTGTTCCGGCGTCAGTACAGATACCGGTGGAAGTACTCCGAAAGCGTCTGCAGACAGGAAGATTACATTCTTAGCTGCCGGTGCAGAAGAAATCGGACGTACAATATTTTCAATGTGGTTAATCGGATAAGATACACGTGTATTTTCTGTTACACTCTTATCAGCAAAATCAATTTTTCCTTCAGCATCAAGAGTTACGTTCTCGAGAAGAGCGTCACGTCTGATTGCGTTGTAGATATCTGGTTCAGATTCTTTGTCAAGGTTGATAACCTTAGCGTAGCATCCACCTTCAAAGTTGAATACTCCGTTGTCATCCCAGCCGTGTTCGTCATCACCGATGAGGAGACGCTTCGGGTCTGTAGAAAGTGTAGTTTTACCTGTTCCTGAAAGACCGAAGAAGATAGCTGTGTTTTCGCCGTTCAGATCAGTGTTTGCTGAGCAGTGCATAGCAGCGATTCCCTTAAGTGGGAGGTAGTAGTTCATCATAGAGAACATACCTTTCTTCATCTCTCCGCCGTACCATGTATTAACGATAACCTGTTCTTTGCTTGTGATATTGAATAAAACAGCTGTTTCAGAGTTAAGTCCAAGTTCTTTGTAGTTTTCAACTTTTGCTTTAGAAGCGTTGTATACTACGAAGTCAGGCTCGAAGTTCTCAAGTTCTTCAGCTGTTGGTTTGATGAACATGTTTGTTACAAAATGAGCCTGCCAGGCAACTTCAACGATGAAACGGATTGCCATACGTGTATCTTTGTTAGCGCCGCAGAATGCATCTACAACATAAAGTTTCTTGTTAGAAAGTTCTTTCTTGGCGATCTCCTTTACAGCTTCCCATGCTTCCTGTGAAGCCGGGTGGTTGTCATTCTTATATTCGTCTGAAGTCCACCATACAGTGTCTTTAGAGTTTTCATCAACTACGATGAATTTGTCTTTAGGGGAACGTCCGGTGTATACACCTGTCATTACGTTCACAGCACCAAGTTCGCTGACCTGACCTTTTTCAAATCCCTCAAGACCTGCTTTTGTTTCTTCTTCAAACAGTAATTCGTAAGAAGGGTTGTGCACGATTTCTGTTGTTCCAGTAATACCATACTTGCTTAAATTGATTTCTGCCATTGCAATTAACCTCTTTCTCCTAATTCTAGTTAAATGGTTAAATGATAAAAGCTGTGAGCGCAGATTTTATCATCTGATGAAGTAAAATCCTTCACCCATTTACCATAATTATACATAATTACGCAATAAAATCAATAAAAAACCGATATTTCTTGAAAAAATTGTTTAAAAAATAACGAAATCCCAAAAGGAAAAGGCAGCCCGCTTTGGACTGCCCTGAAATTGTTGTATATCCTGCAAAATATAAAGAAAAAATCTGTCAGGATTTCTTCCCGGGAGGTCTGCTTAGGCGTCAGTTTCCAACGAGTCAGACGTATGTTCGCGGTAATTCTCCGGAAGATACAGGTGAACGGTCTCAATCCGGTTTTTGTCGAGCTTTTCTACGACCATACGGATTCCATCTTCGGTGACAACGGAGTCACCAGCTTTCGGAAGACGGTCCAGCTTTTCGATGATAAAGCCTCCGAGAGAATCATAATCTTCCGATTCCAGATTCAGATCCAGGGAATCATTGAGATCGTCAAGATTGGTAGAACCTTCAATAATATATTCGTGTTTGCCTACCGCTTTGATATTTTCTTCTTCATTCTCATCATATTCATCGTGGATTTCGCCAACAATCTCTTCAAGGATATCTTCCAGGGTGATCAGACCGGATGTTTCACCGTATTCATCCAGGACAATTGCGATATTGAAAGAGGCCTGGCGCATTTCAACAAGAAGCTCGGAAATGCTCTTGTATTCATAAGTGAAGTAGGCTTCACGGAGAATGTCTTTAATCTGGAACTCACTTTTCTTACTGTCATAAAGAAGAAGATCTTTCATATTGATCGTTCCGACAACATTATCCTTTGTCTCCTGGTAAACCGGAAGACGGGTGAATTTGTCTTCCCGGAACAGGTCGATCAGTTCGTCGTAACTGCTGTCAATATCAGCAAAAGTTACGTTGACACGGGGAACCATGACGTCTTTGGCAATGGCATCACCGAGATCAAACACATTGTAGATCATCTCTTTTTCATCCGATTCGATCACGCCGTCCTGATGGCTGACATTTACCACGCTTCGGAGTTCAGCTTCGGTCATGGTATTGTCTTTGGCATTCGGATCGATGCGAAGAAGCATCAGAAGACCGGTGGAGAGGCCGTTTACAATGAAGATAAACGGAGTCATGATCTTCATGAAAATATTGATAACCGGTGCGTAGAAAAGAGACATCTTCTCAGCATGAATGGTTGCCATCGTCTTCGGAGTAATCTCTCCGAAAAGGATGATGAGAAGCGTCATAAGCCCACTTGCGATCGCGACGGCGGTTCCACCAAGGCGGTATGCGATTGTGGTGGCAAGGGAAGCTACCGCAGTATTAACAATGTTGTTGCCGATGAGGATCGCGCTAAGCATTTTACCTGAATTCTCAGTTACGGAAAGTACGGCGCTGGCACGCTTGTTACCCTCGTCTGCAAGGGCACGCATCCGGATTTTGTTGTAGGTTGTAAGTGCTGTCTCGGCTGACGAAAATATGCCGGATAAGAGCAGCAGGACTAGCAAAATAAGTATTTGCGAGACACTCGAGTCCACAGTTAAAAATCACTCCTTTTTGAAAATATTGATAAAATTTCTATGTTATGCCTTACTATATCGCATTTCACTTAATTTTGCAAGAGCGCGTTGAACTTGTATATTTTTTGGTGTATCATATGATGTAAGTGCCAAAATTTATTTTTGACACTTACATCATATGAGGATGATATTAAAACGTGCTTTGGCACGTAGTAACTTCTATTTGGCGGGAGGTCCAATGGCAATTTCCTGTTAAATAAAAAAAGAAGAATGGCATAGAATATTTATAGATACTAGGAGAAGAGAATGGAACAGAATTTTGAGACATGTTTGTATAATGTGGTCGATGCAGCCAAAGTACAGAAAGATGAACCGATGAAGAAGCATACAACCTTCCGGATCGGTGGTCCGGCAGATTATTTTATCATGCCATCGAATGAAAAGGAACTGGCAGAGACAATTCGGGTGTGCCGGGAATTTTCGATACCTATATATATAGTAGGAAATGGAAGCAACCTTCTGGTTGGAGACAAAGGCTTCAGAGGAGCGATTATCCAGCTTTATAAGAGTATGGGAACATTTCAGGTAGAAGGAAATCAGATCACGGCGCAGGCAGGATGTTCGCTTGCACAGATTGCAAATGCAGCACTTGATGCAGCACTGACCGGATTTGAGTTCGCAGCAGGTATTCCGGGAACGCTTGGCGGAGCGGTTGTGATGAATGCCGGCGCGTATGGCGGAGAGATGAAGGATGTACTGACGAGTGTCAGGGTTATGACAGAAGAGGGCGAGATCATGGAGCTTCCGGCAGAAGAACTGGGACTCGGATACCGTACAAGCATTATCCAGGAGAAAAGATATATCGTTTTGGGTGCCGTGATTTCGCTTACAGAAGGCAAAAAAGAAGAAATAAAAGCGCAGATGGATGACCTACGTCAGAAGCGGGTATCGAAGCAGCCGCTGGAGTATCCGAGTGCAGGCAGCACCTTTAAGCGTCCGGAAGGATATTTTGCAGGAAAACTGATCCAGGACAGTGGTCTGAAAGGATTTACAGTAGGTGGAGCACAGGTTTCTGAAAAGCACAGTGGATTTGTGATCAATAAAGGAAATGCGACAGCGGCTGATGTGATGGAGCTGATCCGTCAGGTAACAGCGAAAGTGAAAGAAGATACCGGTGTTACGATGGAACCGGAAGTGAAACAAATAGGAGAATTTTAGGGATGAGATTCGTAATTGTAACGGGAATGTCCGGAGCAGGGAAAAGTACAACTTTGAAAATGATGGAAGACATGGGATATTTCTGTGTGGATAATATGCCGATTCCTTTAATGACAAAACTGACAGAACTTTTGATCGTTCCAAATGGTGAGATCACGAAAATCGCTCTGGGACTTGATATTCGCAGTGGACAGAATCTGCGTGCACTGGACCAGGTTCTGGACGAACTTGAAAAAGCCAAGATACCACTGGAGATTCTTTTCCTTGAATCGAATGATGATACACTGGTGAAAAGATATAAAGAGACAAGAAGGAACCACCCACTCTCAAAGGGCGGCAGAATTGAGAACGGGATTGCCAAAGAACGTAAGAAAATTGCCTTTTTAAAAGAAAGGGCAGATTATATCCTGGATACAAGCCGGATGCTGACCAGGGAGCTGCGCAGTGAACTGAACCGTATTTTTGCCGAGAATAAAGAATACAAAAATCTCTACATTACCGTGTTATCTTTCGGATTTAAATATGGAATTCCGAGTGATGCAGACCTGGTATTTGATGTCAGATTCCTTCCGAATCCGTATTATATTGATGAACTTCGCCCGCAGAGTGGCAATGATAAGCCGGTCAGGGATTACGTGATGAATAACGATATTTCAAAAGAATTCCTGAAGAAGCTGGTCGACATGGTTGAGTTCCTGATTCCGAACTATGTTGCAGAAGGAAAGAACCAGCTTGTGATCGCAATCGGATGTACCGGCGGAAAACACCGCTCCGTGACACTTGCCAATGAGTTGTATGAACGGCTGTCTGTGGCAGAGAAAGAGTACGGTGTAAGAAAAGAGCATCGTGATATCGAGAAAGATGCAATTACGAAAGCAAAATAGGTGATAGTATGTCTTTTTCTGGAAATATTAAAGAAGAAATATCGCGTCAGCTAAGTCCTGCAAGACATTGCCAGATTGCAGAACTTGCAGCGATCATCAGCATGTGCGGGGCTGTCATGATCGACAGCAGAGGTCATGCAGCACTTAAGATTCATACGGAAAATCTGGCAGTTGCAAGAAAAAGCTTTACTTTATTGAGAAGAACGTTTAATATAGTGGTTGATATCGCTATTCGGGTGAACCGGGAAAAAGGCAGCAGCTACTATTATATAGTTGTAAAAAAACACGAAGATGCTGTCAGGGTTCTTCAGGCGGCAAAGCTGATCAATCCTTATGGAGAGGTGGAAGAAGAGCTTTCTGTAGTTAAGAATGTCGTGATTCAGGAAACTTGCTGTAAGCGGGCTTTCTTGCGTGGCGTTTTTCTTGCATCGGGATCCATGAGCGACCCGGAGAAGTCCTATCATTTTGAAATTGTCTGTGCGTCGATGGGAAAAGCACAGCAGATTCAGAAGATAATGAGATGCTTTGCTCTGGATGCAAAGATTGTATCAAGGAAAAAAACACTTGTGGTTTATCTGAAAGAAGGAGCTCAGATCGTGGATGTGCTGAATGTGATGGAGGCACATCAGTCACTGATGGAGCTTGAGAATATCCGCATATTGAAAGATATGAGGAATACGGTGAACCGAAAAGTGAACTGCGAGACTGCGAATATCAATAAAACGGTTTCCGCTGCTGTAAAGCAGATCGACGATATAAGGTATATTGAGGAAACAAAAGGACTCGATAAGCTGCCGGAAGGATTGAAGGACATGGCCCTTACAAGACTTACATATCCGGAGGCATCTTTAAAAGAGTTAGGCGCACTTCTGCAAAATCCGGTAGGCAAGTCCGGAGTGAATCACAGATTGCGCAAGTTAAGTGAAATGGCGGAAGAGATAAGGGCTAAGCAAGGAGGAACATTATGATCAAAAAACCTGTTAAGATTCAATTGTCCGAGGGATTAGACGCCAGACCGATTGCGCTTCTTGTTCAGGAAGCTAGTCAGTATTCAAGTTCGGTATATATTGAAGTTGACCAGAAGCAAGTCAATGCAAAGAGCATTATGGGGATGATGAGTCTGACACTGCTGCCGGGAGAGGAAATCACCGTTGTTGCGAACGGAACAGATGAAAAGGAAGCGGCAGCTGGTATTGAAAGGTTTCTTGTGAACGTTAAGAACAGATAATTGCATAAAACATTGAAGAGTCTGCCAAAAGCAGGCTCTTTATGCTATAATGCATGTATCCGTAAGGAGCTGTGGGGACAGCCCTTATAGAGAAAAAACAGATAACAGGAGGACGGACGTATGAAAAAAGCATTGTTTATTTATAATCCGAATGCAGGAAAGGGACTTTTAAAACCGAAGCTTTCTGATATTATTGACATTATTGTAAAAGCAGGATATGAAGTGGTTGTATATCCGACGCAGAAATATAAAGACGCTTATTATAAAGTAAAGACATTTACAGAGGAGTATGACCGTGTGATCTGCAGTGGTGGTGACGGAACACTTGATGAGGTCGTAACCGGAATGATGAAGAGAGAAAAAAAGATTCCGGTCGGTTACATCCCGACAGGAACGACCAACGACTTTGCGAGCAGTCTGCATATCCCGAAAAATCTTCTCCAGGCGGCAAGTACAGCTGCAGGGGGAAAAGAATTTCCCTGTGATATCGGACGGTTTAACGGAGATGTGTTCGTGTACATTGCAGCATTCGGACTCTTCACGGATGTATCTTATGAGACAAAGCAGGAAATGAAGAATGTTCTGGGACATCTGGCATATGTGCTGGAAGGAGCAACCAGAATTTTTGATATCCCGTCATATAAATTAAAAGTGACACATGACGGAGAAACGATCGAGGACGAATTTATTTATGGTATGGTGACGAATTCCAAATCTGTTGGTGGTTTCCGTAATATGATCGGGAAGAATGTGGTTTTTGATGACGGAGAATTTGAGGTTACCCTGATCCGGACACCGAAGAACCCGCTCGCGCTTCAGGAGATCATTGGGGCGCTTCTGAGCAGCCAGATCAATACGAAGCACATTTATTCATTTAAGACAGGTGAGATCCATTTTGAATCAGTGGAAGAGATCCCATGGACGCTGGATGGAGAGTTCGGTGGGGAACACGACAGTGTCTGCATCAAGAACGCGAAACAGGCGCTTAAAATCGTAGTTCCGGAAGAGGAACAGTAAAAAAATAAAAAAAGGTCTTGTCAAATGAAAAGAAGTACGTTATACTAAGCAAGTGAGTTAGCCAGACAGCTAATGAACATACATCTGGCCCCCTGGTCAAGCGGTCAAGACGCGACCCTCTCACGGTCGAATCAGGGGTTCGATTCCCCTGGGGGTCAGCCTATAAAAGCCTTTAACAGAGAAGTGGAGGAATACAAAATGTTAGTTTCAGCAACAGAGATGTTAAAAAAAGCAAAAGCAGGTCATTATGCAGTAGGACAGTTTAATATCAACGATCTTGAATGGACCAAAGCAGTTCTGACTGCAGCTGAGGAATTAAGATCACCGGTTATCCTTGGTGTGTCTGAAGGTGCAGGAAAATACATGGCTGGATACAGAACAGTTGTAGGAATGGTAAATGGAATGATCAAAGAGATGGACATTTCAGTTCCGGTTGCACTTCATCTTGATCATGGTAGCTATGAAGGCTGCCTGAAATGTATAGATGCAGGATTCTCATCAGTTATGTTTGACGGATCTCATTATCCGATCGAAGAAAACATTGAGAAGACTACAGAACTTGTTAAACTTTGCCATGGAAAAGGACTTTCTATCGAAGCAGAAGTTGGTTCTATCGGTGGAGAAGAAGATGGTGTTGTAGGAATGGGCGAATGCGCAGATCCTAAGGAATGTAAAGCTATCGCTGATCTTGGTGTAACAATGTTAGCAGCAGGTATCGGTAACATCCACGGAAAATACCCAGAAAACTGGGCTGGATTACAGTTCGACGTATTAGATGACATCCAGAAATTAACTGGAGAAATGCCTCTCGTATTACACGGTGGTACAGGAATCCCAGAAGATATGATTAAAAAAGCTATTTCCCTCGGTGTTTCTAAGATTAACGTAAACACAGAATGCCAGATTTCTTTCGCAGAAGCTACACGTAAATATATCGAAGCAGGAAAAGACCTTGAAGGAAAAGGATTTGACCCGCGTAAACTTCTTGCACCTGGTTTTGAGGCGATCAAAGAGACGGTTAAGACAAAGATGGAACTGTTCGGTTCTGTAGACAAGGCTTGAGCATCAGCCGAGTAACAGATCAATCAAACAGATCAATCAGGACGGTCGGAATCTT
>ERZ773138.2124-NODE-2124-length-16049-cov-6.189759_pt1 | contig 16049 bp, 11 predicted proteins | sample MGYA00511114_ERZ773138 | MGnify/ENA primary metagenome ERZ773138 (study PRJEB29015, sample SAMEA2737805) | human gut metagenome | biome: human gut; feature: human-associated habitat; material: faeces | place: China | collected 2012 ...
CAATGAACCAGAAAAAGAGTTTTTCACTCCCGCCGTTTTTTGCGGCGTTCGTAAATATGCTCTTTTGTCACCGCTTTGTCAACAATTTTTTCGGAAATCTTCAAAAAACTTTTTGTGAAGGCTTTTTGAAGCCACGCTGTTTCATGCGGCGAGGGAAAATTTTACGCTCATCCCTCATGCCTGTCAACAACTTTTTCTCTTTTTCCCGGAAATCTTCTTTCCGGAACCTACGAAGAAGGGCTGCTTTCAGGCGTGTTCGAGGCTTCTAGCCTTTCATCGCGCTGCTGTCAACAGAAATTCGAAAATCTGTCACAATTCTCTGGCCGGGAAAAGCCGCATCCGCCCTACTTGGACGCATCCACTCCGATAAGAGCCTCGAGGCCCTTACGGTCCAGTATGGTTATCTTACGGTTGTCCACGGCTATATACCCCAGGGAAACAAGATGCGAGAGATTCCGCGAAAGAGTCTCCCGTGCCGTCCCGAACATGCCCGCCAGATCCTCGCGGGACATATCGAGCTCGATGGTATCCTTGATGCCATGAAATGTAGCCCTGTGCCAGATGAACGAGGCGAGCCTGGTCTCAATGCGGACGCCCTGAGTACCCAGCTTCTTTTCCAGCATGCGGATACGCATGCCAAGGATCACGATGACCTCCAGAGCGAAGGCGTGGCTCTTCTGTGTGAGAGCGATGAGATTCTCGCGGGGAATGCGGAGAATGCGGCAGGTCCCTTGGGCGCTCGCCGAACAGGAATATGTCCTCTGACGGAACATGGTGGCGATACCGAAAGTATCAGGCGCGCCCACGATATGCACAAGGCGCTCGTGGCCGTCAGGCATGTTGTGAAAAAGCCTGGCATGCCCGCTGATAACCATGAAACAGCAGTCCGCGTCCGCGTCCTCATCCATAATGAGATCCTGCTTCGCGTATTCCACAAGGGTCACGCCGGGAAGGAACGTGGCGAATTCCTCATCGCTGAGCTTCTTGAAAATAGGACAGCGTTTGCACTGGAGCCGCAGAGTTTCTTCAGGACAGCTGAGAATCCGCATATTTCCTCCTCTCTTTGTCAGATGATTGGTTCCGATTCCTGTATAGACGAAGTCCCCCGGTCCGCGAAACGAACCGGGGGCGTTATTACAGAGTTACCTCTTAGGCATGGGGCTCGAGGCAGGCTTTGATGTCCGCCTCAGGAGTCGTGACGGGGCTGATGCCGAAGGTATCCACGAGGGCCTTGAGGATGTTGGGGCTGACAAAAGCCGGCAGCGTCGGGCCAAGGCGGATATTCTTCACACCGAGGTACAGCAGGGCCAGGAGGATGGCCACGGCTTTCTGCTCATACCAGGAAAGAACAAGGCTCAGGGGGAGGTCATTGACCGTGCACTTGAGCGTCTCGGAAAGCTTGAGAGCCAGGGCGACGGCGGAATAGGCGTCGTTGCACTGTCCGCAGTCGAGAAGCCTCGGGAACGGTCCGATTTTGCCGAGATCGAGGGTGTTGAAGCGGTATTTGCCGCAGGCCAGGGTAAGAACCAGAGTGTCCTTCGGGGTCTGCTGTACGAATTCAGTGTAGTACTTGCGGGCGGGGCGGATGCCATCGCAGCCGCCCACGAGGAACACATGACGGACAGCGCCGGACTTCACGGCATCAAGGATGGCGGGCACAGCGTCGAGGAGGGTCTTACGGCCGAAACCGACGGTGATTTCCTTTCCTTCCTCGTCTTCGGCGAAGCCGGGAAGCTCAAGGGCCTTTTCGATGAGCGGGGAGAAATCATTGTTCTCGATGTGGCGGCAGCCAGGCCATTCCACGATGTCAGTGGTGAAAATCTTATCGGAATACGTCTTCGGATCCTGGATGCAGTTCGTGGTGAAAACCACGGCGCCGGGGAAGTCAGGCAGTTCCTTCTGCTGATTCTGCCAGGCCGTGCCAAAGTTGCCCGCGAAATGAGGGAAAGCCTTCAGCTTCGGATAAGCGTGGGCGGGGAGCATCTCGCCGTGGGTGTACACGTTGATGCCCTTCCCTTCGGTCTGCTTCAGAATCTCATAGAGATCCGGGAGGTCATGGCCGGAAACGAGAATGCAGTGGCCCTTGCGGTGGCCGGTGGAAACGGTGGTCGGTTCGGGATCGCCGAAGGTCTCCGTATTGCCGGCGTCAAGAAGCTGCATAGCGCGCACGTTGGCCTTGCCGCAGTCGAGAGCGAGCCCCAGCCAATCGTTAAGGCCGCGGTTCGTGCCATCATCCGCGGCAGCGGTGAGCAGACGGCACATATCGAGCACCATGTCATGGTCACGCTTCCCGAGACGGGCGGCATGATAGGCGTACGCGGAAACGCCCTTGAGGCCGAAGAGGATAATCTGCATGGCGGAGCGCACGTCGGCGTCTTCAGCAAACTTGTCGGGAGACGGGGCGGTGGCGAGCAGCTTCTCTGTCTCGGCGGCCGTATCGGAGGTCACACCCTTCAGCGCATTCCTCTCATCCAGGACCTGGCCGATGAGCTTCTTCAGGGAAACGGCATCGAAGTTGACGTTGGTCAGCGTTGAGAAAAGTCCGGCCAGGAGCAGATCGTCCGCCTTCTGGTCAGCCTTCCCGGATTTGAGAATCTCGGCCGCGAGAAGGCGCAGGCTCTGAACAAGGGCGTCCTGGGCGCCGGCCACAATATCGAGCTTGCCGCAGACACCTCTGATGGTGCAGCCGGTTCCTTTGGCGGTCTGTTCACACTGATTGCAGAACATAATCATACTCCTTAGGAAAGAGATTAAGGGATCCCACCCCTGAAATGCTTTATCTGTGGGAGAAGTTATACCTGCATGGCAGGCTCGGGCATGTGATCAATGTCAAGCAGGCGTCATTTTTTCCCACATGTTCCTCCGGCGGGATTTGCCCCTTGTATTTCATTTTGACGGATGAAAAAAGCGGAAAATGCCAGGATGATAATATTTTGATTCCGGAGCCCTCCCCTGGGAGAGACACATTCTGCTGAAATGAAGCACGAGGCTCCTCCAGGCCGGGCCGCGCGGGTACGAATGGTTCAGCGTTTCTTCCCCACACGCACACTGGGAAATTCCCAGAAGACGCTCTCCGGACGTGCGCCTCTTTCGCCCGTGCGCTCCCGCAGGCCACAGTCTGGATTTCATGAGCGTCATTACAATCACGGCAGAGAAAACGGTGGCGTCCTTCTCCGGGGCAGCCACGCTCCGCTACCCTTTCCAGAGAACGGAAAGGAAAAGGACATCATGGACCTGAGGCTCCAGGATGAAGGCGCAGCCACGGAAGAAGGAAGAAAATACATGCATCAGTAGAGATAACAGAACGGACGCCTGCCATCTGAAATTCCTGATTCTGTGCCCCGCCTCCCCCGCTCATGAACTGCGGTACCGCTTCCGGCCAGAAAGCCATTAGGATGCACAGTCGCAATACAGGCAGCACATCATGAATCGCGATGTTCGGAGAAGGAGGAAAAATTTTCGGAAAATTTTTTCTTTTCCTACCAAAAGACGTGGCAATGCCGGGAAAAAAACATACATTTCTGTCACACGGCGGACGCCGGGAATCTTTCCGGTGTCCGCCGCGAGTGCCAATACCAAGGAGTACTGTCTTGGGAATTTCATTTCGCGAAAAACTCTCTTCGGCATCGAAAAAGCTGCGTGAGGCTGCCGGAGACGTGCGCGGGAAAGCCGCACCCCTCAGGGAGAAGCTTACTTCCCTGCACGTGAAAGGAATACATAAGGAAAACGCGGGAGCGGCTGACGCAGACGCGGAACAGGGAACGGCGGAAACGAAAAGCACGTCCGGACGTTTCCATATGCCGCATTTCCCCTTCACAGGCAGAAAACCCGGAGAGCCTGAGAGCCCTGCATCAGCCCAGAGCGCCGCTTCCGGCGCAGCGCCGGAAGAAAAAACGGCCACTCAGCCCGAAGCCGGCACTGAGCAGAAGGACGGGGAAATCACAGGCCGTATGAAATGGGTAGCAAATCCGCTGAAGAGCGGCTGGGACGCCCTCTCCGACAAAATGCCGCCCAAAGAAAAAGTTGAAGAAACAATGGACCGGGCCGGGTCGTTTCTGAAGAAACAGGCTGGAATCCTCGCGGCCAACCTGCCCCGCAGAGAAGACTTTTCTGAAGCCTTCAGCCGGGCCGGCGAGAAAGCCAGGGAGGGATTCAGGGCTGTATCCGGCAAAAACCGCTCCGCTGGCGCGAAAAACGGGGAGGAGCAGGGCGGTCCTTCTCTCAGAGAGCGCGTCGATGAACTCAGGGATATCCTCTATATAAAAAAGAAGAAAAACCGGACTGAGGAGAAGGACGTTCCCGGAACGTCCGGCACATCTGCTGACGGAACCACGCAGTCCGCGGAGACCGGGAGGAACGTGAAGAAAGGAGCCGCCCCTGAAGGGGGACAGCCCACGGCTGAACAGCAGGAAGCCGAGCTCGGCCGTCTGAAATGGGCGGCCAATCCGCTGAAGTACGGCTGGCAGGCCGTCACGAAGAAGATTCCCCACGGTGAAGACGTCAGCGCGGCGGCACAGAAGGCCGGCCAGCTCCTTAAGGAAGGCGCCTCATCTGTCTCCGCGGCAGCTGAAAGAATCCGCGAAAACAGGAAGGTGGCGGCAGCCTGCAGAACCGTCGCTGACAAGGCCAGAGAGGGCCTGCGCAATGTGGAAGGCCGCATTCCGCTGCTGAAAAAATTTCAAAATAAAAAGCAGGACGAACAGAGTTCCGGTCCCAGCGCCGAGGACATCTGGCTTCTCGGGAAATCTGAGGTTACGTCATCCCCGGCAAAGGAAGAGACAGCTGCCCCCGGGCAGACTCCGGGAAGCGATGTCATCGAGGCGGATTCTCTTCTCATAACAGAGCAGCCCTCGAACAACGTTTCCTCCGGCAAAGCGCAGGATCAAACCGCGCCGGAGCCCATAGCAGAGTCCGTGTCTGAGGTGACACCGGCCGAATCCGCTCAGCCTGAGGAAGAAGCCGCCCCGACGCAGGACGCGGCTGAAACCGTGGCTGAAGCCGCGCCTTCCGAATCCGCTCAGCCGGAGGAAAAAGCCGTTTCAACGCAGGACACAGCTGAAACCGCTGCTGAGACAGTACTTTCCGAATCCGCTCAGCCGGAGGAAAAAACCGCCTCAACGCAGGACGCGGCAGAAACCGTAGCTGAAGCAGCGCCTTCCGAATCCGCTCAGCCGGAAGAAGAAGCCGCAGGCGGTCACCAGGCAGCAGAAACCGCGCCGGAGGAGAAGCCTGAATCCTCCGACTCAGGAAAGGAAGCCGCGCCAGGCTTTTTCGGCCGTCTGAAAAACCGCGTCAGCGGCAGGGCGAAGCATCTGAAACCTGTACGCGAGGTTGTGGGATATACGGCCGGGAAAGCCGGCAGCATCGTGAAAGAAGAACTGGGAGCCGTGGCTGACAGGCTTCCCGACAGGGAGGCCGTCGCCGGTGCCATGAAGGGAGCCGTCCGGGACGCGAGAGAAAAACTCTCTTCCGCCGCGGAGGGGCTGAAGAAAAAGGCCGGAGACGCGGCGGACATCAATTTCGCCGAAAAAGCCAGAGAAGGAGCCGGTTTCCTCAGAGGCAGGTTACGTTCTCTCAGAGAAAAAATCCATCCGGCGGAAGAGATCAGAAAATCTGCCGAAGCGGCGGGGAACAGGATCAGGATCGCCGCGGGCAGGGCTGAAGAGGACATCAGGGAAGCCGCTGAACGCATTCCTTCCGGCGAGACCGTACGGGAGAATGTGAGAGGCGTGCTCGGCCGGATGGGTTCTCTTCAGGAGAAACTCCGCAGGAAACCGGCTGATCCCTATCAGTCCGGCAACAGGGGCGTCCAGGCCATAGGACGGCTGGCCAGGGGCATCAGCCATGGCGCCGCTGATCTCGCGGACATGAGCCACGCGCTCGGTTCCATGGCCGCCAACGGCCTCACCAACAAAGCCGCCCTTCCCGCCCTTGAGGAGCTGCTGAATCAGACCTTCCGGCATTACGGCAAGGTGAGGAGTATCGAATTCAGGGATGGCACGCTGGCGCTCGGGATGAAGATCTCGGGTATCCGTGAGATTGTGCCCGTTTCTGTCGGCACCGTCATAATGAGCCCTGATGGCAGAACGCTCTCCTTCAGCGACTTTACCAGCACAGTTTCTGCCGTCGCCAGAGGGCTCGAACTCCTTGCCGTGGAGAACGGACCTGTCTCCGTCGCCGATGGGAAAACGGCCGCAGTGCTGCGCAGCGCCCGCTGGCTCGGCCTCATCAATACACAGAAAGGGAGGAAGTGATGTTTGCCACCCTCAGGGAAATCACCGCACGGAAGTCCCTCATTCCAGCCTGCAACCTGCGGCTTGAGGAGTACGGCTGCCGGATAACGAAAATGAAAATCGACCCGGACGGCATCCGGGCCTGGCTGAAGTTCGACGGCCTTTCCGGAGCCCTCGGCGTGCGTACCACAGACATATCCCTTTCCGATGACGCGGGCCATATCAGTTTTGGCCAGTTTGACACGACAGTGCCCCTGGCTACGAAAATCCTGCACACAGCCTTCAGGGCCCCCATTCCCGTGAATCCGGAATACGCCCCGGTGCTGCGCTTTGGCAAAAACCGCACCTTCGGCAATTTCCTTTCCGAACTCGGTCTCTCCATACGCTGCATGCGCGCCTCATCCATCATCCTCATTCTGACTCTGCTCGGCCTTGCCGCCGCTGCAGGATGGTACATCTGGCGTTACCATATCTAAGGTTTTTATCTCCAGAGATTCAGCGTACTTTCACAGGGGAGCCCGTTTCTCACCGGGCTTCCCTTTTTTGTTTCCAAAGTGCCGGCAGCGAAGTTATCCCTTTCCTATGAAAACGATCTGCTCAGGATGCTGCGCGTTGCCGGGGAAAACTGCCCCACAGGACCTGGCTGGACTATACCGGAACCGGGAAAAACATATCCGCCGCAGGCAGAAACAGACAGAAAAAACGCCGCCTTTCGGTTCCAGGTTCAGGAATTCAGGAAGGAAAATGACGCTTTTGCGTCAGGAAGAGCGGTTTTGTGCGAACAAAAATTTTAACCGTTCAGAAAAATTTATTCCGTTTTTGTAAAAAGGGTAAAGATTTTTCAACCGTTCAGAGAAAGTCTTGACCGTTTTTAAATAGTCCGCCTATACTCAGTCACCTACGGTGTGGCAGGCACTGTTGTGTTTGTTCATTCCGTAGCTCCCTTACGGGTTCCGGAACCAGGCCAGGGCGCCAAGCGTCCGGCCGCACTTCGGCTGCATCGCACTGATGCATGGGTTCTGTCCGCGCGGAACTCTTCCCGTCAACCAGCCGGTCTCTCCATTTTTCTCTCCTCATTCCCCCGGGGCCGGGCAAAAACAAAGGGAAGTATATGCGAATACCCTTTAAAATGCTCACGCTTCTGCTCGTCTGTTTTCTCTCGTGCGGCTTCACGCACAAGGCGAAGAACGACGAGTATTCCTCCAAGCATCATATCTCCGCACAGAATCACGCTGAAAAGAATCAGCACAGCCTGGTGCGGCGCGCCCACAGGGCTGTGGGCACTCCCTACGTTTTCGGCGGCGAATCCCTTGCCGGATTTGACTGTTCCGGCCTCGTACGATGGACGTACAAATCTGTGGGAATCAACCTTCCCCGTACGGCGCGGGAACAGTCCCTCATGGGATACCGCATCATGGATGTCAGAAAAATGCGCGCAGGCGACATTGTCGCCTTCCGGCGTAGCGGCGGAGGCTATCACACTGGCATCTATATCGGTGACGGCCGCTTTATCCATGCACCCCGCACCAATTCCCGCGTCCGCGTTGAGTCCTGCGATTCCGCGTTTTTCCGCAATAATTTCATCGGCGCGAGACGCATCATTATGACAGGCAGTAACCGGGCCATGACCGAAGTCGCCGAGCTTGAGGATATGGACCGTCCCAGCCGTCAGAGCGTGCGGCGCGGTCACGGAAGGTCGGTCAAACACAGCGCCAGCCATTCCCGCTCATCCAAAGCTTCCCGCAGTCACCGCCGGTCAAAAAGACGCTGAGTGAATTTTAAAGCTCCTGAACGAAACAGAGCCGCGTAACAGTTCTGTATTGCGAGACGGACGTCCTTTGGGCGTCCGCCTTTTCGTTTATGGCGGAGCGGCAGGGGGATGCCGCTCCGGGGCGTGCAGGCCGTCCCGGCGAAAAAAAGACTGACAACTGGAGGTAACCATGAAATACGTCAGCCAGCCCATCCGGATAGCCGGAGTAACGGCGAAAAACCGGATAGTCATGCCTCCCATGGCGACCTACATGGCCGGGGAGAACGGGCAAGTCAGCCAGGAAAACCTGGACTACTATGCAGCCAGAGCCAGAGGCGGACACATCGGCATCATCACAACGGAACATTTTTTCATTACCCAGCAGGGCAAAGCCAAAGAAAGGCAGATTTCCATCGCCTCTGACACCATGACTGACGGTCTGAAAAAGCTCACCGCCTGCCTGCATCAGAGCGGCTCTCTCGCCGTGGCCCAGCTGAATCACGCCGGAACAGCGGCGCTGAGGAAAGTGACGGGCATGGATCCCGCTGGCCCGAGCGCCATCAGGCCGGCGGGTTCGCAGGAGGACGCGGAGGGTGTACGCGCGATGACGGCCGACGAAATTCACGCCCTGCCGGGTCTTTTCGCGGCTGCTACGGGACGAGCAGAAAAAGCGGGCTATGACGGCGTGGAGATCCACGCGGCGCACGGCTACCTGCTGGATCAGTTCTATTCGCCGCTCACCAACAAAAGAACGGACGAATACGGCGGAGAGCTCATGAACAGGATCCGGATTATCCGCGAGGTTCTCCGCGCGGTCAGGGAAGAAACCGGACCTTCCTATATGGTCGGACTCCGCCTCGGAGGCTGCGATTACATGGAAGGCGGAGCCACTATTGAAGACGCCGTGAAGGCCTGCCAGATCCTTGAAAAAGACGGACTCGACTACCTGAGCCTCACAGGCGGCATGTGCCGGTACATGCGCAGGGGCATGAACTTTCCCGGCTATTTCGGCGACCTCTCCGAAGCCGTCAGAAAGAAAGTCTCCATCCCTGTTCTGCTCACGGGCGGCGTAAAGGACATCGCTGACGCGGACCACCTCATTGGGGAAGGCAAAGCCGACCTCATTGGCGTGGGCAGGGCACTCCTGAAAGACCCGGAATGGGCTGACAGGGCTTTTGCCTGATAAAAAATCCCGGCGAGAGGATCGCCTCCCGCCGGGAACCAGCCGTGGAGACTGAAGACTATTCCGTTTTTCGGACTGCTTTTCTCCGGTTCTTCCCGTGACAAAACTGCGGACGCACTGGCAGCAGACGGAGCCTCTCAGCCTTTTTCACAAACAGGGCAGAAAAACACTTCATGCATTTTCAAATCAGAGTCTGAGGAAAAGGAGCATCGGTTCAGTTTTTACTCTATCTTTGTTAACAGATACATTTTTCGAATATCTTTGAAATTCTTTTTCAACTTGCACAAAATCAACTCTGTTATCCGGGCATCTTAGATTTTCCATCCGTAAACTCCTCAAAAAAATCATTCCAAAAACCGGAGGACGCTGCGGCCAGAAAATGCCACACAGTGCTTTTTTTCTGACGCGTGACAGGCGGTACGCGTCCCTGAAGGCGCAGCGTGACGGTGCCGCTCCGCGCGGGCTCCAGCAGCCGGGATCCTGACAGTAAAATCCGTATTGTTGTTATTTTTTGTCTGTTTCGGATCCCCTGAGATGCATTCGTGCATCACGGGGACAAAAAAGGACTTGTTTTTCCCCGGAATGGGCATAATAGGAAAGCCACGCAACCCGGAAGATTGAATTTTTTTTGAAAATAAGCCCCTTTTGGCTCTTGCGAAATTTTTTTAAACATGCCATGTAACGCAGAAGAAAAGTATTTTACTAATATTTGATTTTACGGCATGCCAGCTCTTACATACAGAGAACAAGCGGTTGGGAGATTGAGATGGAAAACGAAAGCACAGATAATCGTAATTATACGACCCTGCGTGATTTTGTCGCGCGGTGCCTCAGAAAAAACAAACATCTTTCCGCCGATTCTCTTTTCCGCACAGGGGAAGAAGTACCCCTCCCTGATTTGAACCTGAAACTGAAAGACCTGGATTCAGTTATTGATTCCATATTCGCGGATCGCTTTCTTCGACTCATCCAGGATCTCGCAGATTACGGCAGAAGGGGCATCTACGAATTTGAGGCCGAGGAAAAAGGCCCCGTTTACGAGCAGGAGGAACGCTGGCTCAATGGCGATCTCAGCGATCTCGGCATATCCCCCCTGCGGGGAAAGAGAAGCAGCCGCCCCGAGACGCGCATGGATCGCGAGTCCTTCGGATCCTGTCTGGCCCGTCTGGTGAAGGAAAGCGCCGCAAAAAACCTTTCGCGCCGTTCCCTGCAATGGCTTACGTCCACGTTCGACTACAATCTTGACTGGCTCTTCTTCGGTGTCGGCGAGATGGTTCATTCCACATTCCAGAGCATTTACGAACCCGCGCAGATGGCCCATGACGAGGAAGGAGAAAACGGCAGCGTCACCCACACGGTAACCTATCAGACCGTGGCGGATGTGAAGGGCATGCGCGGCACCACCACATGGAGCGGGGCTGACTGGACTTGGCTCCTGAACGGCAAATCCCACACCAGCTTCCAGTGCAAGGCGCCGACCCTGCCCCTCGCGGCCCGCTGCGTGAGCGCCTGGAACGTGCAGCCCATGACTCCGGATATGCCGGATCTTCTGCCGTTTATCGACCGCCTCTACGTGTGGATTCTTCATGAATTTTTCGAAAAGAAGCCTCTGCCCAAGGGAGACTGGCGTCAGGAGCTTTTCCTAACCTTGGTGCGCGGCAAGAACAAGTTGCTCATGCTCCTCGGCACCACTCCGCAGGCAGGCACCCAGTACCGCCTCGGCAAAGCTCTGCCTGGCGATTCCGCGCGCAAGCTGGCCTACCTCATTGAGGCCATTATCCGCCGCTACGGGCGTACGGGCTTCCTCCAGTACATCGATATGGTCAACGACGAAGCGGTAGCCAGGGGCTTCAGTTCCCTGCTCGAGGTCGTCAGGCGCAAGTCCTGGCGCGATGACAGCTACCGCCGCGAAAATTTCGGACTGCCGCGCAGCCGTAAGGACCGCGAGGCGCTTCAGGCCGCGAAGTCGGTCAGCGGGGCGTTCTCCGAGGATGCGGAAACAGCACAGGCCGGCTCTCCCTCGGACGGGGAGAAGCCCGCTGCGGAGCAATCCACAAAAGCGAAAAAGAAGTCCTCTGCCTCCCATAAAGCCGTCCGGCAGGAACAGAAACAGCCGGCCGAAACGGCAGAAGGGGTCGCGGAAAACAACGTCCCCCTGAATCCCGACAGCGCTGACGGGGAACCGACGGCACATCCCGCCCAGCCCCGCGCCAGAGCCCGCGTAGCGGCAGCCAGGTTCAGGAGAAGACCAAGAAGATCTGAGAGAAAGGATTGATGCCTATGGCTACTATCCGTAAAACCAGGGAGCGGATTGAGAACGCGGAGGGATACGAAGACGTTCTCATCACTCTCAGCACATGGAATACGCTCTTACCGGCAGAACAGCCGTCCGTCATGAGCATCCGGGATGCGGACGGCCGTTTCTTCACCCCGGGCTTCTTCACCGGCGTGCATGGGCACCGAAGCATCACGCAGGTCATTGGCGCGGCAAAACTTCACAGCGCCAGGACACGCAGGCCGGGATTCAGCGTCAGCGAGGCCGATGTCACCATCACTCTGCCGGCAGGCAGTACGCTGACCCAGCTCATGGACAGCGACGATCCCCTCCAGCAGCAGGTGGTCAACATCAAGCGCCTGCAGGTGGGCGCTCAGGCCGAGCTTCTGTCCCTCGTCGGCAGAGAAGCCGACAGGAAGGTTTCTCTTTCAGAAACCATCCGTTCTGATCCCAGCGCTTTCTTCACCGCCTTCTTCGCGTATCCCGGATACAGGAACGTCAAAATCGTCTACTGGGAACTTCCGGGCCCAGCCCTCGGCATCGGTATGCCGAGTTCTTCCCTCGCATCTCTGGCTACGGTCCGTCCCGAATGCATAAGCGGCCTCCGCCAGCTTTACCCCACCAGGGATCTTTTCGAGGGACTCACCACGGAAGAACAGATTCAGAAGCGTATCCATACCATTGTTCATTGCGGCTAGTCCGCACGCCTGTTTTTATAAGAAACGTCACCTCCGGGAAAAATACACACTCCCCCGGCATAGTGTTGTCTACTGTATTCCGAAAAACGGAATACACCCGGAGACTCTGTTACAGAGACAGCTGCTACGGGCATACTTCTGAGGCTGGTGAAGCCCCAGACGCTCATCTGTTCTGTTTTCAGAAAAAAAACGACGTTTCCCGCTGTTTTTTAAAAACCAAAAAAGATGTTTTGCGCCGACTTAACAGGCGTTTTTTACTATTATCCAAAAATACCGGACAACATCCTCTGGGAGCGGCAGGCGCATGGAAAGAGTTTTCCTGGTGCGGTCCGGGGACCGCACCGGTCTGCCCGTAACCATCAGCCGCTTTCTCCCAGCGGCCCCCTCTTCTCCGCATCTTTCACAGGGGCTGCTGCCTGAAGCTGTGGCGAGCGCTGCCCGAATGCACAGTTCTGACAGGCGGCCCCCCCTCCTGCCGGCGGAGGAACCCCCTGTCTGTCCCAGAGCGGAGGACTCAGCCCAGCTGAAACCTGTCAGGACATAATGCTCCTGGCTATCAGTTTCCAAAGGCAAGGATTCCGCCATAAGCATCGCTTTCTCTATTTTAGATTTTGGGGCCACTGGCCCCTTTTTCTAAAATAGATTCTGCAGCACTTCTCCGATATCCCCATCAATACACACTGACCTTTGTGCAATCTCCTGCGGGCAGTATGCCTCTCCCATGTTGACACAGGCATAGACGGCGCGGGGATTCTCCTTCACTGCCTGCCAGAACGGAAACTTGATGATCACCGGCGTGTTATACCCCACTCCGAGCTCAAGGAAGAGCACACGTTTTCCCTCTCTCGTCTGCAGAAAACTATGGTAGCGCTCCTGCGCCCTGTGCCAGCCTTCGTCCTCGGCAAACGTGCCGTCGGCTCTCAGATTCATGGTCATGGGGCGGCCGCAGTGGGGGCAGTGAGGCATGAGTTCAGAAGGAATACGCATATCCTTCTGCGTCCTCAGCATTGCCCTGACCGCGTCTTCATTGTCGAAAGTTTCCTGCCTGCATGGCAGACTGCACTGGAAAAGCCCGAAATCCCCCTGCGTGTAGAAGAGGCGCTCCTTCGCGAAGCCTGCCTTCTGGAAGCAGTGGTCGACATTGGTGGTCAGAACAAAGTAGTCCTTATCCTTCACCAGATTATAGAGCTCTTCATAAACAGGTTTCGGCGGGGACTGATAGCGGTTCACCCAGATCATCCGGCTCATATATGCCCACCGTTCCTCGGCTGTGGGGAACGGATAAAAACTTCCCGAGTACATATCGTGAAAGCCGTACTTCTTCTCGAAATCAGAGAAGTACTGCCTGAAGCGCCCGCCATCGTACGTAAATCCCGCCGCTGTGGAGAGGCCGGCTCCGGCTCCCACGACAACGCATTCCGCTTCGCTGACGCGCTCCGCCAGGCGGGCGGCATCAGCCGAGCAGTTCCTGGTAAATGGCATAGTCCACATCCTTGAAAACGTTAAAAATAATATCCATGGGTTTCTTCGCGCCTTTTCTGTAATTCATCACCTCGCGTATGGCGATCTCCGCAGCCCGTCTGTTGGGGAAGTGGAAAACACCTGTGGAAATACAGCAGAAGGCCACGCTGTCCACCCCGTTCTCTGCAGCCAGGCTGAGACAGGAGCGGTAGCAGTCCGCAAGAAGTTCCTCATCCTGTTTCGTGGGCAGACTCTCCAGACAGGGCCCCACCGTGTGCAGGACATATCTGCAGGGAAGATTATAGGCTGGCGTGATTTTGGCCCTGCCCACTGGTTCCTCATGGCCCTGCTCCCGCATGATGTCATTCATCCTGAGACGCAGTTCAACACCCGCATACGTGTGGATCATATTATTGATGCAGCCATGGCCCGGGTTGAAGCAGCCGAGCATCTGCGGGTTGGCGGCGTTGACGATAGTGCCGCAGGTCAGTGTCGTGATGTCGCCCTGCCAGAGCCAGATACCCTTCCGCACAGGAGTGAGCGTATGGTAGTCGGTGATACCCTTTTCTGCCGTCACCTCCTTCAGATAAGCATCCTGCACCGTCAGGAATTCCTGAGATACCGGCGCAGGGGCGCGCACGTTGAAGAGAGCGCGCAGGAGCCGTTTCTGTCCGAGCACGCTTTCGGGGATCGTGAGCTTTTCGTATTCCTCACTCTCATTGAGCAGACTTTTCAGAAGATACACGCGCCTTTCGTCCTGGGTCACGGGAGACCTCCTTCTCGTTTGCGGCTCCGGCAGTTGGAAAATCCGGTCCTTTGAATTTACGGTATTCCATTCGCGCAGATAAAAGCAAGCGGGAAGAAACTGCCAGTCACATGCCAAGCCTAGCCAGCTGAATCGAAAGAACCGAACAGCCATCGGCAAGTCAGCTCCACCCTAAACTTTTCTGGCCTCATCCCCCCATCTGCCGACGTCCTTCTGCGGCATCTCCATGCGGCTGCCGCCGTTGGAGTTGAACTGTACCTGCATGGGCAGAACGCAGCGCGCTCCGGCGCAGGCCTTTTCCATGTCTATAGATGATATGCCACGGCCAGCCGCCATTGGTCATGAAGGGAATGACTGCCTTTCCCTGCCAGTCCCGGCTGTGCAGGAAGGTGCGCACCGCCTGAGCCATGGTGAATCACCAGACCAGGGAGCAAACGGCGACGAGGTCGGAGTCACTGATGTCCGCACTGATATCCCTGATGCCAGACATAAAGCCTTCCTGCCTTTCAAGACGCTCCTGCTCCACGACTTCATCACAGGTGCCCGTGTAAGGTTCCACAGTATCTCACTGGACACGCGCTTCGCGCCCGTTCCCTGCGCCAGACATGAGTATTACGAGCTTAGGATACCATATGTTTTTTGGGGGAATTCCGCAGTAGCGTACCGCTATTCCGCGTAAGGGTACCGCATAGTAAAGTGAGGAGAACGGGTGATGGCCGCCAGACGGCCATCACCCGTTGTACCACGAAAAGCATTTTACACATAATCTGGACTTTACTATTCTTCATCCCTTGTATTTTTATAATCCATTCATCAGAAGAAAATCCCGAAGTTTATAATGATAAACGGTGCTGGTTGAATAGTCGATATCATCGTTTGTGATAATGATCTTTTTCACTGTGTTATTAATATCTGCAAATACGGAGAAATCCCTGTCATAGGCTTTTTCTTCTGCCACACTGTATGCAACCTGTACCAGGTACAGTTTACCGTCTCTGACAGCTCTGAAATCGATCTACCGTCCTTTATTACTGTATACACTCACTTCATATCCCAGATAGAGCAATTCATTCAAAACAATATTTTCAACATTGTGTGTAATGTCGTATCTGTTACAGGATATCCGTATGCTGTTCAGCGAAACATCCTCATCATAAATCTTATAGTAGTAATTGAGTTTTGATTTTGTTTTAGGAGAATAAATTGGAATATATTCGATAACATATAATTCTTTAAGATATTCAATATAATTTATTACAGTAGTAATTTAAATAGAAACGTTTTGTCCATTCATATAATCTGCAATGGATTTAGCACTAAATATCCTAGCATTAGAGATAAGAGTGTAATCCACGATCCGTTCGAAGACATCTTTTTTTCGAATGTTGTATCTGTTTTCCAGATCATTATAGATATGGTGCTGTTCAAGTCGTTCAGGTAGCGTCTCATGGATTCTTCATCCTGCTGCTCCAGCACCGCCGGGAATCCGCCCCAGACCAGGTAATCGATGGGCTCAAAGCGACGTCCCAACTGGTCAGCATATTCTTTGGCCTCTCGGTATACGAATGGCCGTACGCGAAAGGAAACATAGCGTCCTGACAGTTCTTTTTTGACATCCTCCCCCGCCTAAGACGGGGGATTCCTATCGGTAGCGGCTCTAACGAGCCACACCATAGGCGGGTT
>ERZ773138.2131-NODE-2131-length-16015-cov-2.949060_pt1 | contig 16015 bp, 10 predicted proteins | sample MGYA00511114_ERZ773138 | MGnify/ENA primary metagenome ERZ773138 (study PRJEB29015, sample SAMEA2737805) | human gut metagenome | biome: human gut; feature: human-associated habitat; material: faeces | place: China | collected 2012 ...
GGACCCGCTGTCCGAGGAACTTCTGGCCGGCGAGTGGGGCGAGGGCGATACCGTCCTGTGCGACGTGGCCGATGGCAAGTTTGTCTTTAGCCACGGCACGGGCGAGATTCCGGCACCGCGTCCGGCAGGTACGCTCGGTGGCGATACCACCCCGGCGGCACCGCACACTGGCAGCGCCGCGCCCGTGAGCGGCGGCGTGACCTCGGGCCCCGGCGGCATGATGCAAGCCGGTTCCGGCGCGCTGTAGGGCGTAACAAAACCTTGTGTCCACGAGGGCGTTCCAAAGGAGCGCCCTTTTTCTGTTGGAAAGCCCCCTTCGTTCAAAGTAGATCTCATTAAACATATCAATGGCGTATGCATAAACGTTGATCAAGCGTTGAGGTTGGTTGAAGGGTCCAACGTCCCTTCGGCGCGGCCCGTCTAACCTGCTTTATCTTAATAAAGTGGCGTCTCCCCACCGTTAGCCGATGATGCGAGGGCGCTCGGCGTTTTCGACTGGTTTATGCACGCAAAGTCTGGGAATATACAAGGCGCATGTCTTACTGTCTAACCAGTTGCGCCAAGGAGGCACCATGGATTACAAGATCACCGGCTACGAGCCCGCCCAGCTGTTCCATTTCTTTGAGGAGGTCAGCGCGATCCCCCGTGGGTCTGGCAACGAGAAGGGCATCAGCGATTTCCTGGTTGCGTTTGCCAAGGAGCGCGGCCTCGATGTGTACCAGGACGAGGTCTACAACGTCATCATTCGCAAGCCCGCTTCTGCCGGCGCCGAGAATGCCCCGACTGTGATGCTGCAGGGCCACATCGATATGGTGTGCGACAAGTTGGGCTCTGTTGAGCACGACTTTACGACCGACGGTATCGACCTGGTCGTCAAGGACGGCGTCCTCACCGCTAACGGCACCACCCTGGGCGCCGACAACGGTATTGCTGTCGCTCTGATGCTTACTGTGCTCAACGACGATTCGATCGTTCATCCCGCCCTCGAGTGCGTATTCACCACCGACGAGGAGACTGGCCTGGTCGGCGCCGAGACGCTCGACAAGTCCCAGATTAGCGCCCGCACCATGATTAACCTTGACTCCGAGGAAGAGGGCGTTGCCACCGTCAGCTGCGCCGGCGGCGTCGTTGTTACCTACACCTGCCCCATCGTGCGCGAGCACAAGACCGGCAGCACCCTCACGCTCGACATCTCCGGCCTACTGGGTGGTCATTCCGGCAACGATATCAACCTGGAGCGCGGCAACGGCAACCTCATCATGGCCCGCATCATCGACCGCCTGATGGTCGCCGGCGAGCCCGCCATCGTTAGCTTTAACGGCGGCACTAAGGACAACGCCATCAACCGTGAGTGCAAGGCCGAGCTGGTTTACGCCGACCACGCTGCCGCCGAGGCCGCGGCCCAGATCGCAAAGGACATCATCGCCGACGTCACTGCCGAGCTCGAGGTCTTCGACCCCGGCTTTACCTGCACCGTCGAGATTGCCGACGACGCCGAGGTCGAGGCCATGGATCAGAAGTCCGCGCTTGCCCTCATCCGCGCCCTGCGTCTTGCCCCTAATGGCGTGATTCGCCGCAACGTCGCCACCGACGGCTCCGTCGAGGTTTCCTCCAACATCGGCGTGGTCGCCACTTCCGACGACCAGGTCAAGATCATGCTGTCCCCGCGCTCCTCGATCACCTCACTGCAGAACGAGTTCAAGGACCGCCTGCAGACGCTGGCCGATGTCTTGGGCTTCGACGCCAAGTTCGAGTTCGAGTATCCCGGCTGGAGCTATGCCGATCATTCGCCGGTCCGCGACGTTTTTGTCGAGAGCTATCGCGAGCTCTTTGGCTCCGAGCTGCGCATCGAGTCCATTCACGCCGGCCTTGAGTGCGGCCTGTTTGCTGAGGCCCTGCACGGCCTGGACGCCATCGCCGTGGGCCCGACGCTCTCCGATGTCCACACCCCGGACGAGAGCATGGAGCTCGCTTCTGCCGAGCGCTTCTACGAGCTGCTCATCGACGTCCTCAAGCGCCTTGCCGCGTAAGGGTCGCGCTAGCAGCAGTTCGAGCCACGTGCTAGCGGATTGCAAATGACATTACGAGAGGGGGCATCCGAACTTTTGCGACGGGTGCCCCCCTCTTCTTTTAAGAAATGTGGATTGATTGGCGCCTAGCCCATATCCGCCTTGATGAGGTCGAGGGTGCGCTGGCAGTTTTCGCGGACAGGGCCGAGCAAGTGATCTTGCAGCTCCGCCATGCCGGGCAGATCGGCGTATTCGTCCATGACCTCCTCCATACAGATGGGCACCTCGTAGGCGAGGTCCATCATGGTCGCAAAGCAAAACTTCTCGGATAGCCCGGCATCGGTGAGCGCCGTCTCCAACGCGGGGTCGCCCATACCGTGGTATCGGCGGATAGCACCTGGACCGATGCGCCCCACACGATTTTCGCCGCCAACGCTCATGGCAAGGCGCGCCCGGCGGCGCATACGCTCGTACGCCAAGCCCGATGCGACATCGTACATGGGTGCGAGCGCTGCGTTTGTGCCTTTACCTAGGATGAGCGAGTAGTTTTTAGCGTGTGCGTCAGGCGCTCCGATAATGGCGTTATAGAACAACATATAGGTAAAAAGCACAAGATTCATGTGGTGGGGGACTGTGTTAATCAGTCGTTCTTGGATGTCTCGTGTGGTTGGTCCTCCGTCGGCGGTGTATTTCTGGCTTGGCAATACACCGAGCGCCTGGCAAAAGTCCTCCTGATGCAGCCTTTCGATATTTCCGCTGCTATTGACCATTCTGTCGTACCGTTCAACGACGAGCGCGGCTTCGTCTTCAAATGTGCAATAGGAGACGTTGGCAGTTGGAATGCCAACACGCCGAGCCGTTTTCATGCAGACGAATTCGTTTAAGGCCTGATGTTTGAACCCAACGACACCATTTTTGAAGATATGGGTAGTGGGGGATGACCCTAGACATTCGCACCATTGGCCATCATGCCAAGCTAGTGCAAATTTGCCTTGGTTGCCGCCCAGGGACCAGCTTTCGTTGGAGCCCATCCATGTCTCTCTTTCGTCATCGCGAATTGCTTTGAGCTTGTGAGCGATTTGAGAATTGGTAAGCGGGCGGTATGCCGAGACCCTGCCGCGGGCGGCGCCTAATTGATCGGTTCGACAAAACTGAACGGCCCCTGCGCAGTCAAGACCGATATGGCACAAGAGGGCGACGGGGTTGTTGGATGCAACGTCATGCTCGGCGGCAATAGCGCGGCGCTGCTCTTGGCTGTCGGGCAAAAGGCCAAATAGGAACGGGCGGACGATGTTATGGCCATACGTGCGATTGGAAAGCGGCATTGTAAGCGATAGTGGTGCTCCGCGATAGGTTGGGGCGTATACAAAGCTGCAGAGTCCATGCTCGTCTTGCCGGAGAGTGCCTGCGATTTCGCCACAAATGAGGGTCGCAAGCTCCATCTCTGCCATTTATTTCACAACCTTACAGCCAAAGGAGAGGTCTGAAGTGTCGGAAAGGCCTTGCTCGGCTGCGATTTGGGCCAGCAAGGCACCATAGGAAGATGGCGTTCCCTGTCGAGCGGGTCGTCTGCCTACGCTTGGCTTTGGCAGGGCATTCGAGTTCGCGATAGGGAGGTCCGCTTTCGTCGTCGGATGTTCGGAGGGCGATGCGATGGAGTCGTTATCGCTTTGCGCAAAGAGACCTATGCCGAGTGCGTTAAAGACGGACAGCAACTTGTCGAGCCGAATACCCGTGGCGTCTCCTAGCTCGAGCGATGCGAGCAGGCGCTCCGAAACGCCGGCTTTTTTAGCGAGGGCCGCACGGGTGATTTCCTGCGACTCGCGTGCCTGACGCACATAGATGCCAGCTTGGCGTGGTGTGGTGATGGGAAGGGTATCCATGGCGATCTCCAACATGCAGACTTTTGCATATCAGTATGACATGCAAAAGTCTGCACGAAAAGGCCTCATGCAAAACTTTGCATGAGGCCTTGTACTGGCGTTGAGTTTTGAGCGATTGCGTTTGGCGTTACAGCGCCAAAATCCCCAGATGCTCAAGCAAGATCTTAAGTCCGATGAGGATGAGCACGATGCCGCCCACGATGGTGGCGGGTTTTTCGTAGCGTGCGCCAAAGGTGTGGCCAATCGCCACGCCGGCGACAGAGAAGATAAACGTTGCGACGCCGATAAGCGATACGGCGGGAACGATGTCGACCGAGAGTGCCGCAAACGAGATGCCTACGGCTAGGGCATCAATCGAGGTGGCGATGGCAAGGATTAGGTACTCGCCCAGGTCAATCCTCTCGGCATTCTTGTTGTCGCCTTCGTCCTCGTCCTCGGTAAAGGCCTCCCACAGCATTTTGCCGCCGATGAAGGCGAGCAGAATAAAGGCGATCCAGTGGTCGATGGGTCCGATGATGCCCATGAATTGACTGCCAAGCGCCCATCCGATTACGGGCATGCCGGCCTGAAAGCCGCCAAAGAACAGGCCGAGCACCGCGGCGACTTTAAGGTTGATCTTCTTCATGCCAAGGCCCTTGCAGATGGATACGGCAAAGGCGTCCATCGAAAGGCCAACGGCGAGCAGCACGAGCTCTGCGAGTCCCATAGTCTGGCTCTCTCTCTGCGGGCGGGCCCGCGTGTACCTCTTGGGGGAGTAACAAAAAAGACCCGTGGCGTACGCGTTGCGCGCACAGCCACGAGTCTCGTTCATTAAGGCAAGCCAGGCCGCATCGGCCAGTGTGTTGACTTACCGCGCCACCGGAGGCGAACCCGGTCACGCGACTACTCCCTCATTCATGTGAACCCCGATGCTACCACATAAGCAGCTCATTTGGGTTGGGGCTCTTTTGACTACCCCAGCGGTGTTCGCTCATTCTGTAAGCATCGGATTTCGCAAGCGCTGCGGGGACAAACCGTGAGAAACTATTTAGCGTTTATGGAGCGTATACGATGGGAGCGATGCCTTGGATAAGAACGAGCTGCAAAAGCGTATGGAACAGGCTATTCGCCTGACTGCCCCCGGCCAGCCGATCCGCACCGCCCTCGACATGATCATCGCCGGTCACCTGGGTGCCCTTATCTGCGTCGGCGACACCGAAAACGTACTCGCTGCCGGTAACGACGGCTTCCCGCTCAACATTTCGTTTACCTCGAACCGCCTGTTCGAGCTTTCCAAGATGGACGGTGCCATCGTCATCGATGGCGACCTCACCCAGATCCTGCGCGCCAACTTCCACCTCAATCCCGATCCCTCGCTCGCCACGAGTGAAACGGGCATGCGTCACCGTACTGCCGCTCGCATGTCGGTGCTCACCGACGCCATCGTGATCTCGGTTTCGGCTCGTCGTGCCGTCGTCAACGTGTACGTCCACGGTAAGAGCTACGAGATCCAGCCTGTCACCACCATCATGAGCTCGGTCAACCAGCTCGTCGCCACGCTCCAGACTACCCGTCAGTCGCTCGACCGCTCCCTGCTGCGCCTGACGGCCCTCGAGCTCGACGACTACGTTACGCTCGCCGATATCACCGGGATTTTCTCGAGCTTCGAGATCATGCAGCAGGCAAAGACCGAACTTAAGGATTGCATTGTCAAGCTGGGCAACCAGGGCAAGCTCGTGCAGATGCAGCTCGAGCAGCTCGCCGGCTCCAGCATGGATACCGAGTACGACCTGATGATTCGCGACTATGCGAGCGATTCCTCCGAGGCCAATGCCGAAAAGATCCGCGCCAACCTGAGCCGTATGACGCCCAAGGACTTGTCCGACCCGCAGCATGTGGCGGCGGTTCTGGGTTACGACGACCTGGACGAGGACTCCGTCATGACACCGCTGGGCCTGCGCACGCTTTCGCGCGTGTCCGTCGTGCGCGACGGCGTGGCCGAGAAGATCGTCGACGAGTACGGCTCGCTGCAGGAGCTCATGGACGACATCAGCGAAGATCCGGAGCGCCTGGGCGACTTTGGCGTCAACAACCCTGCCATTCTTGCGGACTCCCTGTACCGCATGAAGGGCACCAAACAGGGGAACGCATAATGGCGCCCGTATGCGCCGTGGTCGTTGCCGGTGGCAGCGGCCAGCGCTTTGGTAACCCCGGTGGTAAGCAGCTCGTCAATGTAGCGGGCCGTCCGCTTATGAGCTGGTCCATCCGCGCATTTGACCGTAGCAATAAGGTCGGCCACATCGTGGTGGTGTGCCCTGCCGAGCGCCGTGCCGAGATGCGCCGCCTGGCCATCGACCCGTTTGACTATGACACGCCCATCAGTTTTGCCGATGCCGGCGAGACCCGCCAGGATTCCACCCGCGCCGGCGTGCACGCGGTGCCGGCGGGTTTCGAATATGTCGCCATCCACGATGGCGCCCGTCCGCTCATTACGACCGAGGCTATCGACCACGCTATCGACGTGCTCGTGAGCGACCGTGCCCTCGACGGTGTCGTGTGCGGCCAGCCTGCCATCGACACACTCAAAATCGTCGATGGCGACAACATCGTCGAGACGCCGCCGCGCGAGCTGTACTGGGCCGCGCAGACGCCGCAGATTTTTAGTGTCGACGCCATGAAGCGCGCCCATGCCGCGGCGATTGCCGAGGGCTTTATCGGCACGGACGATTCGTCACTGGTCGAGCGCATGGGTGGGCGCGTCCGCTGTGTCCAGAGCCCGCGCGATAACCTTAAGGTGACGGTACCCGAGGACCTGCGTCCCGTAACCGCGATTCTGCTTGGCCGCATGGCCGAGGGAGAGGACCTTCCCCATGTTCAGTAACCTGCGCATTGGCCATGGCTACGACGTTCACCGTCTGGTGGAGGGGCGTCGATGTATCATCGGCGGTGTCGACATTCCCTACGAGCGCGGCCTGCTGGGCCACTCGGATGCCGATGTGCTCGCGCACGCCTTGGCCGACGCCATTCTGGGCGCCTGCCGCGGGGGAGATATCGGCAAGCTATTCCCCGACACCGATCCCGCCTACGAGGGTGCCGATTCGATGGTGCTGCTCGCCCGCGTGATGGACTATGCGCGCGAGCTGGGCTTTGAGTTTGTCGATGCCGATTGCACCATTGCCTGTCAGCAACCCAAGATCACTCCGCACCGCGATGCCATGCGCGCCAACCTTGCCCATGCCCTGGGCGTCGACGTCGAAAACGTGGGCGTCGCCGCCACTACGACCGAAAAGCTCGGTTGGGAAGGCCAGGGCGAGGGAATCGGTGCCTGGGCCGTCTGCCTGCTACAGAAAACCGTTAAGGAGTAACGAATGCGTATCTACAACAGCGCTACCCATAAAAAGGAAGAGTTCCAGCCCATCGAGTCCGGCAAGGTCCGCATGTACGTGTGCGGCCCCACGGTCTACGACAACATCCACATCGGCAATGCCCGCACGTTCATCAGCTTTGACGTGATTCGTCGCTGGCTCATCGCGAGCGGTTACGAGGTCACGTTCGCCCAGAACCTCACCGATGTCGACGACAAGATCATCAAGCGCGCCAACGAGCAGGGCCGTACGGCCGCCGAGGTCGCGACGGAGTTCTCCGACAAGTTCATCGGCGTCATGCGCGCCGCCAACGTGCTCGATCCCGATGTGCGCCCCCGCGCCACCAAGGAGATCGGCCCCATGATCGCTATGATCAAGACGCTTATCGAGCAGGGCCACGCTTACGCAGCCGATAACGGCGATGTGTACTTTGCCGTGCGCAGCGATCCCAACTATGGTCAGGTCTCGGGCCGCAACATCGACGACCTTATGGTTGGCGCGCGCATCGAGGAGAACGAGGACAAGAACGACCCGCTCGACTTTGCCCTGTGGAAGGCCGCTAAGCCCGGCGAACCCAGCTGGCCGAGCCCCTGGGGCGAAGGCCGTCCCGGTTGGCACACCGAGTGCGCCGCCATGGTGCATCGCTACCTGGGCACCCCGATCGACATCCACGGCGGCGGCTCCGACCTTGCCTTCCCGCATCACGAGAACGAGTGCGCCCAGGCCACCTGCGCCTGGCACCAGGGCTTCTCCAACACCTGGATGCACGCGGGCATGCTGCTGGTAGACGGCGAGAAGATGTCCAAGTCGCTCGGCAACTTCTTTACGCTGGCCGAGGTCCTCGAGCAGCACTCCGCTGCCGCCCTGCGCCTGCTGATGCTGCAGACGAGCTATCGCTCGCCGCTTGACTTCTCCTGGGAGCGTCTGGATGGTGCCGAGAACTCGCTCACACGCATTGCCGGTACGGTCGAGAACCTGCGTTGGACTGCGAACCATGCGACGGCCGATGCCGATGCGGCTGCCGCCGAGGCGTTTGCCGCCAAGGCCGCCGAGACCCGTGCCACCTTTAAGGAGTGCATGGACGACGACTTTAACACCGCCGGTGCCATGGGTGCCGTCTTTGGCTTTGTGACCGAGTGCAACCAGTACCTGGAGCAGGCGGGCGATGCTGCCGACAAGGCCGCAGCCCTGGCTGCCGCCGATACGCTGGTCGAGCTGCTCGATACGTTTGGCGTCGAGCTTCCCGAGCCCAAGGTCGAGTTGCCGCTGGGCCTGCTGGGCGTTGCCGCCGGTTTGGTTGCCTACACTGGTGACGACGTAGATGAGGCCGCTGCCAAGATTCTCGAGGCCCGCGCCGAGGCCCGTGCCGCCAAGAACTGGGATCTGGCCGACGCCATCCGCGACCAGCTCAAGGACCTAGGCCTGACGATCGAGGACACTGCCGCCGGCACTCGTATCAAGTCTCTCTAATCCCTGCGGGCCTTCCAAGCACCCGACCTTGCCGTTCAAACCGTCGCTCGCGTACTCAAGTACGTGTCGCTCCTCTTTCACGGCCATCTCGGACACTTGGAAAACCCGTGCCGACCGCCCGAGCCACGGCACCTTGCCTTTCAATCGTCGGGCATGACCTCAAGGTCTATGCCCTCCTCTTTTAAGGCAATCTGCCGCACCTCGGGCGGTCGGTCTATTTGTTTCGTTTGATAGTTGTATTTAGGAGGTCGCTTTATGGCCGACAATCGCAAGCGTGCGCCTCGTGGTGGCAAACAGGCTGCTTCTGGCTCGCGCCCGATTCGCCGCAATGACCGCGCTGCCGCTTCCAAGGGCCAGCGCGAGCGCTCCCAAGCCCAGGCTGCGTGTTCGCAGCGAGATCGCAACCGCGACAACATTCAGGTCCCCAAGGGCGAGTTTATCGAAGGTCGTCGTGCTGCCGCCGAGGCCCTGCGCACCGGCTTTCCCGTCAAGTGCGCGCTCATCGCCGAGGGCGGGGAGCGCGATGCCGCCTTGTCGCGCCTGGTCGACGACCTCAACGCCGCGGACGTCCGCATTAAGTATGTGCCGCGCACGCAGCTCGATGCGCTGTCGAGCCATGGCGCTCACCAGGGCATTGCGCTCGAGGTGGGTAATTTCCCCTATGCTGATGTCGCCGATATCCTCGATCGCGCGGGTGACGGACCGGCGCTCGTCGTCGTGCTCGACCATGTGACCGACGATGGCAACTTTGGTGCGATCGTGCGCTCCGCCGAGGTCGTGGGCGCGGCGGGCGTCATCATTGCAAACAAGCGCGCCGCCGGTGTGACCGTGGGCAGCTACAAGACCTCTGCCGGCGCCGTCATGCACCTGCCCATCGCACAGGTTCCCAACATCGCTCGAGCGCTCGACGACCTCAAGGCCGCCGGCTTTTGGGTGGGCGGTGCTTCCGAGCACGCCGAGGGCAGCTGCTGGGATGCTCCCTTCGAGGGCCGCGTTGCGCTCGTCATGGGCTCCGAGGGCGACGGCATCTCGCGCCTGGTGCTCGAGAAATGCGACTTTTTGACCAAGCTTCCCCAGCGCGGCATGACCGAGAGTCTCAATGTGGCCCAGGCGACCACCGCGCTGTGCTTTGAGTGGCTGCGCCGCAATGCCGGCGAGCTCATGGGGGAGGAGTAGCGCATGTCCAAGAAGAACCGCGCCAAGTCCAAGGCCAAGCGCTTTGGCGAAGGCTCGGCCAAGCCGATTGTTTCGGCCGCGACCTATGGCGTGGGCGGCAATGCGTTTGCGCAGGCTATCGCCGATCCGGTCTCGACGGTGCACTCCAATAAGCCCGAGCTGCTGGTGGTCGACGGCTACAACGTGATTCACTGCACGCCGCGCTACGAAAAGCTCGTCTACGACCATTCCGACGATCCATATTCCAGCGACGTCCACGATATGGCTCGTACTGCGCTTATCAACGATGTCGCGGCGTTTGCCCAGGGCCGTTACGAGGCCGTGATCGTGTTCGACGGCGCGGGCAACATCTCCAACGAGCGCCCCAACCTACCGGCCCGCGGCGTGCGCATCGAGTTCTCGCCGACGGGCGTCTCTGCCGATACCGTGGTGCAGAAGCTCTGCATCGAGGCGCGTGAGGAAGGCCGCGCGTGCTCCGTGGTATCGAGTGACGGCACAATACAGGCCGTCGTCATGGGCAAGGGCGTCACGCGCATCTCGAGCCGTATGCTGGTGGACGAGATCAAACAGATCGACAACGACGTTCACGAGGCAGAGGAAGCTCCGCAGATCAAGATGACTCTGGGCAGCCGCCTGAGTCCCGATGCCCTGGCCAAGCTCAAGGCCCTGCGCGGACGGTAGGGGATTATCCATAGAGACCCGTTTTCCAATTGGCCGGCCCGTTGATTTGTAATCAATGGACTGTGGGTTGCCGTCGCCAAAACGAATAGTTTTTTGTTTTGGCGAACGGATAAAACTATTCGTTCTGACGAATAGTTTTGAGATGTGGTCGGTCAAAGGGTCTGTTGCGCCTTGTCAGCAATTCCTTTATTCTTAATTGGCTTCGCGCGAAAGCGCCAAGTGTGCCAGTGTGGCGCAACGGTAGCGCAACTGATTTGTAATCAGTGGGTTGCAGGTTCGATTCCTGTCACTGGCTCCATGAGAGTTTCGGGCTCTGTCTCTATATGGGACAGGGCCCGTTTCTATTTATTTTGACATGTCAGCGGGTTTGACTCCCACCAGGCTTTAGGTTTGTCTCGATCTGTAACACGGGCGGGCTGAAAACCGTTCTTACTGTTACAGATTGAGACGTAAGCTGGGGTCTCTGCGTAATATCTCGACCTGTAACAGATAGGGGAGAAAATGTTCTCTATATGTTACAGATCGAGACAAAAGCCGTGTCGAGCTCGGCTGCCCCCCCCTGAGCGTGGATTATCGGACGTACGAGCGTGGAAAATCTCCCGCTTAGTGAATGATCGTGGATAATCTGCCACTTTGGCCTTGGGGGCACGCCAATAGTGGGAGATTGTCCACGCTCGATTTCAAACGGAAGAAAATCCACGCTCGAATCTGCCACGGAAGCCCGATCTCGACCTATATATAGGTGCAAATAGGCTGTTATCGAAGTTCGATCCTGAAGGTGTACTCCACTACGCCAAAGTGTTACCTTGGGAAATGTCACCTCTGTATCCAAAACCACCGTCCTTCATATCCAAACTCAATAAAACCGCAGGTCACGGCTATATAGATACGCCCGGAACCGTGTATCTAGAGGTTTTCGTTGACAGCCCCCAAGGTTGCATCGTATTATCTTTTTCGTTCGCGGGGGCGGCGGTCCAAAAGACCAAAGGACCTGCGGATACTTGAACGATTGGGAGTTTGCCCGAGTGGTTAATGGGGACGGGCTGTAAACCCGTTGGCTCTGCCTACATAGGTTCGAATCCTATAGCTCCCACCCGTCAAGTGCCTGTATAGCTCAGTCGGTAGAGCACTTCGTTGGTAACGAAGAGGTCACCAGTTCAAGTCTGGTTGCAGGCTCCATCCGGCGGTGTAGCTCAGTTGGTTAGAGCACACGGTTCATACCCGTGGCGTCACTGGTTCGAATCCAGTCACCGCTACCATAGGTAACACGGTGGCTTCTCAATAGTATGTTGAGAGGCCACTATGGTATAAAGGCAAAGTCCCGTCCGGGGACGACCTGTTAAGAGGAGGGCTTTATGGCCAAAGAGAAGTTTGAGCGCACTAAGCCGCATGTTAACATCGGCACCATCGGTCACGTCGACCACGGCAAGACCACGCTGACCGCTGCCATCACCAAGGTTCTCTCCGAGACCGAGGGCTGCAAGGCTGACTTCACTGCGTTCGAGAACATCGACAAGGCTCCCGAGGAGCGCGAGCGCGGCATTACGATCTTCTCGTCGCAGGTCATGCTCGACCATGGCGATACCCACGTCATGCTCGTGGATGCGCCGGGACATGTCGATTTTTCTGCCGAGGCGGAGCGCACGCTGCGCGCACTCGACTACGCGATTTTGGTTGTGGGCGCCAACGACGGCGTGCAAGGGCACACCGAAACCCTGTGGCGCCTGCTTGCGCGCTATGACATTCCGACGTTCATCTATATCAACAAAATCGATTTGGAGAATCCCGGCCGCGATGTTTTGCTGGCACAACTTGGGCAACGTCTTTCCGAGGGCTGCCTGGATGCCAGCGAACTGTTGGCGGGCGGCGCCGTTCAGGAGGACGCTGCTGCGTTGGACGAGGCGGCACTCGAGGAGTTTCTTGAGGCGGGTGAGCTTTCCGTCGCAACGCTGTCGCGCATGGTTGCCGAGCGTAAGCTCTTTCCCTGTTTTACCGGCTCGGCGCTCAGGGACCAGGGCGTGGACGAGCTGCTGGATGGCATATGCGCGCTGATGCGTGAACAGGCGTGGCTCTCGGAGTTTGCCGCGCGCGTCTATCGTGTCAGCCGCGGGGATCGTGGCGAGCGCTTGGCTTGGGTTAAAGTGACCGGCGGCACGCTGCATGCCAAACAGATGATTGACGGACGTTCCGGTGCCGAGGCATGGGAACAAAAGGTCGATCAAGTACGCATCTATAACGGCGAGAAGTATGAGCTTGCCCAAGAAGTTGCTGCTGGCGGTATTTGCGCCGTGACGGGTCTTGCGCACGTTCGCCCAGGGGACGCCCTGGGCGCGGAGCCCGCGGGCGATGCGCCCGTCATCGCTCCGGTCCTCACCTATACGGTGCTTCCGGGCGAACACGATGTCCATGCGGTGTTCAAAGCGCTGACTGAGTTGGCGGACGAAGATCCTATGCTCGGCGTAAGCTGGAATACTCATCTTGAGCAGATTCATTTGCAGTTGATGGGCGCTGTGCAACTCGAGGTCGTGCAGCGGGTGTTGGCCGATCGCTTTGGCCTTTCGGTTGCGTTTGAGTCTGGCGGCATTCTCTATAAGGAGACTATTTCGCAGCCGGTCGAGGGCGTGGGCCACTTTGAGCCGCTGCGCCACTATGCCGAGGTGCATTTGCGCCTGGAGCCGTTGCCAGCGGGTTCGGGCGTGCAGTTTGGCACCGTGACCTCGACCGATGAGCTTGATCTTAACTGGCAGCGTTTGGCACTCACCAACGCCATGGAGCGCGATCACCTGGGTGTGCTGACCGGTTCGCCCATCACCGATGTGCGTATTACGCTCACGGGCGGCCGTGCGCATGCCAAGCACACCGAGGGCGGCGACTTTCGTCAGGCCACGTACCGTGCGATTCGTCAGGGTTTGATGCGGGCACGCGAGGCGGGTGCGGCGGTGCTGTTGGAGCCGTGGTACCACTTTGAGCTCGAGGTGCCGGGAGATTGCGTGGGCAGGGCGCTTTCGGATGTCACGCGCATGGGCGCTGAGTACGAGCCGCCGGCGATGGCGGGTGACCGGGCGAAGCTCGTGGGTCGCGTACCGGCATCCGAGGTACAGGATTATGCGCTGGAGGTGGCTGCCTACACGAGCGGCCGCGGGCATTTGTACCTTGAGTTCGCTGGTTATGCGGCTTGCCATGATGCCGAGCGCATCATCGAGGCGGCCGCCTATGAGCCCGAGGCCGATCTGCCCAACACGCCTGACTCGGTCTTTTGTTCTCACGGCGCCGGCTACACGGTCAAATGGTACGACGTGCCCGCCGCGGCACACGTAAAGGTCGACCCCGCCACCTTCCGCCCCTATCGCCCCGCCGACGCGGAATTTTTCGGCCACATGTGACAAAGGGACAGCTCCTTTGTCATAGACTATTGGTATAACTTGGTATAAGTTGGTATAAGTTGGTATAACTATTACCAGGGTTTGCCAATCCGAGGAGGCCGACATGAATCCAAATCCCTTTAAGCCCACGGCTGGCAAGCGGCCTCCGATACTCATCGGCCGCGAGTCGGTCATCGAAGATTTCGAGGAAGGACTTGATAACGGCGCCGGAGCGCCGGGTAGGCTCATGCTCATTACGGGAAACCGCGGCTGTGGCAAGACGGTTCTCCTGCGGGAGCTGCAACGTCTAGCCAGCGAGCGCGGATGGGCGGTTGCCTCCGATTCCGCTTCGCTTGGCTTATGCGACCGCTTGGCCGACGCGCTTCGCTCGAACAAGCCCGTTGTGACGTCAATGGAGTTCGGCTCATCGTTTGGACGGATGTCGGTTGAGGCGGCGCGGGCAAAAGGCGAAACGTTGCGAGGGCTGGTCAACGAGCGCCTTAAGAAGCTCGATCCAGGCAAGGGCATACTGTTTGCGATTGACGAGCCGCAATCGGCGTCTATCGAGGAACTGGCGGCTCTTGCCGTTCTCTATCAGCAGATGCTTGGAGACCAGGATGCCACGGGCTTGTCCGATAGCGACCAGCGCGGTCTTGCGCTGGTGTTCGCCGGCTTACCCAGTATGGTTGACGATCTGCTCGAAGAGCCGAGCGTGACGTTTTTGCGGCGTGCCCAGCAGCGTACGCTGGGGGCGATATCTTTGCCCAAGGTGCGCGATTCATATATCCAGACGGTCAAAGACGCTGGTCTTTACGTTGACGCGGAGACAGCGGACCTTGCGGCACGCAAGAGCATGGGGCATCCCTATATGGTTCAGCTGGTGGGCTATTACATGTGGCGCTCTGCTGTCCGGCGTGACTCACAGGTCATCGAAAGGCGCGATGTCGAGGCTGGCTACGCCGATGCCGTCTCCGAGTTCTACGAAGCGGTTGACGCACCTCTGTATTACGGGTTGCGCAGTCCGCAGCGCCTCTTTATCGAGGCCATGGCTATTGACGAGGGCAAGCCGACGCGCATGGCGGATGTCATTGAGCGCTGCGATCGTACCCAGAGCTGGGCGAGTAAATATCGCGCAAGCCTGATTCGCGAGCGTGTTATCGAGGCTGCTGGATACGGCCTCGTCCGGTTTAGCGTGCCCATGCTGGGCGAGTACATTCGCGACCGTATTTTATGGCACGAGTAATGTGACAAAGGGTCTGTCCCTTTGCCACGTTCGGCTAACAGGAAGGGGAGCGATGACGGTGTCGCAACAACCAAGCGCTATCGAAGTACGTGGCGCGCGTGTCCATAACCTTAAGGACATCGATATCGATATTCCGCTGGGAAGGCTCGTGGGCATTGCCGGCGTGTCAGGTTCGGGCAAGAGCTCGCTGGCGCTGGGGGTTCTGTATGCCGAGGGCTCGCGCCGTTACCTGGAGGCGCTCAGCACCTATACCCGCCGTCGTCTGACGCAGGCCGAGCACGCCCAGGTGGACGAGGTGCTGCACGTGCCGGCGGCGCTCGCATTGCATCAGCGCCCCAGCGTGCCGGGCGTGCGTTCCACTTTTGGCACCATGACCGAGCTCAACAATAGCCTGCGTCTGCTCTTTAGCCGCTGCGCCCATCACGTCTGCCCGCATTGCGGGGCGCGCTTGGAGCCGAGCCTTAACGTGGCCGCGGGCCTGTCGCTCACATGCCCCGCATGCGGGCGCGAGTTCTATGCGCCGGGTGCCGAGGACCTTGCCTTTAACAGCTGCGGTGCGTGCCCTACCTGCGGCGGCACCGGTGTCGTGCGCGACATCGACGAGTCCACGCTCATCGCCGATCCCAACCTTACCTTGGAAGAGGGCGCGGTAGCACCGTGGCGCAACCTCATGTGGTCGCTCATGCCGCAGGTGGCCCGCGAAATGGGCGTACGCATCGATGTGCCCTACAAAGATCTGACCGATGCCGAGAAGGACATCGTGCTGCACGGCCCCATGGAGAAGCGCCACATCCTGTACGTCCCCAAGAACAAAGACCATGCCACCGAGCTGGACTTCACCTACTAC
>ERZ773138.2140-NODE-2140-length-15950-cov-4.084869_pt1 | contig 15950 bp, 16 predicted proteins | sample MGYA00511114_ERZ773138 | MGnify/ENA primary metagenome ERZ773138 (study PRJEB29015, sample SAMEA2737805) | human gut metagenome | biome: human gut; feature: human-associated habitat; material: faeces | place: China | collected 2012 ...
GAACAGCAGCAGGAACAGCAGCAGGAACAGCAGCAGGAACAGCAGCAGGAACAGCAGCAGGAACAGCAGCAGGAACAGCTAGGTATTGAGCTGGTGGTCATGGTGCGTGATATCCCAGAGTTCCCCGGCGGTCCGCTGCGCGCTGATGTTCACCCTGCTGAAGTGGATAACTGGCTGGCGCTGGACTGGCGTCTGGAGGAATAACCATGCTGGTTGCCGATCCCCATTCGCCGGACTTTAACAGCTACGCCAGCGTGTCCGACCTGCGGGTCTTTGCCGCCGCGCGCGGATACACCATACCTGCCGAAGATGGCGAATGCAGCCAGATGCTGATGCAGTCGATGGACTTTCTGGAAGGAAGGTCCTGGCGTGGTCAGCGCTCCAGCGTATCTCAGCCTCTATCCTGGCCGCGCTCCGGCGTACGCTTCGATGGCGTGGACCTGCCGGATGATGCTATTCCACAGCGCCTGATTGATGCCCAATGCCGCCTGGCTATCGAGTCGCAGGAGATTGACCTCACGCCGTCGGTCTCCGGTGGCGGCGCGGTCATAGCTGAGAGCGTACAGGGGGCCGTCTCTGTGCAGTACGAGCCGGGAACGAATAAGGCCACTCCTTCATTCCCCTGGTTCTATTCCTCGCTGCGCGGGCTTGTGGTGGGCGGCAACCAGGTCCGGATCGAAAGGGGGTAGCATGGCAATCGACTATCGCCGGATGCGCGCCACGGCAACGCGGCTGCTGACGGAGAACGGCAAAGCCTACCAATTGACTCGCGGCGGAACCATCACCCGCGATCAGTACGGGAAAGAGGTTATCACCGAGCCTATTACAGCGACCGTTACCGGCGTTATCACCGAATACTCCACGCGTGAAATCGACGGTTCACTAATTGCTACGGGCGATAAGAAACTGGCGGCCACGTTTGAAACGGAAGTGCGCATTGGCGACCTCATTGATATCGACGGCAAAAAGTGGCGCGTAGTTCAGCCGAATCCGGTTAAGCCCGCAGACGTGCTGATTTCCTATAACATCCAGCTGAGGACCTGATTATGACCAGTTCTGCAAATCAGCCGTTCCTGGCTGCCATTCAGTTGTTCGTAGATGGTTCAAAGCAGGAGATTGAGGAGGCGGTCCGCCGGACGGGTATCAAAATCCTCGGGCGGTTGGTGGACATGTCACCTGTCGGGCAGCCAGAAATCTGGCAGGTAAACCAGACGGCATCAGCCTATAACACCGCGGTGCGAGAGCATAACGCGGCGCTACGTGATGATCCGGCCAACCTTACAAAAGCAGGGCGGCTCAGGCGAGGCCTGCGTGTCAACGATTCGATGGACATCAAAAAGCCAGAGGGTTATGTCGGGGGGCGATTCAAAAATAACTGGTATGTGGGTCTCGACAGCCAGCCTACAGAGACGAACGATACCCCAGATGCTTCCGGGCAGGGTTCCAACTCCCGCGGGCTGGCGGTGCTCGAAGTGTTCCGGGTGGGGCAGGTGAACTCGATTTACTTTACCAATAACCTGCCATATGCCCAGGCGCTGGAGAATGGTCATTCGAATCAGGCGCCCGGCGGCATGGTCGGACTGACCGCATTGGATGCTGCGCAATATTTCCGAGAGGCAATGAGCGAGGTACGCAATGGTCGGTGATCAGTCCATGCGAATAGCTGACCTGCTGGAGAGTCGGGTAGCCATAATCTCGGCCTCTCTCGGCTTGCCGATCGCCTGGCCGAATATCGTATTTGATCCACCGGATGCGCCATACGCCCGTGTTTACGTTTTACCTGCACAAACTGTAGGTCAGGACATAGAAGGTGTGATGCGTACCTATCAGGGGATATTGCAGGTAAACATCATTACTCCCGCAGGCTCAGGCGTGAGCCAGGCAAGAGGGCTGGCCCAGTCGGTGGCAGATGCATTCCCTGAAGGACTGCCGCTGGTGGACGGTGATCTGACGGTTTACATCAACGGGCCGCCGCAGGTGAGACAACCCATCCAGGACCGGCCAACCTCGGCGCCCAACGGGTCCAGTGGCTCCATAACCTACACCATTCCCGTCAGCATGCAGTACCGCGCTGACTACTGACCCGCCAGATGGCGGGTTTTTTATTACCTAAATTCAGGAGAGTGCTATGGCATTCGCAATCCCTAACGGCTCGCGTGTGAACGTGGCCAAGGCCTATCAAGCCCCAATCACCTTTACCGCTGCCTCTAACGCGACGGAATGCGAACTGACCGTTGCATCGGCCTCCGGCATTCTGGCCGGTGACGTAGTTCAGGTGAGTTCCGGCTGGTTAAAGCTCGATAACATGGTGCTGCGCGTCAAATCGGTGACCAGTAATAAAATCGTGCTGGAAGCATTCGATACTACCGACACCACCAAATTCCCGGCAGGCACTGGCGCGGGCACGCTGCGCAAAATCGACTCATGGATCACCATGCCTCAGGTGATGACACTATCAACTGAAGGTGGTGACCAGCAGACCATCAGTGTGCAGTTCCTCGAAGATGACAAAGCGCGAACTATCCCAACGTTTAAAAACGCGGTGGTTCAGGTTTACACCTTTGCACATGACCCTCAACTGGCGATCTACAAACGCCTCATTGACCTGGATGACTCCAGCGACACCACCGCGGTCTGGTTCCATAACCCACGCGGCAAAGCCGATCGTTTCTACTCAGCCAAAGTATCGTTCCAGCGCGTGCCGCGCACGGAAATCAACGCCGTGGAAAGTAACGAGGCGCGCATGAACTTCGAATCGGACATGCAGATTTACCCGATCGCCGATTCATCCGTGACGCCTTTGGCGTTCCTGACCGACCTGCCGGCCACCAAGTCGGTTGCCACAGGCGCGGCGCTGGATCTGGCGGTGGTAATGAAGGGCGGCTCAGCACCTTACACCTACGTATGGAAGAAAGGCAGCACCGCTATTCCGGGCAAAACCGCATCGACGTTCAACATTTCGTCTGTCGCATCCGGTGATGCTGGCGTTTACACCTGTGAAGTCACCGACGCCACGGGCAAAACCATCACTTCGGCTGCGTGCACTGTCACGGTCAACTAACCAATCTGGCCCGGTACGCCGGGCTTTTTTATGCGCATCGCACGCGCACATCAAAGAAAGTCTTTCAGCTGTGAGCCTGGGCAAACCGTTAACTTTCGGCGGTTTTGCCGTGCGACAGGCTCACGTCTAAAAGGAAAATTAAAATGTCAGAACCTTCAATCGTCCCTTACGTAAAAACCACTCCCAAACCTTTTGGTGTGGACGTCGAATGGAAATGGCCGGGTGGCTGCGCGGTGCTAGAACTGCAATGCCTTCATGAAGATGGCCGACTTGTGAAAGAACGCCTCTACTGGCCAACTACCGGATACCTTATTTCCGGGCTCAAAACTGGTGAGCGAGTGCAGGTGCGCCTGCGTCCAATTGCAGAGGATGGCTCAGCACGAGATTGGCGAGCCGGTGACTGGGTCGAAGGAGTTTCTTCTGTCGATGCCGGAGAAATTGTAGGGGCGTTGGACCATGAAATCCGTAACAGCGATGCATTTAAAGTCCTGAAAGATGGCTGGTCTTTCGAAAAGAACGGGACGCTGATTATTAATAACGGCCACGTGTTCATTAACGATGCGAAGATTGGCGGTGGCGTATTGTCTACGAACTATAGCGTGAAGATGAACGTGGATTATGGTGGCAAACGGTACGCAGCTGGAATGAGCATCGGTCAGCCAAGTGAGCCGCAGGCAACGGTTAAGGCTGATCGCTTTAAGGTGCAGGAGGCCGCTTCATCTATCATCGAGAACGCCGTCGCAACAAGCGCGAAGACGAAGATTAGGCTTGGCGATGAAATGAAGCAGGCTGTCATTGATGCCGTGCGTGAAAGCGATTTATTAGCATCCATCCAGGCAAATATTGATGCGCAAACAGCTTCAGTAGCTGGCCTGCAACAGGCGATGCACGATGCGGTGAACGATGCTCTTCGCAATGCGCTGAAGCCAGGCGGTCTGCTGTACAAACGATAACACCCCCATCACGCACTCGAATATTCAACCCGCTACGGCGGGGTTTTCTTTTCTAAGGAACCGAAATGACCAAATTTTCTCTGATCCCCAACCCAACTTTTTCTGTGACCGCGAGCATTCCGCGCGCTGGCGCCGAAGACGGCAAGCTGACGTTCACTTTCCGCCATAAAACGCTGGAAGAGCTGCGCTCTATGGACGAAAAGCTGCAAAAGGATGCTGAAGGTAAAAAGGCTGCTATCGAGCCGCAGGCCGACTACCTCATGGAAATTGTCGAGGGGTGGGCGCTGCCGGACGAGTTTAACCGCGAGAACGTTATTGTCCTCCTGCGGAACTATCCACGCGCGTTCGACAGCATCGGTCTGGCATACACCAAAGAGCTGATGGGTATCCGCGAAAAAAACTGAGGCAGGTCGCCGCAGCGTTGTACACGCCGGGACCGACGCTCGCGGAGCTGAGCGCTTTTGGTTTGACGCCTGAAGACGTGGAGGAAGAGGTGGGGATCCTGCCCTCTGTGTGGAAGTCTTTCACCATCTTCTCTGCCCTGGCAACCCAGTGGCGCGTCGGCGCGAGCGGGGCGACCGGCCTTGATTATAACGTTCTCCCCTGGATGTTCGAGTTACACGGGGTTGAGGATGCGGCGGCCTGCATGGCTGACCTTCAGATTATGGAAAGCGAGGCTCTCAAAGTAATGCATAAGGAGACGAAATAATGACTGACCAAATCGCCTCGATTACTTTGCGGGCCGATGTATCCGACCTGAAAACAGCCAGCAATGAACTGGATAGGCTCGGCGAGGCGGCGGCGGGCGCCGTAGATAAAGCCGATGATTTAAATAGCGTGTTTCGCGCTGGGGCCGATGCCGGCAAGCAGAGCGCAGCGGCTTTATGGGAGCAACAAAAATCCTTCAAGGGGCTGCTTGAAAGCATAGATCCAACTCTCGCAGCCTTAGGTAAGCTTGATGATCAGCAGCAAAAACTGCGGACAATTCATAGCAAGGGGTTACTCGATACTGAGGAGTTTACTCATTATCAAAAAATCCTGGACGATACCCGGCTTAAGCTGACCGACACCGGCGAGGCAGCGGCGCGGGCCCAGGCAGAACTGGCAGCCACTCAGTCCGCCGAGAAGCAGTCTGCCGCGTTAAAGAATCTCCTGGGCTCAATCGACCCGACGATTCGTGCGTTTAATTCATTGGATGAACAACACGCACAGCTGGTGGCCCATTTCGAAGCCGGGCGTATCAACGGCGCTCAGTTTGAGCATTTCAACACAATCCTTAACCAGACGCGTGAACGCCTCTCTGGAGTCGCTGACGTTCTGCCGGAGGCGCTATCCCGGCAGGAAGCTGCTGCCCGGCGCGCTGGAATCTCCGTTGGCCAGTACAGCGCAGCGATGCGTACGCTTCCGGCACAGTTCACCGATATCGCTACGCAGCTGGCTGGCGGCCAGTCTCCGTTCCTGATCCTGCTGCAACAGGGCGGGCAGATTAAAGACCAGTTCGGATCGGTTCAGGGGGCGCTGTCCGGTGTCGGCGAATACATCCGCAGTATGGCTGGGATGATTAACCCAACCACGATCGCACTTGGTGGTTTGATTGGTACGATCGGCCTGCTGGCTGCCGCGGCATACAATTCATCAGAGCAATTCGACCAGGTAGCTCGCTCGGTCATCATGATGGGAGGTGCTGGCTTCGCTTCAATGCAGCAGCTCAACGAAGCCGCTGAGGAGGTGGCCGGCAAGACGAATACATCGATCAGTTCCACCGTCGATACGCTGGTTACACTGAACGATACTGGCAAATATACCGCCAGCCAGATGAAGCAGATCGCAACGGCCATCACCCTCATGGGTAAGGCCGGAAACGATACCAAAACGGCAATGTCCGACTTCGGCAAGATTGTCAGCGACCCGGTTAAAGGGCTGGCCAGCCTCAATGAGCAATATGGTTTCGTTGATGAGGCCATGATTAAGCACATCATCCAGCTTCGTAAGCAGAAGGGTGAGCAGGCGGCTGTTACCGAAGCCATTAACCTGTTTGCTGGCGTCATGGAAAAACGCGCACAGGAGACTATTGAGGCAACGGACAATATTGGCAAAGCATGGACTGGGCTAAAAGCATTCGCCTCTGACACTTTCGGCCAAATCGGAATTACTGTGCGGGCTTGGGGCAATCAGGTTATCGAGGTGTTCAAGTTATTGAGCACTTCGTTTGAAGCCCTTTTCGTCAAGATGAAAGAGGTCTCCCTTGAAATTATGGGGGGGATGATTACCGGTTTCACGGATATTGCTAACAAACTACCGGGCGGGGAAACTCTCATCAAATCCATGGGGTTTGATGGGCTCGCTGAGAGCGTTGCCGAGAGCAGAAAGGCTGCAAGCAAGGAATATACTCAGCTTACAGCTGAGTACAATAAGCACATTGCTAATCTCAGTAAATCCCAGTGGCAATGGGAGGAGGAAGCGAAGAATGGTCCTGGTGGTGTAAAAGGCACAGGCTCAGTTGATAGGCAAACTAAGGATGCTGTTTCGAAGCTTGCTCAGGACTCAGCCAAAAAGACCAAAGAGGCGAAAGCCACTCTGGAAGCTGGCGATCGCACCCTAGAGAACTATCGCGCCCAGGCCAGAACGTTAACTGAAACGCTCGAGACCCTCCGACAAACAGGAGAAACCCACGCTAAAAACACCGAGTTCAGTAAACAGCAATCTCGATTTGCTGAATTGGAGGAGGCACCCAAACCCCGCGCGCTGACTGCTCAGGAAAAATCTTTACTGTCGAGCCGTGAGGCGATTCTGAACGCCGCCAAGGTGGTTGATCAGAAGAACAAGGAAGTAGAGGCGCAGCAGAAGATTAACGGCCTGGCGCAGCAGGCGAATAAATACGTCACGCAGATGACGGAAAAAACCGATGCATTGCGTGATAGTGCAGGCCTCAGCAGTCGGCAAACGCAACGCATGATGGAAGAGGCGCAGCTTCGCCAGGGCTGGCTCAACGGTGGCGGTAAGCTTGACGATGCCGGTTATAAAAAAGAACTGGCGGCTCTCAGGAAATATTATGCCGAAGAGGACAAATTACGGGGCGACTGGAAAGCAGGTGCGGTAAGTGGCTGGAATGAATATCTGGATGCGGCCACGAACACTTACGACGCCGTTAAGAATGTTGCCAGTTCCACGCTGACCGGCTTGAGCAACATGCTGACTGAGCTGATGACAACTGGCACCGCGTCAGTTAAAGAGTTCGGCAAATCTATGCTCAAGATGATCCTCGAGATAACCAACCAACTTATAGTGGCCTATACAGTACAGGCCGCGATGGGCTGGATAAGCGGTGGTTCTGGTTCTTCAGCGGGCGCTGGGCAATCGTTCGCTGTCCCTTCGTTTACCCCTAATGCCAAAGGTGGTGTATATGATTCACCGGGCCTCAGTAAGTACGTCAACGGGGTATACGACTCTCCTCAATATTTCACCTTCCAGGGCGCATCGAAGTTTGCGAAGGGGGGTGTTTTCGCAGAGGCCGGCGCTGAAGCAATCATGCCACTTACACGGGATTCTGCCGGGCGGTTGGGCGTACGCGCCCAGGGCGGTGGCGGTATGGCTCCGGTTATTAATACCACCGTTAACGTTGATGCTGGTGGATCGGTTACAACCCAAACATCCAGTTCCGGTGATGCTATGGGGCGTGCCCTTGCTGATGAAATGCAGAACGCTGCGTTGCAGGTTATTCAGAAGCACCTTAAGCCTGGCGGTATGATCTACAACTTCACCAAAGGTAGGTAGTGTTAACGTCATACCCTGGTTAATATGTAAAAAAACCATATTGATCAGGGGATGATAATGAAAAAGGTCTTCATGACTGCGATGTTAACATTCACTCTTTCTGCTTGCGCAGGAAATAGTTCAAATAGTAACGACCAAAAGCAAGCTAAGTATGATGAATTGTCAAAATGTGATGTGAATATTGAGGCACCAAGTCATTCACCAAAAAATAAAAAAGAGTTTGCGGAATACCTCACGACTCAGGCGCGCAACGCTTCTGCGGATCAGTTCGTAGTACAAAAGCGGATGGAAATTCTTCAGATGGTTGGGTGGAATGATTCAGTAGCTGATGCAATAGCGACATGTGGCGCTGAAAGAAAAAACATGCGCAAAAAAAATGCGGCTGTCGTATTTGAAACGATGAAGTCTAATACTAGTGGCGCTGATGAAAAGCATGCACTTATCAATGCTTACAGTTCGTGGGAAGCTTATGTAACAAACCAAACGCCTCTCGCAAAACAGGACTTTGATTCTAAAGTAGGCTATTACAAAAACATGTGAGTTTAGGATGATTATCCCTACATTAACTCGTGCCGAGGCCATTCAGAACATAATCGCCACCAACAAGCCGTCTCTTGTGTGTATTGGGCATGCTGGTGATTTGCAGCGTTTGGGTGAGGAGTTAAGGCAGGACATTGTCAGTGCGTGTGGTCATGAAAAGGTTCGCTTTGTTAATGCCAAGTGGAGGCATGGGGTTTCCCTTGACTCTAGATGGCGTAGAGTTGACTTGTTTTCGTCATTGGAGCGTATCGTTTTTAGCGTTTGCAATGACAGGGCGGCGGCTCACAGTTGGTCTTCCCACGGATTGTTTAACGGGTTGATTATTTCACACTGGTCTCGGGAACAATTGGATGCGATAGATTTGACCTTGGCACTGCATCGCCATGAATACAACGCAGAAAAAGACCCTGGAACAAAGAATAAAATTGCTGAGCGTCACATGTCGGCTTCATTCGACTTTAACAGCATGGTACGGGAAGGCAATGACTTAGCTCGCGAGATTGAAGTCAAAGTTGAAGCGATCCGAAATCTCTATTTTACTGACCCAGAAGCAGCCAAAACTGCCTTCAAGACTCTTAAGGAGCAGTATGGCGACATACTTGGAACTCTCGAGTCAAGGGTCTTGAAGTAACTCCAATCCCACCCGACACAATCATAAGCCTCGCAAATGCGGGGCTTTTTTTATGGAGTATATATGGCAGTTGAAACATATAGCTGGCGCTCTCAGCTCGGTGCTGGCGCGATTGAATATAGCCAGGCAGTTCGCGCGGCGCAGTTCGGTGATGGCTATGAGCAGGTGGCCGATAACGGGATTAACTCCACGGCTATTCAGGTGCCCATGAAGCACACAGGCACCGAGTCAGAAGTGGACAGGATTCGTGATTTCCTCCTTGCTCATACCGTGAAGGCTTTCATCATTACGCCGCCAGGTGAAGAGAAGGGACTTTACCGCGTCGTAGCCGATTCGGTTCGTAAAACGCAGATCAGCAGCAAATATGCTGAGTTGACGTTCACTATCAAACGGGCTTACGGAGTGTACGCATAATGGCATTAGTCGATCAGGCGGCTATGCTGGCGCCGGGTGGCAGGGTCCGCCTGGTTGAAGTTGACGCCTCAGAGTTCAGTGGCGGGATCCACCGATTCCACTACGCACCTTTCCCCCATACACCCGAAGAGATCGATGTTGCCAATGGAGATGAACAAAAGCTCGGACCCAAGCCAATCGTCTTCGGTGGCAACACCTACGATTTTTGGCCGTTTCAGGTTTCAGGCCTGGAGCTTTCAACAGACCAGGCGGCGGAGCCCACTCTCAGCGTCTCAAACCTTGACGGCCATATCACTGCGCTGTGCCTGCAATTTAAGGACATGGTTAACGCCAGGGTGAGCATTATCGATACCTATTCGGTCTATCTCGATGCCGTAAATTACCCTGGTGGCGTAAACCCTACAGCTGATTCGTCAATGTTCACCCTTCAGACCTTCTGGCTTGATACCAAAACTTCCGAAGATGATGAAGTGGTTACCTGGGCACTCAGCAGTCCGGCCGATTTGCAGAGTCTTGTGATCCCCACCCGACAAATCACATCGCTTTGTGAATGGGCGCTGCGCGGTCAGTACCGTAGCGGCGATGGATGCACCTATAACGGTACTGCGTATTTCGACGCGAAAGGAAGCCCAGTATCAGATCCTGCCCTTGATGTTTGTGGCGGTTGTCTCAGTGACTGCCGTAAACGATTTGGCGCTGGCCTGACCGATCCTAACTCTGCAATCCTCGATTTTGGTGGCTTCCCGGCAACCGTTCTCTTCACCCGATAACCGGACGTACCAATGAATAAAACCATAATGGCAGCTATCCGGGCGCATGCACTGGAGGAATCTCCGCGTGAGTGCTGTGGCTTCATTATTCAGTCTGGCCGTCGCCAGCGCTACACTCCTGTGCCGAATACGCACGAAAATCCGACAGAGCATTTTCGCATCGACGGCGAGCACTGGGCTAACGCCGAAGATATCGGGACGATTATTCGCGTCATCCACTCCCACCCGGGCGACGGTGCCCGGCCTATTCCGTCCGATCTGGACCGCCAGCAGTGCAACAACTCCGGCGTGATCTGGGGTATCTACTCACCTGATAGCGATGAATACGCCGAGATAATGCCGGAGGCGGTGCCGCTTATTGGGCGTCCGTTTATCCTGGGCTCGAATGACTGCTGGGGGCTGATTATGGACTGGCATGCCATCCAGGGCGTCACGCTAAACGATTTTCGCGTCGATTACCCGTGGTGGGAAAGCCAGTACCCGGACAACCTCTATTTCGAAAACTGGGAGCGGGAAGGGTTCGTCGAGTGCGATCCGGCACCAGGCTGCATGGTCATCATGCAGGTTGATTCTGATAAGTGGAACCACGCGGGCATCATCACTGAAGAAGGTGAACTGCTCCACCACCTTTACGGCCAGCCTTCCTGCATTACCCCGTATGCCCGAGGCTATTTCAAAGACCGCACGATGATCTGCGTTCGTCACAAAGACCTGCCGCAGGAGATAAAGCCATGGCGCGTTTAACCACCATTCGTCTGTATGGCGCACTGGGCGCCCGCTTCGGGCGTGTGCATAAACTGGCAGTGCAGACATCTGCCGAAGCGGTAAAAGCTCTATGTATCAACTTCGACGGGCTGGAAGACTATCTGATGAATGCCAAAAAAAATGGCATGACCTTCGCGGTGTTTCGCGGTAAGCGCAACATAGGCGTGCAGGACTTCCAGGAGCTGGCAGGCGATAGCGATATTCGCATAGCGCCAGTTATGGAAGGGGCGAAGAAGGCCGGCATGTTCCAGACAATCCTCGGCGCCGTGATGGTTGTTGCTGGCGTAATTATTGGAGCAACGACCAACTGGACAGGTGTTGGCCTAACCTTTGGGGCGGGACTCATCATGTCTGGTGCATCAATGATGGCCGGCGGCATCTACCAGATGCTTTCGCCCCAGCCCAAAGGGTTACAGGGGCGAGACGACCCTGACAATAAACCCTCTTATGCCTTTGGTGGCTCAGTGAATACCCTTGCGATGGGAAACCCGGTCGCGCTTCTCTATGGCGTCCGCGAGATTGGCGGCGCCATCATCAGCGCTGGCATAGTCGCCGAAGACATCTGATAACACCTTTCTGAATATCAAGCACCCAGTCGGGTGCTTTTTTTATGGATGTAATATGGAAGCGATCACTGGTGCAAAGGGTGGCAGCCAGAAGCAGCACACACCTGTAGAACAGCCTGATTCGGCGCAGTCAATGGCGCGCTGCCGCATGCTGCTGGCGCTCGGGGAAGGTGAGTTTGCTGGTGGTCTGGATGCGACCAGCATTTTCCTGGACGGTACGCCGCTGGGAAATGCAGACGGAACGATGAACTTTGAAAACGTTTCCTGGGAATTTCGGCCGGGCACACAGACCCAGACGCCGATCCCGGGTTTCCCCGCAGTGGAGAACGAAACTACAGTCGGCGTATCTCTGACAAAAGCCACGCCATGGACGCGCGCGCTGAGTAACACCCAGATTGACGCTGTGCTCGTTCGCATTGGTATTCCGGGTTTGCAGCAGCAGGAAAACGACGGGGATATTGTCGGCACTACCGTAAAGTACCATATCGATCTTGCTGTAGATGGTGGTGCGTTCTCTACGGTCATGACAAGAACCGTGACAGAGAAACTCAGTTCTCTCTATGAACTGACCCATCGCATTAATCTTCCGAAAGCCAGTACGGGCTGGCAGATTCGCGTGGTACGCGACACCGACGACAGCACCAGCCAGATGTTGCAGAATAAAACGCAGGTACAGGCAATCACTGAGGTGATTGATGCGCGCCTGCGTTATCCCCATACGGCGCTGCTGTATGTGTCGTTCAACGCCAAATCGTTCAACAATATCCCGAAGGTTTCCTGTAAGCCTAAGGGGCGCATTATCCGCATCCCTTCGAATTACGATCCGATAGCCAGAACCTATAGCGGCACATGGGACGGGACGTTTAAGTGGGGCTGGACGAATAACCCAGCATGGATCTGGTTCGATGTGCTCACTGAGCCGCGTTTCGGTCTTGGCCGACGCGTCACGGCGCAGATGCTGGATAAGTGGGAGCTTTACCGTATTGCCCAGCGTTGCGATCAAAAAGTACCTGACGGGAAGGGTGGTGACGGTACCGAGCCGCGCTTCATGTTTGATGTCTACATCCAGTCGCAGGCAGATGCGTGGCAGGTAATCAAAGACATCGCCGCAGGGTTCAATGGCATGACGTTCTGGGGCAACAACATGTTTAATGTTGTCTCGGACATGCCGGCGGATACGTCGAAGCTGCAAATCCTTACCCGCGCCTCGGTGGTGGGCAAACCGGTTTACTCGAGCGGCAGTGAAAAGACCCGCTTCTCCAGCGCGCTGATTAACTTCAGCGACCCTGACAATCACTATCAGGACCGCACAACAGCGGTGATGTTCCCGGACCTGGTTAAGCAGTTCAAGTTTAAGCAGACGCAGATCACCGCAATCGGCTGTACGCGCGAGAGCGAAGCACAGCGCCGTGGCGGGTGGGCGGTGTATTCCAACTCACTCGACCGGATTATTACGCTACAGACCGGGCTTGATGGCTATGTCTACGTGCCGGGTACCGTGTTTGCATTTGCTGACGAACGCCTTTCAGGGCGTGTTTATGGCGGGCGTATAACCAGATATAACGCCGGGTTGAAGGCTGTGACAACCGATCGGGGAACCAGTGCCGTTGCGGGTGACACACTGATGATCCGCACACAGGGCGGTACCGTTGAGAGCAGGGTGATCCAGGCCGTAAACGGCACGCAGCTGGTGGTCGCCACGCCTTTCACGGCAGAGCCGTTACCCAACGCTGTATTCGTCATCGATGCCGGGCAGTTGCGCCTGCAATACTTCCGCGTTACGAACCTGAGATTTGATGATGAAGAAAACACCTTCACAATCACCGGGGCCGAATATAACGCATCAAAATATGATGCGGTCGATAACAATGCCCGCCTGGACACGCCGCCAATTAGTCTGATACCAACCGGCCTCGTCAACCAGCCGACCAATATCGTGGTAGCGAACTATGACGCAGTGCGCCAGGGGCAGCGAGTGACTACCCTGACGGCATCCTGGGATGCGCCGGTCGACAAGAACGGCAAACCACAGGCGGATGTCATAGCCTATCGGGTGCAGTGGAAGCGCGGCGACAATGAGTGGGTTAACGTACCGGAGACCGGTCTTCGCAATATCGAAGTGCCTGGCATCTTCGCGGGTGATTATCTGGTCCGTGTGCGCGCGATCAACTCCGGCGGTGCATCGAGTCTCTGGGCAACTTCCGCGCTTACACACCTGAAGGGACGCGCGGGTGAGGTACCCAAACCTGTCGGGCTTAAGGCCTCCGAAGACGTCGTATTCGGAATCAACGTCACCTGGGGATTCCCGGCTAATACCGGCGACACCCTGAGCACTGAGCTGCAATACAGCATTGCCGCTGACGGTTCGAATCCGATGCTTTTGGCATCTGTACCGTATCCGCAGAAACTTTATCAGCAGATGGGGCTGAAGGCGGGGCAGGAATTCTGGTACCAGGCGCGGCTTGTCGACAGGATCGGGAATCAGAGCGGATGGACCGACTGGGTGCGCGGGCAGGCCAGCATCGATGTATCCGATATCACCGATGCAATCCTGGAGGACATGAAAGGCTCCGATACGTTCAAAGACTTGATCGAGAACGCGGTGGACAGCAGCGGAAAACTGGCAGAACTGGCTGATGCAATCAAAGAGAACGCAGACGGCCTTGCTGCTGCGGTTGGCTCGAACAAGCAGACCGCTGAAGCAATCATCGGAAACGCGCTGGCTATTGCCGATGTTGTCGTGCGCCAGACAGCCCAACAGGGCGCTAACTCTGCGACTTTCGAACAGCTCCGGGAGGTGATCGCTACTGAGACGGAGGCACGCGTAACGGATGTTACCCGTCTTGAGGCAAAAACAGCGCAGAACGAAGCGGGAATTACCGAGGTAAGGCAGGCTCTGTCAGATGAAGCTCAGGCAAGGGCTACTGCTGTTGATCAGCTCACTGCGAGTACTCAGGTCATTTCTGATAAAGCTGATTCGGCTTCGAGTAAAGCTGACGCTGCATCAGGTAAGGCAGATGCGGCTGAACAAGCCAGCTCACAAAACACTGCTGATATCACCACGTTGCGACAGGTTGTCACCGACACGACTTCATCAATGGCATCCCGTCTGGAGGAGCTGGGAGCAAGAACCGATACTGCCAGCGGCGGCATCCAGAATAACGCTATCGCGCTAATAACGAGTACGCTGGCGCAGGTTGATCAGCGGGTGAGACTCAGCGCGCAGTACGGTGACAGCAAGGCCGGCATCGATCGTATTGATAACGTCATGGCAAGCGACAGGGAGGCAACGGCGCGTTCGCTGCTAAGTTTGCAGACTGACGTGAACGGCAACAAGGCATCCATCAACAGCCTGAACCAGACGTTCTCTGATTATCAGCAGGCCACCGCCACGCAGATAAACGGCATCACGGCGACCATCAACGGGCACACTTCAGCGATCACCACCAACGCGCAGGCCATTGCGAACGTCAACGGCGACCTGAAGGCGATGTACAGCATTAAGGTCGGGTTATCCAGCAATGGTCAGCTTTACGCGGCAGGGATGGGGATCGGCGTTGAGAATACGCCGTCCGGCATGCAGTCGCAGGTTATCTTCCTGGCTGACCGCTTCGCCGTCACTCACCAGGCCGGAGCACAGGTCACACTTCCGTTCGTTATCCAGAATGGACAAACCTTTATCCGGAATACTGTGATCGGTGAAGGGACTATCGACAATACCAAAATCGGCAGCTACATCCAGTCGACAACCTGGGACGGCACCGGGAACGTTGGCTGGCACATCAACAAGTCGGGTTATGCTGTTTTCAATAACGTAACCGTGCGAGGCACTGTTTACGCCACGAACGGAGAGTTTACTGGGAAGATAACAGCAACCAGTGGTTCATTTAAGGGGGTTGTGGAAGCAGAGAGCTTTGTTGGTGACGTAGCTAATATGTATGTGGCAGCTGATACAGACCCAGGGGTTAAGAACGTGACCAGAACGATCACATTCACCGATAGCACAACAGCAGCAAGGTCTAAGTCTATCAGTGTTGACTTTGTTGCAAAGGTTCTGGGAAGCAACTCTTCAGGGTGGGTCGACTTCACAATAGATATTGCCGGAAATTCAAGGCGGTACAGAGTAAGCGGTGCTGATGCGGGGACATCTGCCGTGACATATGTGCCGATAAAACACACACATGCCGGAGTCACAGCCAGAACCGTTACAGCCACCATTACTGTGTCAATTAATGGCATGACTGGTTTTTCAATTTATTCACCAACCATGATCGTTACTCGTGGATCTGGTGCGTGGTCTTCAACTTAACGGCCTCCAGCCCTATTGGGAGAGCACAAGATAAGACCTTTTTTAATCAACCTCGCTCCGGCGGGGTTTTTTATTGCCTGGAGAAAACATGATTTATACTACTGGCACTATAGCCATCAGCGGAAACACCCTTACAGGTACCGGCACAAACTTCACTGCTGCTGGTT
>ERZ773138.2150-NODE-2150-length-15843-cov-2.709336_pt1 | contig 15843 bp, 7 predicted proteins | sample MGYA00511114_ERZ773138 | MGnify/ENA primary metagenome ERZ773138 (study PRJEB29015, sample SAMEA2737805) | human gut metagenome | biome: human gut; feature: human-associated habitat; material: faeces | place: China | collected 2012 ...
GTAGTAATTATAAAGCGAATTTAAAAACGAAAAATAACCAAAATAATCAAATAAAAAAATAGATGAAGCATCAGGAATCAGAATTATTCTTCCGCTATCATAGAGGCTTGTGTACGAAGGCTGAAAAGGATGAAGTTGAGAAGTTGCTGAACGGATCAGAGGCATATCGGTTACAATTCCTTGATTCTAAGATTGCATGGGCTTTGGGAGAAGATATAAAATTGATGGAAGCGGTTGATGCGGAATTAGGTTATAAGAAAATTAAGGCTGATATAAGAGCAAAAAAAATTAGAATATTTCAAGAGAGATTGGTTAGGTATGCCGCTTTTTTGACCATCCCGCTATTACTTTCTTCTATGGCGCTGGGGTATTTGTATTTTAAGAAACCCGATGAAAAGATTCAATATACCAATATAACGGCAACTGTTGGTTCGGTTGTTCGTTATGAGCTACCTGATAATTCGGTCGTTTGGTTGAATTCGGGGAGCAAGCTTCGCTGCCCGAATATTTTTAAGGGAGAAAGGCGTGAAGTGGATTTGCAGGGAGAAGCTTTTTTTGAGGTGCAGTCAGATGAAAAGCATCCGTTTTATGTGAATACGCCTTCGGGGGTACAGGTATATGTATATGGAACACGGTTTAATGTCTGTGCTTATGACAATGAAGATTATGTTGAAACAGTATTGGAGTCGGGACGTGTCAATATATTTATTCCTAAGTATGAAACATCTGTGGCTTTGAAACCCAGTGAACATTTGCTTTATGATAAAAAAGCATTGCAATTTGTGAAATCCGAAGTTGATGTCTCGGAGAAGGTCGCATGGAAAGATGGAAAATTGATCTTTAGAAATTCTTCTTTAGAAGAGGTCTTGAAAAGATTGTCACGGCATTTTAATGTCGATATTGCACTTAATAACAGATCGGGAAAACAGTATAGATATCGGGCTACTTTCAGAGATGAGACATTGTCACAGATTCTTGATTATTTGAGTAAATCGGCTATGATAAAGTGGAAGACGGAGGAAGAATCTGTGCTGCAATCTGATGGAACATTTGTGAGGAAAAAGATAATAGTGGATTTGTATTGATATAAAAAATAGACTGCCTATGATTGTATAGTTCTAAATGTAAAAAACGGGATTGCTTTATCGATCCTGTACTGGAGAAAAAACCGGAGATGTTGTATTACGTGAATCCGGGTGTGTAAATCTTTATTTATTAATTCATAAAACACTTTAGTTAACCACAAGTTTATGAAGAAAAATTATTCCATTGTTACACATTGTTCAAAGTGTGTACTCAACCTTAAACTCCCTTTAATTATGAGGATTGCTTTAGTATTACTTTTTGTAGCTGTGATACAGCTTAGAGCCGGAAATGGATACGCTCAGAAAACAAAGGTTCCTATTTCCATGTCGCAGGTCTCTGTCGAACAGGTCTTGAATAGGATAGAAGAAACTTCTGATTTTGTGTTTTTATACAATGATAAGACGATAGATAAGAATCGGGTGGTTTCTGTTGAGAATCCACAAGGCAACATATCCCAGATCCTCAATGAAATTTTTGAGGGAACTCCGGTATCCTATACAATCGTAGATAAACAGATCATACTATCTCCCAAAAAAGTGGAAGCAGCCCAGCAAGACCTTTCTTTTGACATGAAAGGACAGGTTCGGGACGCTATGGGAGAGGCCTTGATCGGTGTGAATGTTGTAGTTCGCGGAACGTCTTCCGGAGCGATTACGGATATTGACGGAAATTTCACCATAAAAGTGAAAAAAGGTGATGTGTTAGAGTTCTCTTATGTAGGTTATGCATCTCAGACTGCTACTGTTGTCGGAAATAAGCCGCTGGTTATAGTCTTGAAAGAGGATACGGAAATGCTTGGCGAAGTAGTCGTTACGGCAATGGGTATTCAGCGCCTGTCTAAAACGCTGTCTTATACAGCTGAGACTGTTGGAGGAAAAGAACTGACCCGTGTAAAAGATGCGAACTTGATAAATTCTTTGCAAGGTAAGTCTGCCGGTTTGGTTATTACCCCGAATGCCAATGGTGCCGGTGGTTCCTCCAAAATATTATTGCGCGGTAATAAATCGATCCAGGGTGGTAATAATCCGTTGATTGTTATCGATGGTGTGCCGATGGCTAATAATACCAATGATGGGGGAAGCGTCGTGTATGGCGGTGGTACTGACCAGGGAGACGCCCTGTCTACAATGAATCCGGATGACATTGAAAGTATTTCCGTGTTGAAAGGACCTAATGCGGCAGCTCTTTACGGATCGCGTGCCGGTAACGGTGTTATCCTTGTTACAACCAAGAAAGGTTCCAAGAAAACCGGTTTCGGTGTGCGTTATAACGGTAATTTCACCTGGAGCAGTGTAGCGGAAACGCTGGAACAGCAAACCCGTTACGGACAAGGACAAATCGGTGCGAATGGCGGTGCTGAATATACTACATCGGCATCGGGCAGCTGGGGACCTGTTCTTGACGGCAGCCAGCAAAAGGCTTGGAACGGTGAGACATACGCTTACTCCAAGTATGGCAATAAACTGGAGGATTATTTCGATACCGGTTTCTCTCAAAATCATAACGTATCTGTGAGCAACGGTACGGAAACTTCTCATTATCGTGCTTCTGTCGGTATTTCGGACAGCAAGGGCGTATTCCCCAATGAAAAACTGAATCGTGTGAATATCGACCTTAATGCCGGTACGGAACTGAATAAGTGGATGTCTATGGACGGTAAAATCTCTTTGAGCCGCACGAAGGCAACAGACCGTCCGGAGTATGGTAACTACGGTGCAATCAATCAGTTGATGGGTATTCCTCATAATGTCCGTCTGGACGATTTGAAACAATATTCTACGGAGAACCGTGTACACAGCAACTGGTATGGTCCTACAGCCGGCATCCGTAATCCTTATTATGTACTGAACCAACGTCACAACAGCGACGAGCGCTGGCGTGCCTTCGGTTATTATGGAGCTAAAATCAACTTTACCGATTGGTTGCATCTTTCAGCCAAATATGCGTTCGACTACTATCGTACCCGTGTGGAGAATACCAATGGCGGTGACGGTATCAGCGGAGAATCTTTCCCCAGCCAGATTAAGGATGACAAGATGGATCGCGGTGAAGAGAACTTCTTTGAAAGCAATGCCGAATTTGTATTGATGGGCGATCGCCAGTTGACTGATAACTTCCGTCTGGGCTTTACTGCCGGCGCCAACTTCATGTATCAGAAATTCGAGAACCTTACTGCCGGTGTGGGTAATATGCACACTAAAGGATTGTGGATGTTCAATGCTTCCAATCTGCTTCGTACCGCTGCTAATGTGGAACGTGAACGTGCCATGAATTCCGTATTCGGTTCGGTACAGATGTCATGGAAGGAATATCTGTCACTCGATATTACGGCCCGTAACGACTGGTCGTCTACTTTGCCAAAGGCACATAACTCGTTCTTCTATCCCAGCGCCAACTTGAGTTTTGTTATCTCCGACTTTATGAAGAGCATCGACAAGCCGTTGCCGTCGTGGGTTACCTTTGCCAAGTTGCGTCTTTCTGCTGCTCAGGTGGGTAAGGATACGGAACCCTATCAGTTGATAAATACCTATGGTTATAAGTTCGACAACGGTATTCTGGTTCCGGATAAGAGCAATGTGAAGATGAATGACAATCTGAAACCGGAAATCGCTACCTCTTACGAGGCTGGTCTTGATATGAAATTCTTTAATAACCGTTTGGGTTTTGACTTCACTTACTATTATAGCAAGACTAAGAACCAGATTATGAAAGTGCCCGCAGCGGCTCCCTGGAGTGGCGGACAATGGGTAAATGCCGGTTTGATTACCAATCAGGGTGTGGAGTTGATGCTTTATTCTACAATTGTGGATACCAAAGACTTTACGTTCGATTTGAATGTGAATATTGCTCATAACGTATCTAAGGTGAAAGAATTGGCACCGGATGCTAATGTGAACTACCTGTTCTTTAACGGTGACAGTAACTTCCCCGTTAACGTAGGTGCACGTGCCGGAGAAAAACTGGGTGAAATCTATGCTCAGAAACTGTACAAACGCGATGACAGCGGTAATATCATTATCGGTGAGAACGGTTTGCCCCAGACAATCAACGATGAGAAAGAACGCGTAAACAATCCTATCGGCAATATTCAGCCTGATTTGACTATGTCCGTATCGCCTACCTTTACTTATAAGGGAATTACCTTGTCGGCAATGTTCGATATGAAATTCGGTGGCGACATCCTTTCTTATTCCGAGATGGTGGCAGCCGGTAACGGTTTGGCAAAGCGTACCGAGAATCGCGGTGAGAAGGATAATTATATGATGGTGTTCCCCGGTGTAACCGAAAGCGGACAACCCAATACTACCAAGATTACGGCAAGCCAGTATTACGGTGCGTTGCTGGCGGAAGATTTCTTGTACGATGCTTCATTCATCAAATTGAAAGAGTTGTCAATCGGTTACAATTTCCCGACTAAACTGTTGAAAAAGACTCCGATTCAGTCGCTCAGCGTATCATTCGTGGCACGTAATCTTTGTTACCTGCTGAAACATACACCGGGTACAAGTCCGGAGGGTGGTTATGATACAACCATGTTCTCACAGGCCATCGACTATGCGGCGCTGCCTTATACCCGTACATTCGGTCTGTCTGTCAGCTTAGGTTTTTAAACTTGATAATGCAGTAGGAAACTTAAAAACTCAAATATTAGAATTATATGAAACTTAATTTATATAAATCCGTTGCTCTCTGCTCATTGCTGGCATTGGCCGGATGCCATGATTTTGAAGAAATGAATACCAATCCGAACGCACCTGTCTATGACCCGTCGGTTATGGATTGCGGTCCGGAGGGTATTGATATCGATTATACCATTTCGGAGAGCGCTTTGGAAAGTCTGAAGGCAACAGAAAGTGCGTTAGGCTCTATTTTCTTCAACTTTACTTATGAAGGTCTGTATAACGATTACCAGACTGCTACCAATCTGACGCATGATGTCTATGCGGCATATAATGGCTCGAACGGTTTCTTGAACAATTCACCGGCGTATGCTTATAATGACGGTTGGTCTGCTGCCCGTTGGAAGCATTTTTATGACGACCGTACGATTGCCGAGTACAGCCAGCTTATCAAGACTTTCTGGTTCTGCAACAAGGAGTATTATCACAATGCGTTCTATATAACCCGTATCTATTACGCTTTCCTGCTTTCGGCACAAACCGATACGTATGGTGATATTCCTATCCAGTATTATGTGAAAGGTGCAATGCCGCCTACGGAAAATGTTACTTATACTCCGCAGAAAGAAGTGTATGACATTATCTTTAAATTGCTCGACCAAGCCATTACGGGATTGCATAATCCGCCTGCTGTAGATCAATACTCTTTCAGTGCTGAGGACGACCGCATCTATGGAGGTAAGGTAGAGCCGTGGATTCGTTTCGCCAATACCTTGCGCTTACGTCTGGCTTTACGTGTAAGCAATGTTGCTCCGGAAGTTGCTCGGGAGCAAGGAGAAAAAGCTTTGTCAGATCCTTCGGGTTTGATGAAAGGCCAGGAAGATAATATGAAACTGATTCCTAAACGTCAGTGGATAACCGGTGGCAATGAGAATATCTTTGCATTGATGTTCAGCTGGGGTGCAAGTTGCGTTTTACCGAAAGAGATGGAGTGGGCTTATAAAAATCAGGCTCTTAAAGAGGGTGTAGATGCCAATGCCAGTGGCTTTGTTGAAAAGGTTGCCCGAAATGCAGATGAGGAAGGTACTATCTTTGGATTGGACGCTACCAAGTATAATGAAAAAGAAGCGAATTGCTATTTGGATCCCCGTTGCAAGATACTGTTCTTCCGTCCTTCACCCTATGATCCGGGAATCAAGGATGATTATAAAGCAGAGGACCCCAATGCTGAATACGGCGGATACAGAAATGGGGCAAAAGAAGTCGGTTCTAAGTACACAGTGAAGTATTCACCTATGAAGACTAATCTGAAGAGCGATGAAATGCTTCCCGATTGTTGGTGGAATCAGGCTCGTGAAATTGTTTGGCTCGGTTACTCTGAATCTCTTTTCCTGAGAGCTGAGGCTGCATTGCGTGGTTGGGGCAATGAAACAGGAACTGCGGTTGCCGGAAGATTGTATGAAGATGGTGTACGTGCTTCTATGGACTATTATGGTATTGCTTCAGATAAAGCAGAGGAATATATCGACCATTTGGAAGGTAAAAAGGCTTTCAAAGAAGGTGGTTCAAGAGAAGAACAACTGGAACAAATCATTACACAAAAATGGCTGGCTGTCTATCCTAACGGTAACGAAGGTTGGGCTGAGGTTCGCCGCACAGATTATCCCCGTTATTTGTTGCTGCCGCGTTATGGCAACAACTCAAGCGGTGAGGTGGAGAATACCAAACTGATTAAGCGTGTAAGCTATCCGAACAGTGAATCCAGAAATCCGAACAAGCCTGCTTATACGCAAGGTACTAAAGTATGGTGGGATGTGGCAGATACGATGGATGAAACCGGTAAGTGGAAAACACCGGATAACTTCAGATAATCCGTTTTAAGTTATGATAGGAAAACGGTGCATTGCCGTTTTCCTATATGGAAAACTAACCTAAGTATGATTGCGGATATCTCTCTTAGGTTAGTTTTTGTTTTTAATCTAAATGAATAATAATATATGAGATATATGAAAATAGGAACGCTTATATCGGCAGGTGTTTTAATGCTGTCATCAATGATATTGAATTCCGGTTGCTCCGAAGCGGGTAATGGCAGAAAACAGACTACGGAAAATCCCGGAGCGATTTTCGGGGAAGTGAAGTCTGCCGCCGGTGCAAAAATGTTGACTCCCATTGCGCTCAGAGGAGATAAAAAAGCTACGGGACATTTGTTTTTTGAATTGAGTGAACCGGCAGAACAGGAGGTTGCCGTTACTTTCAAACTGGATTCCAGGATATTGGATGCTTATAACCAGTTGAATGGTACGGGGTATACGATGTATCCGGCAGACAAACTGTTGCTGGAAAACAATGGCAACGTGGTTGTTGAAGCCGGTAAAAGTAAGTCTGCCACACTTGCACTGGATATACTGCCGGGTGGAACGGAAGGGGCTACCTATGCTGTGGCTGTATCGGCGGTAGCTACTGCGGGAACGGAAAAACATACGGACAACAAGGCCTTTATTTATTTGGTAAAACCGCTTGCAGTCATGCCGGAAGTCAATGCGGGACGCAAGGTAAAGAATTTATGTTATGTGGAAGTCAATCGTGAAAGTATGTTGAATGCGGGTGAGTACACGATGAAGAGCGATAAGGCTCCTTTCTTTGACATAGCCAGTGTATTTGCAGCCAATATCCGTTTGAGCGCGGATGATGTTCCTTATGTTTCGTGTAACGAGCAAACCAGATTTGTACTTGATAATATCGAGCAGACTGTACGCCCGTTGCAGGCAAAAGGCATAAGAGTTCATCTCTCCATCTTGGGAGACCACACTGCTGCCGGTATGCGTAGTCTTTCGAAAGATGCCGCCCGCGCCTTTGCAAAGGATTTGAAAGCGTATATTGATATTTATGGATTTGACGGCATAGACTTTGATGATGAGTATTCCACCTATGCCACCGACCAGGCTGTGGAGCCCTATATTCCTTCGGATGCAGTAGCTCCAAGTATTGAAGAATGTACTTCGCAGCGTTATGCCGATTTGGTGTATGAAAGCCGTAAGTTAATGCCGGACAAGACAATAGGAATTTACTGGTATGCGGGATACGACTATCCGGTCGGTACGGTAGAAGGAAAAACAGTGGATGAATTGATCGACTATTCCATTTACGGATATTACGGTAAGTGGAAGGCTATTCCTGCCGATACGGTAAGCATAGCCAAACAATGCCCGTATGCTATTGAAGTCACCACAGCCAGAGGAGATGTAAAGATAGATGATGACTGCTTGAAAAACATCCGTCAGAACGGTTGGGGCTATTTTGCTGTTTACGATTTGAACAATGAACGTTCGTATGAAAAAGAATTCAGCCGTATATCCCGATTGTTGTACGACGATGAAGTAGAGTGGAGCGGAAAGCAGTATGAACGTACCGGGTGGTAACCGAAAGGTTGCCACTCCGATGTGCAAATAGGCATTTTCTCTTTAATTATCGGTCGGATTAGTAAGTGTTTTTAAAGATAGGATTGTTCTAATATTGTAACATGAACAGGAAAATGGGCAAATTGGATGAAAAAATAATAGTAAAGTTTTTAGCGGGTGAATGTTCGGAAGAGGAACTTCGCTCGTTGAATGTCTGGTTGGAGGAGTCGGAAGAGAATGCTCATGAATTATTTACATTAGAGGAACTGTACCATTTGGGAAAATCCGATGCGGCTTCTGAGGAAGCACTCCTTGCGAAGGCTGAAAAACAATTGTCGCAAAGGCTCGGAGAGGAGCGGAAGCATAAGTTGAAGCGTACACTGTTTCACCGGTGGATGCAATATGCAGCTATTGCAGTCGGTGCTTTTTTTATAGGAGGTATGGGCTACTGGTTCTATCAGGCGGGTAGCCGTAGTTCCGAATCTTTGGTCACTGTTACGGCCAATGAAACCATAAAGGAGCTGATGCTTCCGGATGGAACCAAAGTATGGTTGAATAAAAACACGATTTTGCAATATCCCCGTAATTTTGAAGGTGGCGAGAGACATGTGTATCTGAATGGAGAAGGTTTCTTTGATGTGAAGAGAAATACAGCCAAGCCTTTTATCGTACAAAGCCATGCCATGCAAGTGAGGGTATTGGGAACAACCTTTAATTTGAAGTCCGGGGAAAACGGACAAAGGGCGGTAGCCACCTTATTGAAAGGTGAGGTAGAAGTAAAGGGCAATCATGGTGAAGGCATGATAGTGCTTTCGCCGGGGCAACAGGCCGAATTGGACGGAATGACCAGACGACTAACGGTGAAACCTGCAGAACCGGGTATAGAGGGCTGGCATGATACGGCATTCGATTTAAATCAGACGGACATACGCACGCTTTGCAAGATTTTGGAGAGAGCCTATAACGTGAAAATCATTATAGCACCGGATGTGGACATTGAAAGAACATATTCCGGACCGTTGAAGAAGAAAGAAAACGTAGCTGCCACATTGGATTTGATAAAGAATTCCATCGGTATCAAATACAAGGTAATAGGCGAAAACGTTTTTATATCTTCTTCCAAATCCAAATAGAACAGGCTTGTTTTGTTTATTGATAATCTGAAATTCAAATATTATGAAAAAACTTTTATTGGCATTTGCCTTTTTATGCTGTTTTACGAGCATAAAGGCTAAGGATTGGGTACAGTATGTAAATCCTTTGGTGGGCACTCAGTCCACATTCGAGCTTTCTACCGGAAACACCTATCCCGCCATTGCGCGTCCGTGGGGAATGAATTTTTGGACACCGCAAACCGGAAAAATGGGGGATGGCTGGCAATATGTCTATACGGCCAATAAAATCCGAGGCTTCAAGCAGACGCACCAGCCCAGTCCATGGATAAACGATTACGGGCAATTCTCCATTATGCCTGTTACCGGGCAACCTGTTTTCGATGAGGACAAACGTGCAAGCTGGTTCTCGCATAAAGGTGAGATTGCGTTGCCGCATTATTATAAGGTATATCTGGCGGAGCACGATGTGGTGACGGAGTTTACTCCTACCGAACGTGCCGTGCTGTTCCGTTTCACATTTCCGGAAAATGAACATTCTTATGTCGTGGTAGATGCTTTCGACCGCGGTTCCTATATCAGGATTGTACCGGAAAAGAACCGGATCATCGGATATTCCACCCGTAACAGCGGCGGTGTACCGCAGAATTTCAGAAACTACTTTATTGTAGAGTTCGACAAACCTTTTACATATACCGCTTCTGTTAAAGACAGTGTAATTCAGGAATCGCAGAAAGAGCAGCAAGCTGCCCATGCAGGTGCGATTATCGGATTTAAGACGAAGAAAGGCGAGATTGTGCATGCACGTGTTGCTTCTTCTTTTGTCAGCTACGAACAGGCTGAGCGGAACTTGCTCGAATTGGGTGCGGACAGTTTTGACACGCTGGTGCAGAAAGGACGTGATGCTTGGAACAATGTGTTGGGCAAGATTGAAGTGGAGGGCGGAAACCTCGACCAATACCGCACTTTCTATTCCTGCCTGTACCGCTCGCTGCTTTTCCCCCGTGCTTTTTACGAGTTGGACAAGCAGGGTGCTCCCATTCACTACAGCCCCTATAATGGGGAAGTGCTTCCCGGCTATATGTACACCGATACGGGTTTCTGGGATACATTCCGTTGTCTGTTTCCTTTCCTTAATCTGATGTATCCGTCGGTAAACAGGGAAATTCAGGAGGGACTTGTCAATGCTTACAAGGAAAGTGGTTTCTTTCCCGAATGGGCGAGTCCGGGACACCGTGGCTGCATGATCGGCAATAATTCGGCTTCCGTTTTGGTCGATGCCTATTTGAAGGGTGTTAAGGTAGAAGATGTAAAGACTATGTATGAAGGGCTGCTTTACGGGACGGAGCATGTACATCCGGAAATATCATCTACCGGACGTTTGGGCTATGAATATTACAACAAGTTGGGATATGTTCCTTATGATGTGAAGATTAACGAGAATGCTGCCCGTACGCTGGAATATGCTTATGACGACTGGTGCATCTATAAGCTTGCCAAAGCTTTGAACCGTCCGAAAAAGGAGCAGGAGTTGTTTGCAAAGCGTGCCATGAACTATCGTAATATTTTTGATAAGGAAAGTCTGTTGATGCGCGGGCGTAATAAAGACGGTAAGTTCCAGACACCGTTCTCACCGTTGAAGTGGGGGGATGCCTTTACCGAAGGAAACAGTTGGCACTACTCCTGGTCGGTATTCCACGACCCGCAAGGATTGGTCGATCTGATGGGGGGCGAAAAGGTATTTGCCAATATGCTCGATTCCGTATTCATTGTTCCGCCTGTATTCGATGATAGCTACTACGGACAAGTCATCCATGAAATACGCGAAATGACTGTAATGAATATGGGCAATTACGCACATGGCAACCAGCCTATACAGCACATGATTTATCTCTATAACTATATCGGACAACCCTGGAAAGCGCAATATTGGCTGCGTCAGGTGATGAACCGCATGTACACACCCGGTCCGGACGGTTATTGCGGGGATGAAGACAATGGGCAGACTTCGGCATGGTATGTATTCTCCGCATTGGGTTTCTATCCGGTTTGTCCGGGTACGGACGAATATGTATTGGGCGCTCCCTTGTTCAAGAAAGCCGTTCTGCATTTTGAAAACGGAAACTCGCTGACGATCGATGCCGGAAACAACAGTGCGCAGAATGTCTATATACAGTCTCTTCAGGTCGACGGAAATGAATATACCAAAAACTACCTGCGTCACGGAGACTTGCTGAAAGGCGGTACGCTGAAATTCGAAATGGGCGATAAGCCCAACCTGCAGCGAGGTGTCCGTGCGGAAGATTATCCGTATTCGTTTTCTAAGGAAAAGCGTAGGTAGCTGCATGTTTTTTGTACCATTACACAGTAAAAAATTACCGGAAAAACATGAAAACAATATTATGGACTGTCAGTCTGCTGCTTGTAATATGCGGATGTACTCCCAAACCGACAGAAGTCGTTTCGCCTGATGGTCATATCCGCCTTCAGTTTGCATTGGATGACCACAACCGCATGACCTATCGGATAGATGTGGATGATACGGCTTTTGTAACCCCTTCTGCTTTGGGATTCCTTGCCGGAAAGGGTGTGAATCTTTCGGAAGGTATGAAGGTTGTCGGTACGGAGTTTTCCGCTGCGGACGAGACATGGACACAACCTTGGGGAGAGAATAAGAGTATCCGTAACCATTATAATGAAATGGCGGTTTGTCTGTCTGATGAGGCGGATACGAAACTGACCCTTCGTTTTCGGGTATTTGACGACGGAGTCGGTTTCCGGTACGAGTATGAAGTTGCCGGAGTAGACAGCATCTTTGTTACGGACGAACTTACCTCTTTCAATATGGCGCAGGATGGAATTTCCTGGTCTATTCCTGCCAACTACGAAACATATGAGTTGTTATATCGTACACAGCCGCTCAGCAAGACTGATAACGCAAACACTCCGATGACCTTTAAGGTAGGTAAGACTTACGCCAGTATTCACGAAGCCGCATTGACGGACTTTCCTGAAATGACTTTGCAAAATACCGGCGGCTGCGGATTCAAATCCGAGTTGGCTCCATGGCCCGACGGCATTAAGGCTAAGATAGAAGGCGGCAGTTTCAATACGCCCTGGCGTACTGTACAGATAGCTTCGAAAGCTGTGGGACTGATAAATTCAGCACTTATCCTGAACTTAAACGAACCCTGCGTTTTGGAGTCTACCGACTGGATTCGCCCGATGAAGTATGTAGGTATATGGTGGGGCATGCATCTGGGTGTGGAGAGCTGGGTGATAAACGACCGCCACGGCGCCACTACCGAAAATGCAAAACGTTATATTGATTTTGCCGCAGCCAACAACATCGAAGCCGTTATGTTCGAAGGCTGGAATGAAGGTTGGGAGAACTGGGGCGGAACGCAGAACTTCGATTATACCAAACCGTATGCCGATTTCGATATAAAGGAAATAGCAGCTTATGCCCGGAAGAAGGGTGTTGAGATTATCGGTCATCATGAAACGGGAGGAAATATCTGTAATTACGAAAATCAGTTGGATAAGGCTTATGAATGGTATGCCGATTTGGGTATCCATAGCGTAAAGACCGGGTATGCCGGTGGTCTTCCCAACGGTCACAACCACCACGGACAGTTCAATGTGCGGCATTATCGCAATGTCGTGAAAACGGCTGCCAAGTATCGTACTACCCTCGATGTGCATGAGCCGATAAAGGATACCGGTATACGTCGTACCTATCCCAACATGATGACCCGCGAAGGCGCCCGCGGCATGGAGTGGAATGCCTGGAGCGAAGGTAATCCGCCGGAACATCATGTGATGTTGCCGTTTACCCGTTTGCTGGGTGGTCCGATGGACTATACGCCGGGTATCTTTGATGTGCTGTACAAGCGTGCCAAAAACAATCCCGACCGGAAAAAGTGGAATATGAAAGACAGTAAGGATTGCCGTATCAATACCACGCTTGCCAAGCAGATAGCCAATTGGGTGATACTTTACTCTCCTTTGCAGATGGCTGCCGACATGATTGAAAACTATGAAGGCCATCCCGCTTTCCGTTTCTTCCGTGATTTTGATGCAGACTGTGACTGGTCGGAGGCGCTTGCCGGCGAACCGGGTGAATACGTGGCAATAGTACGTAAGGCAAAAGATAAATATTTTCTGGGGGCGGCAACCGATGAAGAGGCGCGCAGCATAGATGTGAAACTGGATTTTCTGGAAAAAGGAAAAACTTATGCCGCCGTTATCTATGCCGACGGAAAAGATGCCGATTGGGAGACCAATCCGGAATCTTACGAAATCATAGAGAAACAGGTGACGTCCGATGATACCCTGACCATTGTCATGGCAAAAGGTGGGGGACAGGCTGTCAGCTTTATGCCGATTTGATAATCCTAATATAATACCAAAGAATATGAAAACAAACTTGAAATCTAATTCCATATTGCTGGGCGGACTCCTGTTGCTGGGTACTGTCTTTAGCTGTACGCAGGCAGAGCAGGACTATGCCTCTTATGTAAATCCCTTTATCGGGACAGGCGGACATGGACATACATATCCGGGTGCGGTTGTTCCGAACGGGATGATTCAACCCAGTCCCGATACACGCATCTACGAATGGGACGCTTGTTCCGGATACTATTACGAGGATACTACCATCAACGGTTTCTCGCATACCCATGTTAGCGGAACAGGATGTGCGGACTACGGTGATGTACTGCTGATGCCTACTGTAGGGAAACAGGAGTATCATCCGATGGGGGCGAAGAGTCAGCAAATGGCGTACTGTTCGGCTTTCTCGCACGATAATGAAGTGGCGCAACCCGGATATTATTCCGTCTTGCTGGAACGCTATAACGTAAAGGCGGAACTCACTGCGACAAAGCGTGCCGCCATTCACCGTTATACCTTTCCGGAAGCCGAAGATGCCGGTTTCATTCTGGACTTTGATTACAGTATCGAGCGTCAGACAAATGAGGAAATGAAAATAGAAGTAATCAGTGATACCGAAATCCGCGGACATAAAAAAACGGTATATTGGGCATTCGACCAGTATATCAACTTCTATGCCAAGTTTTCCAAGCCGTTTACCTATACATTGGTGACGGATTCTGTGGCATTGGAAGAAGGCGGTCCGCTTTTGCCCACCGCTAAAGTTCTGTTGCAGTTCCCTACGGCACAGAATGAAGAGGTATTGGTGAAAGTAGGTGTTTCGGCTGTCGATATGGACGGAGCGCGTAAGAATGTGGAGGCCGAAATACCCGGATGGGATTTTGACGGAGTGCGGAGTGCAGCACGTCAGGCATGGAATGACTATCTGTCCAAAATAGATATCCGTACGCAGAATGCCGACCAGCGCACGATGTTTTATACAGCCCTTTATCACACCGGTTTGCAGCCCAATCTCTTTACGGATGCAGACGGACGTTATTTCGGTATGGATTTGAAACCGCATCAGGGCAGTGTGGACGAACCTGTGTACACGATATTCTCCTTGTGGGATACTTTCCGTGCTTATCATCCTTTGATGACAATTATAGATCCTGAACTGAATGAAGCCTTTATCCGCTCTTTGATCCAGAAAGAGAAAGAAGGCGGTGTATTCCCGATGTGGGAGCTTGCCGGAAACTATACGGGAACGATGATTGGCTACCATGCAGCTTCTCTGATTGCCGACTCTTACGCCAAAGGATATCGTAATTTTGATGTGAAGGAAGCCTACCGTGCCTGTCTCCGCACGGCGGAATACGATACGACGGGCATTATTACTCACCCCCGTGTATTGCCGCATTTGATGCCGCAGGCCAAATACTGGAAGAATAAAATAGGCTATGTTCCCTGCGACAAAGACAATGAATCGGTAGCCAAGGCGTTGGAATATGCTTATGACGACTGGTGCATCTCACAGTTGGCTGAAGCAATGGGCGATGAACCGAACCGGACTAAGTACGCAGCTTTTGCAGAGGGCTATAAGGTATATTTCGATCCGTCTACCCGTTTCATGCGCGGGCTCGACAGCGAGGGCAATTGGCGTACGTCTTTCAATCCTCGTGCTTCCACTCACCGCAACGATGATTATTGTGAAGGCACTGCCTGGCAATGGACTTGGTTCGTACCGCACGATGTAGATGGTCTGGTGGAACTCATGGGTGGCCGTGACGCATTCATCGGTAAGCTCGATTCTCTGTTCGTGGCAGATTCTTCCTTAGAGGGCGAGTCGGTATCGGTAGATATTTCCGGACTGATAGGACAGTATGCACACGGTAACGAGCCGAGCCACCATATTGCTCACCTTTATAACTATGTGGGACAGCCGTACAAGACACAGGCGTTGGTGGACAGTGTGCTGCATACGCTTTACTTCAACGAGCCCAATGGCCTTTCCGGCAATGAAGACTGCGGACAGATGTCGGCATGGTACGTGCTGAATGCTATGGGATTCTACCAGGTTTGCCCTGGAAAACCGGTGTATTCCATCGGGCGTCCGCTGTTTGATGAGGCCGCCATCCGTTTGCAGAATGGCAACACCTTTACCATTATAGCCCATAATAACAGTCGTGATAATAAGTATGTCCGGAAGATTATCCTGAACGGGGAAGAACTTGCCGCTCCTTTCTTCAA
>ERZ773138.2154-NODE-2154-length-15816-cov-9.042573_pt1 | contig 15816 bp, 10 predicted proteins | sample MGYA00511114_ERZ773138 | MGnify/ENA primary metagenome ERZ773138 (study PRJEB29015, sample SAMEA2737805) | human gut metagenome | biome: human gut; feature: human-associated habitat; material: faeces | place: China | collected 2012 ...
CTTGCCGAAGTACTCCAGGCACTGGAGACGCAGGTCATGGACGTAGCAGCCCAGCAGGTTCAGCGCGAAGTTCAGGGCATTGCCTGCCAGCGAGATGATGAGGAACACGATGATGTTGCCGGGAATGGCGCCCAGGGTGTTGAACACCTGCGCGATGACGCTGCCCGCCAGCATCAGGGCCATCAGACGGGAGTAAGAGAGGATGTCTCCGAAATACCCGGTGATGTGATTGTACAGAGAACCGAAGATCCCGGTAATTTTGCCGAAGCCCTTGTTGGTCAGCACCGGTCCAAGGACCACCATGGCAAGGCCAACATAGAGGACCACGCTGGTCATGCCGGCGGCCATAAGGCCGATCCCGGCAAACACGACCCACCAGGTCAGCTCTTCCCATACGGCGTCCATCACCTGACCGTTTTTCAGCTTCCGCACGAAGCTGATGGCCATACCGGTGATGATCTGCACCATACCAAGTGCCATGGCTCCGATGAGGATCATCAGGGTATCATCCAAGGGCGTGAACAGAGCCGGTAGAGTGAAATCGCCGCCGGTGGTGAGCTTGACCACCTGGGTCAGGAAGTCTCCGAAGAAGCCGCCGGTGAGAGCGCCCATGATAAAGGTACTGACGCCGCAGAGGGTCATCAGTCCGAACAGGTTCCCCGCCGTGCCCTTGGGCGCGTACTTTTTGCTGATGAGGAATCCCGCCAGGAACATCAGCAGGCCGTAGCCCATATCCGCCATCATGATACCGTAGAACAGGATGAAAAACGGTGCCATCAGGGGGTTGGGGTCCACATTGTCGTATCTGGGGAGGGAGTACATCTCCGTCACCATGTTCAAAGGTTTCGTGAGCCAGTTGTTTTTCAGCTGCACCGGCACGTCGGGGATTTCCTCCTCCGTGGGGTCCAGCGTTTCCCAAGCGCAGCCCTTTTCCGTCAGGAACGCGCCTACCGCCTTTTCCTGCTCCGCCGGGACCCAGCCCTGGAAATACAGCACCGTTTCATCCGTCAGGACGCTCTCGGCGCACTGTTCCTTGGCTGCCTCGGCCCGGAGCCGGTCGGCGTAGATCCGAAGGGCGTCCCGGTTTTCCGCACTGGCCGCGATGGCGGCAGCGGCGTCATCCTGAGTCTTTTTGTTTGCCTCCAGCTCCCGTTCCAGAGAACGGATATTCTCCGCCGCCGTTCCGGTCATTCCCTGGAAAGTCACCGCGCTGAAGCCGAAGGGCCGCAGCAGCTCCTGTGTTTTCTCCTCATCGCCGCGGTGGACGATCACAAGCAGATACTTCTGTAATTTGTCGGCGCTGATCTCATACAGCTCCGCCGCCAGGCCCTCCGCTTCCATCTGAACGCGGATGGCGCCCACATCCGTCTGACCGGGGCAGACCCCCAGACGGAAGATGGTGTGAGCGGTGCCGGATCGCTCCAGCGGAAGGTCCAGCGATTCCCATGGCTTCAGGGCGGCGGCGCGGCTCTCCCGCCGTCCAGCCTCGCTCTGGGCCTTGGTCAGGATTCCCAGCTGCTCCCGCACCGCGTCACAGGCTGCCTGAGCCTTTTCCGCAGCGCCGGCATCCAGAAATTCCGCTTCCGTGATGGGATGGCGTTTGATGAACATGCCGTCCTTCAGCTTGGCGTACTGTTTGATGGCGTCCAGCGCTGTGTTGGCAGCCTGATTGAGACGGCGGTACTCCCGCTTCTGGCGCAGCATCTCGTCCTTCAGCTTCTGGTCATGGGTCAGGCCCATCAGCTCATCCAGCGTGTTTTTGCCCATCTCGGTGTTCTGCACGATTTCCTGCAGCATCTTTTCATTATCGCTCTGCATAACAAAATCCCCCTTGTGTACATTTAGCGGTCAATGCCAGTATGTACACAAGGGGGTTGTTTTATTCGGTCACAGGCGCTGCTGTGCGAGGGAGAGCATCATATCCCAAGAGGCGGTCTCGCCCCACTCGGCCGAGGCGATCGCCACGGTAAAGCTGCCGCGGCGGGAGAGCGAGATGTTGAACTCACGGCGGGAGTCGTTCATCGCCTCGCGCACGACCTTTGCCATTTTGGCGGCGGGCGTACCCAGCGTAACCACGGCAAAGAAACCATCGTTCAGGCGGGCCAGCGCGACCTTTTCATGGTCGGGGCCCACAGCCAGCTGCAGGATGCCGGCGGCCAGATTCAGGCAGCAGTCGGCGGCCGTGCTGCTCTCATGCTCACGCAGCTGCCAATATTCATTGACGCGGAGCATCACAACGCCCACAGGCTGGCCGTCCATGGCGGCGCGCTCGGCGCGGGGGCGGAACTCCTCATTCAGGTAGACCGCGTTGTAGACACCGGTCACATGGTCGCGGCGCAGATCCTCCTGCATCTGGCTCAGGGCGCGGGTAAAGGCGTCCTCATCGCCGTCCGCCTTGAGGCCGCGGGGCAGCGGCATCTGCATCATCAGCACGCAGGGCGTGCCCTCCACGCGGATGCCCTGAGCCAGCAAGGTTTCAAGCCCGGACGCCACCTTGATGATCCGCATACCGCGGCCGTTGGCGTCCAGCGCAGGCACCTCTGCCACCTTGTCCAGCGGCTGCAGGGTTGCCGGGTCCAGCAGCCCTCTGCAGGGGTCTGCCAGTGTAACACAGTCAAATAGCTGCTGCAGCGCGGCGATCTCCGCCTGCAGCTCGGCAATGGTGTAGTCCTGTTTCATATCGTTTCCTTCTGCCGGTTGCCGGCACAGCGCATCTTAGCCTTTGTATAATACATAGACAATTTTACCACACTGCGGCCCTTTTTCCAAGGCTTGCGTTGCACAAAGATTGCAAACCAAAACGGAAAAATATCCTACGAAGTCAACAAATTATCGGGCTGTACGGAAATACCGCTCCGACAGCTCGCGGATCTCACCGGCCAGCGCGGGGGTCAGCTTCTTTGCATCGGCGCGCCACTGCCAGTTGTCGCGGGCCTTGCCGGGTGTGTTCATCCGGCTGGCGGCAGGCTCCTCCAGCCAGTCCGCCAGCGGAATGATGGCGAGCGCCGCCGCGCTGGCCAGCACACCGCGCAGCAGGCCGCGCACATTGCCCTCCCGCCCGGTCAGGGCAAAGTAATCGGTTGCCTGCTTGCGCTGGGCGGCGGTCAGCTCCCCGGCAAACCAGCCGGCCAGCGTGTTGTTGTCATGGGTGCCGGGGTAGGCCACACAGTTGCGCGGGTAGTTGTGGGGCAGGTCCACGCTGTCCTCGCCGGTAAAGGCGAACTGCAGCACCTTCATACCGGGGAAGCCGCTCTCCGCAAGCAGCTCACGGACCGAGTCAAACATCTCGCCCAGATCCTCGGCCACGATGGGCAGGCTGCCCAGAGCGTTGTGCAGCGCGCGGAACAGCTCCATGCGGGGGCCCTGCTCCCAGCGGCCGTTGCGGGCCGTGGTCTCCCCTGCCGGGATCGCCCAGTAGGTGTCAAAGCCGCGGAAGTGGTCAATGCGCAGGATGTCATAGATGGACAGTGCATGGCGCACGCGGCTGATCCACCACGCATAGCCGGTCCTGCGGTGATACTCCCAGTCGTAGAGCGGGTTGCCCCACAGCTGGCCATCCTCGGCAAAATAATCCGGCGGGCAGCCTGCTACGCGGCGGGGACGGCCCTCGGCATCGGTCTCAAACAGCTCGCGGCCCGCCCATGCATCGGCGGAGTCCGCCGAAACATAGATGGGGATATCCCCCATGATGGCGATGCCCTTCTGCTTGGCATAGGCGTGCAGGGCGCGCCACTGGCGGTCAAATTCATACTGAACAAACGCCCAGAATTCAAGCTCCTCGGCGTGCTCGGCGCGGAAAGCGGCCAGTGCCTCCGGCTCGCGGACGCGCAGGGCGCGGGGCCACTGCTGCCAGTCCACCATACCGTTGGCCTCCTTGATGGCCATGTAGAGACAGTAGTCGGGCAGCCAATCGCTGCTCAGGAACTGGAAGCGGTACCAGTCATCGGGGTACGGGGTCTCAAAGCCGGGCACGGGGCGCTTTTTCAGGAAGTTCGCGTATGCCTTGCGCAGCACGGCGAACCGTTTCTCGTAGAGGGTGCTGTAATCGACCTTGGCGGCATCGCTGCCCCAGTTGATGTTCGCGTAGTCTTTTGGGGTCAGCAGACCATCGGCAGCCAGCAGGTCCAGATCGATGAAATAGGGGTTGCCTGCAAAGGCGGAACAGCTCTGGTAGGGGCTGTCCGCAAAGCCGGTGGGACCTACGGGCAAAATCTGCCAGATCGTCTGACCGGCCCCGGCCAGAAAATCCACAAAATCGCGGGCAGGCTTGCCCAGGCTGCCGATGCCGTACCCGCCGGGCAGGCTGGAGATCGGCATCAGAATACCACTGCAGCGTTTAAATTCCATAGTGTTTTTCCTCTTCTCTGTATGTATCGCCTTTCGGCGTTGTGTGCGGTTTGCGTTGCGATGGCTTCCCCCTCGGGGGGGGGAAGCCTTTATTCCCCTGCACCCAGCGCTTGCAGCGCGGCGGCGGTGAACGCGGTGCGCTCGGCTTTGGTGTGCTTTTCGCTGCCCTGCAGGCTCAGCTCGTTGGCGGTCAGGGCCTCGGCGGTGGCCGCGTCAAGTACGGCACCGGGCAGGATGCCGGTTCCTACCTGCTCGATCTGCATAGCCAGCACTGCGGTCGAATCAGCAGCCGTGTTCCACGGCGTGACAACGCCAAGCGTCTCGGTCAGGGCATCCTCGCCCGCACCGTTGGAGTAGAGCCACAGCGCGGCACTCTTGGCCGCCTTCAGCCCGGCTGCATCGGTGTCGGCGTTCAGGGCAAGGCAGCCCACATCGGCCAGCACCGGGTAATCCAGCAGTCCATCCAGATTATACTCCTCGGTCGTCAGGTCGCTGTCCTCAAGGTTGCATTTGAAGGGTATCAGCACCAGTCCGCTGCAGGCCTCGCCGCCGCAGTCCGCCAGCAGATCGGTCAGCTTGGCGCGGCGGAACACCGCATTGTCAGCGCTGTCGGCCATGTGGTCCCACTCCAGCGTGACGGCGCTGTAGACGCCGTTGAGCGGGCCTGTCAGCGCGTCTGCCGTGCAGTTGCCATCGGCAGCCAGCAGCGCGGCCGTGTAGCCGGACGCCCGATCCGCCGGGGCCGCAAAGACGCCGGTAGCCGTCACGCCGTCGGGGCGTGCCTCGGGCAGGGTGTAGTCGCTGCCGCTCAGCGTGACGGTTGCGGCCTTCGGCTCGTCCAGCCATGCGGAGAGCGTCTCCACAAAGTCGCTCCATTCCTCCCAGTCTGCGCCCTGTAGCGCTGTGAGGGCACCGTCACCCAGCAGCGCGTTCAGCACCGCGCCGTTGGCCCAGTAGCCGTACAGGCTGCGCCCAAGCGGCAGGGTGCTGGCGTTTCCGGTAATGTCCGCCCGGGCGGCGGCCGCCGCCAGCAGCGTGTCGCTTGTGACATCCAGCAGGCTGCCGCCGGGAGCATGGTCAATCAGCAGCAGATTCGCCGCGGCGGCATCCGCAGTCATCGTCAGCGTCACGCCTTGCGCCTCGGCATAGGCACGGGCCGCCGGGGCCAGTGCGTCCGAGGCATACACCGTCAGCGTCTGGGGGGCGGCGGTGGGTGCCGTCTCGATCGTAGCGGTATTTTCAACCGGCAGCATGGCCGTTTTTACATCAGCCAGCGAGCAGCCCGCCAGCAGCAGCGCCGGAAGCACCAGCGCCGCAGATTTCATAATATGCATTGAATGGTTTTCCTCATAAGTGGTTGTAAAAATTCAGTCTATCCTTTATTATATAGGATAAGGTAGTTTTTTTCTACACCTGTTTTATGTTATAATAAGAAAAATCCCAAAAATTTGAAAGGAACTCCGGTTCGTGACACAAAAAATATACGAAACAGATTCTTATGTCCAAAGCTTTACCGCCCGGGTGCTGCAATGCAGCCCCGCCCCGGGCGGCTTTGCCGTTGTGCTGGACCGCACGGCCTTTTTCCCCGAGGGCGGCGGCCAGCCCTGCGACACCGGCACGCTGGGCGGTGCCCGGGTACTGGCGGTATCCACAGACGGCGAGACCGTGACCCACACGACCGATGCCCCGCTGCCCGAGGGCACCGAGGTGACCGGCTGCCTGAACTGGGCAGCCCGGCTGGACGCGATGCAGCAGCACACCGGCGAGCATATCCTGAGCGGCACGCTGCACCGGCTTTTCGGGGCCGAGAATGTCGGCTTCCACATCGGCAGCCCCTATGTGCGGATGGACACCAGCATCCCGCTGACCGCTGCGCAGCTGGCCGAGGCGGAGGCCGAGGCCAACGCCGCCGTGCGGGCCGACACGCCGGTGCGCTGCTGGGTGCCCGACCCCGAGGCGCTGGCCTGCACCGACTACCGCAGCAAAAAGGCGCTGGAGGGTCCTGTGCGGCTGGTTGAGGCAGGCGGCGACCGCTGCGCCTGCTGCGGCACCCACCTTGCCCGCACCGGCGAGGTCGGGCTGATCAAGATCATCTCTTACGCCCACTACAAGACCGGCATGCGGCTGGCCGTGGCCTGCGGTCAGCGTGCCTATGACGCTGCAGCAGCCTGCTGGGCGGACGCCGAGGCTGCCGGCCGGCTGCTCTCCGCCCCGGTCGGCACACTGACCCCGGCGCTTGCGCGCCTGCAGGCAGGTGAGGCCGCGCTCAAGGCCCGGCTGGCCGCCCTGCAGAACACCTTGGCCGATGCCTACGCCGCAGCAGCCGCACCCGGCGCACCGGCGGTGCTGTGGGTGGACGGCGCAGACGGTGACGGGCTGCGCCGCGTGGCGATGAGCATTACCGCCAAGACCGGCGCCACCTGCTGCACACTGGCCCCCGGCGGGCAGGGCCTTGCCTACGCTTTGGCCGCCGCCCCGGGCGGTGATCTGCGCGAGATCTGCAAGGCGCTGAACACGGCTTTTCAAGGCCGCGGCGGCGGCAAGCCCGCCTTCTGTCAGGGGAGTTTAGCGGAGGGCAGTTTTGAACAAGTCAAGGCATTTTTGTTGAAAGCCTTCCCCTGAGGGGCTGCGCGGCCTCTATTACTCGTTAAAGGGTTTCTGCCGCAAAGCCGCCCCTCATCAGTCACCTTCGGTGACAGCTTCCCCCGGAGGGGGAAGCCTTTACTCTACTATCATATAAGGAGACACCTACCATGCGCATGCGTTTCAAACCCTATGCCCGGCCGGAGCTGCTGGCCTGCGATTTCCATGTTCACGAGCCGCTGGCCCACGGCGGCCACTGGCATGAGCTGTACGCCCGGCCCGACCAGCCGTGGCACCTTGAGCTGGGCTGCGGCAAGGGTGGCTTTCTCGCCCAGATCGCACCAGCCCACCCCGACATCAACTATCTGGGCATCGACATCACCGACAAGGTGCTGATCCTCGCCAAGCGCAAGGTCGAGGCCGCCTACGCTGAGCGCGGCCTGCCCGCCGACAATGTAAAGATTGCCAGTCTGGACATTGAGCGGCTGGGCAACGCCTTCACGCCGGAGGACCGCGTTTCGCGCATCTACATCAATTTCTGCAACCCGTGGAGCAAGAATGCCGGCAGCAACAAGCACCGCCTGACCCACCCGCGCCAGCTTTTGCAGTATCGCCGCCTGATGGACGAGGGTGCCGAGATCTGGTTCAAGACCGATGACGATGACCTGTTCCGGGACAGTCTGGCCTACTTCCCCGCCGCCGGGTTTGAGATCACATGGCAGACCTTTGATCTGCACAAGGATGAGCCGGACTGGAACCTGCGCACCGAGCATGAGGGCATGTTCAGCGAGCAGGGCATCCCCATCAAGGCGCTGATTGCCCGCAAGGGCCCCGACAGCAGCGTGACCTGGGTCGAGCCCAAGGCGCTGGCCAGACAGCAGGAGGCGGAAGATGAATCTGACTGAGCTCGCCGTCAAGACAGTGTACTGGTTCTTCCTGTACGGGTTCATCGGCTGGGGCGTTGAGGTCGTTTACGCTGCCGTCAAGACCCATGCGCTTGTCAACCGCGGCTTTCTCTGCGGGCCGATCTGCCCGATCTACGGCTTCGGCATGGTGGGGTTGGTCTACAGCGTCAACCTGATACCGCTGCCGGACAGCGGCAGTCTGAGCGCCGTGGCCGTCTTTTTCATCGGCATGGCGCTGACCACCGCCATTGAGCTGGTCGGCGGCTGGGCGCTGTTCAAGATCTACCACATCCGCTGGTGGGATTACTCCAACATGAAATTCAATCTGGGCGGCTATATCTGCCCGCAGTTCTCCCTGCTGTGGGGGCTGGGCAGTGTACTGATGATCAAGGTCTTTCATCCCCTGCTGGCCCGCGGCTCCAATCCGATGCCGTTTAAGGTCATGCTGATCCTCGACATTGTGCTGCTTCTTATCTTTGCGGTGGATGTCGGGGTCTCGACCGCCGCCGCCATCGGCCTGAACAAATACCTGCGGGAGATCGACGAGCTGCGCGCCCGCCTGCGCGTGACCAGCGACAAGCTGACCACCGTGCTGGGCACCGGTGCCATGACCGCCGATGCTGTGCTGGATGAGCAGAAGCTGCAGCTGGCGCTGGCAAAGCTGGAGGGGCGCGAGAACGCCGCCGAGCTGCGCGCCGAGGTCACGGCCCGTGTCAGCGACCTGCGCGACAAGCTGGCCGCTGCCGAGCATGACCACATCGGTGCGCGCCGCCTGCTGCGCGCCTTCCCCGGCATGAAGAGCCTGAACTACGCCGAGGCGCTGACCGCGACCCGCGCCGCCATGGTGCGCCTGCGCGAGCTGGCTGCCAATGCCAAGGAAAAAATCAAAAAGGCGTAATATTTTATCAACAAAGCCGCCCGGGTTTGTGGAAAACCCGGGCGGCTGTTTTGTATGTATGTAGGGGCCGGGCATGCCCGGCCCTACCGTGTAAGGCTAACGGGCGCTTGCAGGAAGGCCGCGGGCCGCACATGTGCGGCCCCTACCCTCTGCCCCTCACACCTTCTTCTTATCAAACGCAATTTGCAGCACCAGCCACGCCGCCACAAGGCTGACCAGTGAGATCAACCCCAGCATCTGCCAGGAGTGGGTCAGGTTCTCGACCGTAGCGTCATACATGGGGCCGTCCAGCCCGGCCTGCAGCCACGCCATGCGGCTGTTCAGATCGGTGGAGGCGCCCAGTGCGCCCATACCCCAGCGGCAGACAATGACGGTGGAGATCGTTGCCGCTGCGCCGGTCACGGTGAACATGACATTGCTGAAGACGACCTGACCGATCATCAGCACCAGCACCGCCAGAATCGCGCTTTCGCCATTGCTGAAAAGCGCCGAGATCAGCAGTCCCACGCAGCTTGAGGAGAACATCGTCAGCAGCAGCGTGACGAAGATCTCGATGTCGGTCTCCAGCAGCAGATGGTTCTGCGGCACATGGACGATGGCCACAAAGCCCATCGCCAGAATGACCGACTGCAGGATCTCGATCAGGAAAAGGACCACTGCCTTGCTCAGCACGACCGCCGGCAGGCTGACCCCGACCGAAGCCTCGCGCAGGATGATCTCGCGCTCCTTACAGATCTCGCGGTAGGAGTTGAGCGTACCCATAAAGGTTGCCATCGCCGCCAGAATAAAAAGCGCCGTGCGGCTGCCGATGTTGACAAGGTTGGAGGTAAAGCAGTTGGGGTCGGCTGTCAGCTTGATGACCAGCACCATAAACGGCGATTGCAGCGCCAGACTGGCGAGCAGCAGCTTGTCGTTCCAGATCAGCTGCAGGTTGCGCTGCACCAGCACGCCAAGCTGGCGCAGGAATTTCAAGATTTTTACTGGCTGCATCGCTTGTCCGCCTCCTGCGCCACCTCCGGGCAGGCCGCCAGCAGGCGGTTGAACTCGGGGGTCGTAAAGTATTTTCTGCGGTAAAGCTCGACCTGCTCGGCGTCCCGCAGCTTTTCAAAAATATCGCTGGTCATCTCCACATCAAAGTAATCGTTCAGTTGCTCGGGCGCACCGTAGTAGCACAGCACACCGCCCACGCCCAGAAAGGCGATCTTATCACAGAGGTTGATGTTGGACATGTTGTGGGTGACCATCAGCACCGTGCAGTTCTGGTGGCTCAGGCGGCGGCAAAGCTCCATCATGCTGCGGTCCAAATCGGGGGAAAGCCCGCTTGTCGGCTCGTCCAGAATCAGCAGCCGCGGGTTGGCCAGCAGCTCCATCGCAATGGAAACGCGCTTCTTCTGCCCGCCGGACAGCTTGGATATGTAGGTTTTTTCGCGTCCCTGCAGGTCCACCGCCTCGATGGCGTGGGCCACGGCGGCGGCGATCTCGGCCCGGGTAGCATCGTGGGCGATGCGCAGCTTGGCCGTGTAGGTCAGGCTTTGCTCCACGGTCAGGCTGTCGTGCATGATGTCCTTCTGCGGCACATAGCCCAGCGCCGCCTCAAAGGCGTTGCGGTTGGAGCCTGTGTCCAGCCCGTCAAACCGGACGCTGCCCGCCGTGCAGGGGGCCGTGCCGGTGATGCAGGTCAAAAGGCTCGACTTGCCGGTGCCGGAGCCGCCAACCAGCACCACAAAGCTGTTCGGCTCAACCTGAAAGCTTGTGCCGTCCACAATGTTCAACGGCTTGCCGGTGTTGGCATTTTTTACCGTTTTGTACACATTTACAAGCTGGATACTTATGCCGCTCTGGTGGGCGTGGTAGTGCAGCATCCCGCCTGTAAAGGCAAAAACCTGCGCAGGCACATTGATGACCGCCCCATTGCGCAGCACGGCACGGCTGACTCGCACCCCGTCCAGATAGGTGCCGTTGGTGGAGCCGAGGTCATGCAGCTCATAGTGGCCGTCCTTGTACAAGACCTCGCAGTGATGGCGGGAGACGCGGTCGCTGACCAGCTTGATGTCGCAGTCATCCCCGCGGCCGATCAGCACCCGTTTTTTGCGGCGTATATCCACCTCGCGCAGGACGGCCTCGGTGGTCTGTTCTTTTATCGGGGCCGCGCCGTCCCCCTGCACATTGGTGATCTCCTCCACGCGGAAGGTGATCTCCTGCGTGTCGGAGTTTCCATCGGTGTTCAGCCCGATGACATCCCCCGCCTGCAGCACACTGGTCTCCCCCGGCTCAAGATAGCGGTTGTTGTACCATGTGCGGTAGTCGCTGGCACCGTCCGTCACGACCCAGCCATCCTTTTCATAGGAGATGGTAAACTGGTGGTCGCCGACACTGTTGCGGCGCAGCACATACTCACACTGCGCACTGCGGCCGAACCGGTAGGCGCCGGCCGGCAGCGTAATGCGCTGCTTGTTGCGCAGCTCGGTGATCAAAATGACGATCTCACTTGTCATGGCGTTGCCCCCTTACCAGTGGAATGCGCCGCCGCAGAGCGGCACAAAGGTAAGCGCCGCACCGCCGAGGCGGAGCGTTTCGCCGCCGGTCAGCGGGCTGGGTGCAAGGACAGCCTCCTCACCGAGGTAGCAAAGCTCCTGCGAGGAGCCGGGCAGCAGCACAAAGCTGTTTTTCTCGGCATCGTAGACGACTACAGCCTGCCGGGCACTCAAGGGGGCATCGGCACTCAGGGTGATCGGCGCTCCGGCGTCATCCAGCCCGAGAAAGCTGCGGCCGATGCCAAGGCGCAGGTCGCGGCCCCGTGCGGGCCCGTCCAGCACCACAAGCCAGCCTGTCACCGGCCCCGCCGGGGCGGCCGCCTGCGCAACGGCAGCCGGCGGCTCTGCCTCGCCCTCATGGACGATGGCGTGATCCTTCAGCAGATCCGTGTTGCAGTAGGGGCACTCAGGGTATTTGTCGCTGTCATAAAAGTGGCCGTTTGCACATTTGGATAGCTTCATACTATATAACTCCTTTGGGGCGGTGCGCAGCTGCACGGAAGATTGCAGGGGGGCGATGCTCGGCATCCGGCCCTACAAAACCAGCCGCAGCGTCGTCTTTCCGATGCGCAGCGTATCGTTATTCTGCAGCCGATGCTCGCCGTCTATGCGCTCACCGTTGACATAGACTCTGGCACGATCTGTCAGGGGCTGCACCAGCAGCGAATCTCCCTGCACCGAGAGGGCGCAGTGCTGCGGGCAAAGCTTGCGGTCCGGCAGACAAAAATCGCATTGGGCGGCATCGCTGCCGATGATAAGGCTGCTCTCGACCATGCCGGCCCAGCGGCTCTCGGCAATGGAGGAGCGCTGGCTCCAGAACAGCGTGACCCAGCGGCGCGGCAGGGCATCCGGTGCCCCGGCCCCGGCCAGCAGATGCTCGGCCTCCGCCTCCTGCTCGGCAGCACGGTCGCGGCGGCGCACCGCCCACCAGCTGCCGCAGAGCGTCAGCAGCAGCAGCGCGCCGAGCACGAGCGGCACCCGGAACCGCGCAAAATAGAACTCCCTGTCCCGCGGCCAGACGACCACCCGGAAGGCGGTCGTATTGCGGCTGCTGCTGACATTGGCGGCGCTCATCCGGCTGGATACCCGGTTCAGCGCAACGGTATATTCGCCCTTATACAGCGGGTCGATCTGCAGCACCGCCGTGCGGCCGTCCTCCCCGATCTTGACCGAATGGACGCCGACACGCCAGTTCCATATATCCTTGGAGCGTATCTCATACAGCTGGGTCTTGTCGGCATTCTCGTTGATCGGCTGGTTGAAGGTCAGCCGCAGCTGGTCGCGGCGCAGCGTTTCCACCCCGGTGACCTGAGGCTTGGCCAGCTTGTGGCCCATGTAGACCGTCTGAGAGCTGCGGATAGCGCTGCCCAGCTGCGGCATGGCGAGCGTCAATGTTTCAAGCCGCTCTCCGTACAGGCTTTCGGGGACCTCGGTGCGTATCTCAAGCGCCGTGGCAAAATAGGCATGCTTTGCCTTCAGCTCGTCCCCCAGCCCGGCCGCCTCACAGAGAATCAGCCTGCCGCCGGATGCCTGCTGCAGTGTCTCAAAAAGCTGCGGCTTTTCAGTCATTAAATAGACATAGGCGGCCATGCCGATCTGGTCCCCGAAATCGCTGGCCAGCGTGCCGACCAGCGCCATATTCGTCAGCACCTGCCCGGCATCGGTCACGATCATCGCAGCCTTGCGCGGGGCCAGCGCCTGAAAATCACTTTGTATATCGGTGTAGACCGCCGACACCAGCTGGGCGGCATCCATGCGGCCCTCGGCCTGCTGCACGGCACCCAGCGCCTTGTACATCAGCGCTTTGTCGGAGGTCGCGGGCAGCACACACTCGGCCGTACCGGCCGTTGTGTAGAGCATAAGCTGGTCGTCCGCGTCCATTGCGTTGACCAGCTTGCGCACGCCGCCCAGCATCGTGTTAAAGTCCGCGGCGGGCAGGTCGGCGCTGTTATCCAGCGCAAGGATATAGCAGATCGGGTCGCTGGCCACTGCGACAGAGCGCACCTCCAGCCTGCGGTCCCCCAGTGTCAGTTCAGGGCCGGCCGCCTGCACCTTGATCGAGGAATAGGAGTTGCCGTCCCCGTCCAGCGCATAGAAATAGACATCCAGCTCTGGCACATTGACATAGGCCTGCTCCATCCGGAAGGTCCCGGCACCGGTCATACCAACGGTGGTGTCCGCCGCCGCGCCGAATGCGCAGAGCAATGCCAGCATCAGTGCCAGCGCTGCGCAGATGCCGAGCTTATGCGGTCTCATGGTTGCCTCCTGCTCCTCTTGCGGCCCCGCCGCAGCCCCGGCGGGAATCGTGCGGCAAGGTCTTATACACCGATCTTTCTGTTCAGCGCACGCAGGGCCATCACAGCCTTGCGGCGGCGCTTGGACTGCGGCTTGCCCGGTGCCGCAGCGGGCGCGGGCAGCGCGTCATCCGGTTCCTCCTCATCCGCCAGCGTAAAGCTGGGCATTACCGGCTTGTGGGGCACCGGCTGGGGCGGGGTTTCCTCGTCCAGAATCGGTTCCCCCTGCTGGCGCAGGATCGGGTAGGAGAAGATCGCACCGGGGATCTCGACCTCCTCATGCGGGTCACCGGGCTGTTCCTTGGGGTCGGTATCAAAATAATCCGGTGACGGCGTGATGACGGTGTTCGTTCTCGGCTCGGCATCGTCAAAGCCGGGGGCCACCACACGGTTCGTATCCGGGTCTGCGGGCGCGGGCTGCGGCTCCGGCTCGCTGCCGCGCAGCGCCGAGGCTGCCGCATCGACCTTGTTGGCCGACAGATCGAGCTTCGGCTCGGCATCAGCCTCGGCCAGATCCTCCGTATGGGGGACGAGCGGCGCGCTCTGGCTGGCGTAGTCCTGCGTTTTTTGCAGCTCCTCGATCATTTTTGCAAGGTAGTCCATCATCTCGCCGCGGGTCTTTTCCATCTCGGTAATGCGGCTCTTGAGGTCCTGCAGCCGCAGCCGGTGGGCGTTCTGGATCTCCCGTGTTTCATCGGTGGCGGATTGGACCATCTTGCGCGCCTGCGCAATGGCCTGCTCGCGCGCCAGCTGGTCGATGGCCTCGGCCTTGAGGTTCGTATCCTTGAGGATCTTGTCGGCATCGTCCCGGGCCTGCTGGCGGATGCGCGCGGCATCGCCCTCGGCCTCGGCAATGACCTTATCGCGGTCCGCAATGACCTGCTGGCGGGCCTGGTCATGTGCGCGGCCCTTGACCCGCAGCGCAGAGTTTGCCTCCTCACACTGCTCGGTCAGCTCCTTGTTTTCCCGCACAAGGTCGCTGTTTTTCAGGCGCAGCACATCCAGCTGGTTCGTCAGCGAGTGGTTGCGCTCCTTTGCGGTGGAATACTGCGTTTCCAGATTGGTGCGGTAGCTCTGCAGCTTGTCCACCTGCCCGGCCAGCGTTGCATTTTGGGCCGAAAGGTTCTGGTTCTGCATCACAAGGGTCTGGGCATGGCGGCGCAGGGCGTCATTCTCCTGCCGGACGGTGCGCAGCTCGGCGGCCGCCGCGGCGAGGTGCTGCTCATACTCGGCACAAAGCTCCCGCATTGCCTGACGCACATCGTCCGGCTCATACCCGCCGAAGCGCGCCTTGCGCATACCGCTCTGCTCTATGTAGTTGTCGATGTCAATTTTGGGCATTGGTGATTTCTCCCAAGTAAAAATTTACATATACTCGATTTTATTATATGACATAGGGCGGCGTAAAGCAAGAGAAAAGCGCAAAAAAGGCTTCCCCCCAAGGGGGGAAGCCTTTCAAACACAAAAACCGCCCGCTCCATTGCGGAGCGGGCGGCGAAAAGCCTAATGGTTCAGTTCAAATCAAGCGTTAGCCTGAGAAGCAGCAACAGCACAGGCGACAGTCATGCCGACCATGGGGTTGTTGCCGGCGCCGATCAGACCCATCATCTCAACGTGAGCCGGGACGGAGGAGGAGCCAGCGAACTGGGCATCACCGTGCATACGGCCCATGGAGTCGGTCAGACCATAGGAGGCGGGGCCTGCAGCGACGTTGTCGGGGTGCAGGGTACGGCCCGTGCCGCCGCCGGAAGCGACGGAGAAGTACTTCTTGCCGTTCTCGATGGCCCACTTCTTGTAGGTGCCGGCAACCAGATGCTGGAAGCGGGTGGGGTTGGTGGAGTTACCGGTGATGGAAACCTCAACACCCTCGGCCTTCATGATGGCGACACCCTCCAGAACGTCGTTGGCGCCGTAGCACTTGACAGCAGCGCGCTCGCCATCGGAGTAAGGAATGGTCTCGACGGCCTTCAGCTCGCCGGTGGCGAAGTCATAGTCGGTCTTGACATAGGTGAAGCCGTTGATACGGCTGATGATCTGGGCAGCGTCCTTGCCGAGGCCGTTCAGGATGACGCGCAGGGGCTCCTTGCGGACCTTGTTGGCGGTACGGGCAATGCCGATAGCGCCCTCAGCGGCGGCGAAGGACTCGTGGCCGGCGAGGAAGGCGAAGCAATGGGTGTCCTCATGCAGCAGCATAGCGCCGAGGTTGCCGTGGCCCAGACCGACCTTGCGCTGCTCAGCGACAGAGCCGGGGATGG
>ERZ773138.2171-NODE-2171-length-15733-cov-11.717949_pt1 | contig 15733 bp, 16 predicted proteins | sample MGYA00511114_ERZ773138 | MGnify/ENA primary metagenome ERZ773138 (study PRJEB29015, sample SAMEA2737805) | human gut metagenome | biome: human gut; feature: human-associated habitat; material: faeces | place: China | collected 2012 ...
TGATATTCATGGAGAGTTTATTATAAATGAGCGAATAATTAAGGAGGAATAACTAAAATGGATATAGTACCTATTATAACAAAAGATAATCTTTCTAAGGAACAGATAGAATATCTGCAAAAGCAGCAAACAGAATATAAATTAGTCAATAGGATTAAGAAGAATCCGGGACATATCTTGTTCTCTTTTAATCGAAAAACAGGGGAAATCAAGAGGGCTTCTATTATACACAAGGTTGCTATTGGTTTGAATGGGCTTCCTGTAACCAAAGCTGAAACGGTTATAGAACCTGATTGCTATTACGACCAAGCTTTGAATGAAAAGAATTTTAGAAAGAAATTGAAGAGAATTGGATTGTTAAATGTTTAAACAATTTAAAAACAAGTAACTATGGGATTTACAACACCGTGTTTCATACGCAAAAATACACAGGAACTTCGGAGAGGGCTGAAAGAGTTGGGGTATTTCAACAACTCTCCTCAATGGACAAATAATTGTAGTATAATATGGGCTTATCAATATCCAATGAAAGGATTTGATACTCCTAATTATGTGATTGCGGATTCTTTTGACATACCTTTTAACAAACATAGTGCTTTATGTGGGAAATTTATTGATTGCGGAACGAATGAAGAACTTTTCCTGGCTATCGCTGCATTAAGGGATGATAGTAACTACATGCAGTGGTTTATAACAGATTCCATTCTTAGCGTTTCTTATAGCGATTCTATTGGTAACGATCATTATTTCACAGAGCCCAAAGGCATTATGTTCTTTTGGGATGAAAATTGGGATAATGCAACCATTATTTCAGGACGTTATCACAAGGCTACTGTAAACGAATTGATTGAACATTTTAAAACAAAGGAGAATAATGAAAGCAAAGTATTTTAAAAAGATAAGAAGCCAAGTAAAGTGGTATAAGGTATCATACAGAGATAATTTACTTTTTAGTTTTAGCGATGAGAAAGAAATATTGGCTAAATCTCCTGAAAATGCTTGTGTCAGATACCATAAACGTACTGGATGTTTTGTTAACAAATATAATCCCAATAATATTACACAATATAGTGAATCTCTTTCAAGGTTCAAGGTATGTATAGGTAAGAAAGTAATGTATTTCGATTAAATATGAAAGCAGAATGGAGCCTTGGTTTCACTGATGCGCTAATAAAGAAATTGAAAGGAGAATAGTTATGACCGAAGAATTTGTAACATTAGAAACAGCGAAATTGCTGAAAGAGAAAGGATTTAATTGGAAGTGTGAACGCACAATAAGTTGCGATAATATTATTAGAAGATACGACATTCCGCAAAGTATGTCATGTTGTACGGAAATAGATAACGAACCAGTTGAATTTTTGTGTCCAGTGTTGTATGTTGCCCAAAAGTGGCTTCGTGAAACTAAGAACCTGCATATCGAAATATCCTATATGTATGGAAATTATTGGATATATGATATACTAACAATTCCTAACCATGATTTTGTAGGATTGTCTGACAGACCTATTATCCGTTATAATACCTACGAGGAAGCACTTGAATCTGGATTACAAGAAGCATTAAAACTTATATGATTATGGAAATAGCAGAATCAATATTTAAATTCATCCTTGCCTCATTAAATGTTTGTGCTCTGGCATTTACTTTAATTTTGGTAAGCAAGTGGCATATACGCATGGAGAATAAGCTGGATGAGATAGAAAGATATGTCCGTCATGTGTCAGATCGTAACGATATTGTTTACATTAACCAGCTTTCGGAATTGCAAAGACTGTTGATAAAAGAGGAACGGTATGAGGAAGCTGGAAAGATTGGGAAAATAATCAAGGATGAAGAAATTAAATTAGGAATAAGGAAATGAGCAATATTAATTTGAACGAACTACGGGATCGATCTTATAAGACAGCTTGTGATCACGGTTTACATGATAAAGAACTTTTAAGAAAATGAATTAAATGACAAGTTTTGTTTTTATTCAGATTTTTTGTAACTTTGAATTATAATGTTTCCGTGTAAAGGGGCACGGTACGTTCTTCGGACGAAAAGACTTTTATGGGAAAAAAACTCGTAGCAAATAGAGAAAATTTCTGCCATTATTATATGGAAACGGGTAATGCTACAGATGCATATCGGAAAGCTTACCCTAATAGTATTGGATGGAAGGATGGGGTCGTTAGTAAGCGTGCATTTGAATTACTGAGAAATCCATCTGTCGCATCCCGTGTAAATGAATTGCAGGCTGATATCTTAAAAAAGTCTGATATGAAGAAGGAAGATGCATTGCGCTTCCTTACAAATGTGGTAAATGTAGACCCTATAGATCTTCAATTAAAAGGTAAAAATACGTTTATTGTCCGTTCTCTTGATGATATACCAAAACCAGTCCGATGTTGCATCCAATCGATTAAGAATACTCAATATGGAGTAGAGATACGGCTATATAGCAAAATAGCCGCCATTACACAGATAAGCAAGATGCTTGGATGGGATGCTCCAGTAAAAAGTGATGTCAGTACCAATGTGCGCATGATAATTGGGGACGAGCAATGATAGAGATGGTGTTCTCGTATAAATTGTTTAATCCCCTGTTTTGGCATATCCGTGAGGCGATGCATGACAAGGATATCCGGTATATTATAAACAGAGGTGGTTCTTCATCAGGGAAATCTGTATCTACGACACAATCCGTGTTGTTGTCTGTATTCTCCGGAGAAGGTTCAGCTCTCGTTGTGAGAAAAGTTGGAGCTAGTCTTAAGAATACGGTATATGAAGAGTTTAAGACCCAAATGAAAGCTCTTCAATTGAGTCAGTTTTTCGCTCTAAAGGAAAATAATATAACCTGTATAAATGGTTGCAAAATCGATTTTACAGGATTGGACGATCCCGAGAAGATAAAGTCTATCACAGGATATCGCTGGATAGTGATGGAAGAGGCCACTGAGTTTGAATATGAGGATTTCACACAGATACGTTTCCGCCTACGAGGAAAGGAGGGCCTACAGATTATATGCAACTTTAATCCAGTATCAGAGGACTCGTGGATAAAAACCAAGATCCTTGATACATGCGAGTGGGATGAGCATCCGAATGATTTGTACGGGAAAGTAAGATATCCGATAAAAAGGAGTTTATTACCTAAGGATTATAGCCGGATATTAGGAAAGAGATATAATAAATCTAGAATGATAGCTAATGAGCGTACGGGAAAAATGGAAAGATATCCATCGGATACGGTAGAGCTGCATTCTTCGTATAAGAACAACTTCTGGGTAGTAGGTTCTCCGGACGGGAAGTATGGATACTATGACAGACAGACGATATCTAATTACCAATGGTACAAGGATCATGATTATAATTACTACAGGGTATACGCATTGGGAGAATGGGGAAGCATTAAGACAGGAGGAGAGTTCCTGTATGCATTTGATTCAAACAAACACATAAAAACGACACACTACATTAAAGGGATGCCGGTTCATATATCAATTGATAACAATGTGCTCCCTTATATTTCAATATCATTTTTCCAGGTGGATGGAAGTAGTATAAGGCAGTTTAACGAGATATGCGCCAGTGATCCGTTCAACACGGTAACACAGGCTTCAAAAATGGCGGTAGATTACCTGAAATCAATAAGGTATAATGATATGCTGTATCTGTACGGAGATGCTTCGACAAAAAACGGGAACACTATAGACGAAGAGAAGAGATCGTTTCTTGATAAGTTCGTGGAAGGGCTGGAAAGCGATTACCATGTTGAGGAGAGGATACCGGCTTCTAACCCGTCCGTACCGATGTCAGGTGAATTTGTAAACTACATGCTCGATGGAGGCTCGGGTATGTCATTTTCGGTAGATGATGGATGTAAAAACTCGATAGTCGATTATAACAATGCCAAGAAGGACGTTAATGGAGGGGTGCTGAAAAAAAGAGTAAAGGATAAGATTACAGGACAGTCTTATGAGAGATACGGTCACTTGGTGGATTGTCTGCGATATATTACTGTATGGGTATTCAAGGATGAATATACTCGTTTCTCTTTGAAAAGGAAACGAAGTAAAATTAAACAGGAAAATAAAGATATGAGATATTTTGATATGTCTAAAAATATTCAGGGGACAAGACTTGTATATGTTCTTCCCGAATATGCCGGAAAGTTCATTATCGTTTCGTGCTATGTAAATGAGGGAATATATATAGATAATGTGACATATACAGGATCATTTGATGAGACTGTTCTCCTGTCATTTTTAGAGGGCATATCTCCTGTGGAAGTGTTGTTTGAAAGTGAGAAAAATTATTTCCCCATAGCACGGGGCTTAAGGGATAGATATGATGTCAGAATTATGCATAAAAATATGGGAACAGATGCTAGGGTATCTGCTTTTCTGGATTTTATCAAAAATAATGTGATGTTTCGTGCAGACTATGATGAGATCCCGCAATACAATGAGTTTATGGATGGGATATTGGATTATAATGGTTCAGATGATTGCGCTGCAATTTATTCTGTCGCCTCCTTGGCTTATTATGTGTCGAAAAAATATAATATATAATTGGTATATTTTTAAGATATATCAAAGCTTTAATAAAAAAACATCGGGTGTTATACAAAAAGTATTGGTATATTTTTAAGATTTTTTTTCTCATGGGTATTTTTAGGGTATTGCGAAATGATATGACTTTAATTTATCTAAACAACACGATTCAAAACGTGATTTTAAATATAGTTTTAATAAAAAAATAACCGACAATTAATGCCGGTTACCGTGATAGAATCTTATAGCCTCATTGACATATAATGATACCGATTGCTCCTTATCCAATATAGCTGCCACGTCCTCCTCTATTATAACAAGTATTCTTTTCACACCATTAACCTTCGGTCTTCGGGGCACACCATTGCTGTCCAATATCCTATATATCGTTTGCTCAGGCTTTGAAGATAATAGCAAAGATATCAATTCTAAAACGAAATACAAAAAGAAAACTATATTAATTAGTTATAAGAAGCCAATGTTGAAACAAAAACCAATCTTCTTAAAAAATTGCCATTAATGCAATATTTTTTACTTGCAAGATGAATGAAGAGAATTAATAGAACGGCAAGACTGGCGAGTTTGTATATTTATTGACAGGAAACGAATGTTATGGAATGGGATCGGAAAAACAAGTATAAAACAGATAGCTTTTATAGGTTTCTACTGCCTGATGTATTTTCCCGGGGATTTTTGAGATTTTATTTGATTTTGTTTTACATTTCTACTTTTAGAATACTTCTGGTTAGCCCTTGTCAGATCCTTGATAATCGTTTCATCAAACACCTCGGAATATATCTCTGTTGTCTTGACCGATGTATGCCCCAAGAGTTTTTGGACGGTGGTTATCGGAACGCCTTGATGTACCAACAGAGTAGCACAAGTATGACGACTTGTATGGTAGGTAAATTTCTTGCTGATATGCGCCATCCTTCCCAATTTCTGCAATGTCCGATTAGTGTCCGAATTGCAACCTAATGCAGCCAGTTGTTCGATGCTGTCGTACTTCCGCATTATGCCCAGTGCCTTTCCGTTAAACAGCAGATATAGCGGAATATTGAGTTTTACGCCTGTTTTGATGCTATTCATAACTAGCCATTCCTTTCCGTCAACTGTTACGAGATTTTTATAAGTCAATTGCTTGAAATCAGAGAATCTCAATCCGCAATAGCAGCAGAAGAGAAATGCGTCCAGTATGTGCCGACTGTTGTTCTTCCTGTCCGGCAGTTCAAGATTCTCCAGCTTCTCCAAGTCTGCGGGCATCAGGAAGTTATGTTCCTTCTTCTCTTTCTTGATCTTAAACTTACGGAAGGGGTATGCCTCCTGTAATATATAGCCTTCGTTTATTGCTTCGTTAACCAAGGTACGAAGTATTCTCATGTGCTTCCCTACCGTATTTACTTTCAATCCTTTGTTGCGCAGAAACGCGTCAAACTCCTTTAGAAACGTATAATTGATGTCTGTGAACTCTATCACGTTCCGAAATTCCTTCAAAGTGGCTACCGTGCCCAGCATGTTATCCTTGGTTCCCGGTTTTCTATCAGAATTCTCTATCGCTTGTATTGCAAATTTTAAAAACGACACAACTGGTTTAATTCCCTTTTTTACAGCCTCCTTTAACGTGGAAAGGTTTGATTCAAGCCCTCTTTTCCAGTAGCTAAGTTCTATAGCCTGCAACTCCAGTATCTTCTCGTATAGCATTGCGTTAAGCTCATTCGATTGCGGATGGTTAATTACTTGAGCGCCATCCTTACTCCAACACTCCGGCTTTAGATAGATGTTTGTTTTAAAATATACCTTTCTCTGATTCAAATAGGCTTCTATTTGGACTAGGGCTGTCCCTTGTCGATTTAACTTGTTTTGTCGGTTATAAACCAAACGGTATCTGATCTTCTCTAACATATTCAACTTTTTGTTTTAAAGTTAAAAGAATCTTCTGTATTTACAAAATAAATCACAAAAAATGCTTCTGGGAGAACTGTTAGGGATAAATAAGATTATCAATGGTTTTACTAGTGAATCATTTTCGTTACATAAAGGTGAATCAAAAAGAATAAAAGCAAATGGCATATTGGTGATATGTAGTCAATATTATAATTTATATCCATCAATAGCTGTAATATCTCCAGCGACTAAAAAAATAGAATATATTGGAGGGTATAAAGAATATGTTGATGGAACATTATTTACTTTCACTTTTGGAAATGACTATACTACTATTATGACTTCCAAAATTGAAGGAGTTGAAGGAAGCAGGGTTCCTTTTTTAATTGCTTATCAAAATTTATTGCCTTAAGAAGATTAGTAAAATCCTTCTGGGAGGACTGATAGGGATAAATGATTCGTGGTTTAGGAGTAGAATTCCTACATTTAAAGGAGATGTTGAAACGTTAGTAGTATCAGGAATATATGGAATAACACCTGAGTCTATTAACAATCCTATAAATGGCTATGGAATTTTATCCGTATTTTCGGTTGGAAACGAATCACGGGTTATGTACTTACTAATATCAGTAAATGGAGCGACATTTATTAGGGTGAAGTATGATAAGAGTGATAGTAAGTGGAAAAAATTAAGTTTGGCTTCCTAGACTAAATTTGCTCTAGAAGTAATTGGCGAACCGTATCTTTGACATGGATTAAAACGGGTGGTCCGGTACAAGCCGGTGCCACCCGATCCTGATATGCACAACGCCATGTGCGGTGCCATGTTTCTAAGAAGCCAATACAAAAGACCTAAAATCTCCCCATTTTCCATCATAATTACGGCGGAAACCAACAACATCCTCACCTAGACGGAATGTCATTTGAATGACATATCCTTGTCCATCGTTAAAAACTATCATTATGGAATAATTTGAAACAACACTAATTCCGTCTCGTCCGAATACATGATACATTCCGCTTGTAGTTGCACTATTTACCTCTTCGTCTGTACTTAATATACCTTTGGGCATAAACGGGAACAGCTTCAAACTGTTCATTAGTTCTCCCAGGACTTTCGCGGCAGCCGAAGAAGATGTCAAAGTTGGGTTCTTGGAACCGTCCAAAGTACGGAGCCAAGAGAAGGTGTCGGACTGGGGCAACTGATCCTCAAACTCATCTGTTCCGGCTGCCGCAGCGGCAGCAAATGTTGATATTTCTGATGCAGCGGAAACAATCCGTGCGGAAACTAATTCTGTCATCTCATCGACGGTCACCTGTCGTTCGTTGCCGTTTTTATCCACAGCTTTAAAGCCAACTATATTATTCAAGTCCATAATGCAAATTTTAAAATTAAAACAAATACTTCACTCATGCAAAATAATTACTGTTCTCAATATAATTCGGATCATCCTCGTTGGAATATGCCTCCCTCTCAAACGATACCGTCTTATACGCCCTGCCGGCATCCTTCAACCGTACCGCCCTGACCAGCCACTCCACACCATACCAGAGATAGAATGCCAGCCCGGCCAGTACCAGCCACCAGGCGGAAAGGTCAAAACACAACAGCAAGATCCAGATAACTGTACCGATGGCAACTGCCATCTCAACCCATTGACGGGCGTGGGTACACTCATGGTTTCTCACTTTCTGAGTGATTTTCTCTTCCGGTCGCTTGCTTAAAACAAACGGACCGATTGTTATCGTATGGCAAGAACTGAACGCAAGCAGCACCTTTGCCAGAAGGTTGTTACAATATACCTTTTTCATGTTGTTCCTCCTTTTTATCTAAATAATCATTCAAAGAATCGGCCAGCAAGCCGGACAACATAGGGGTAGAACGTCTTATGATATCCACCTCCTCTTCGTCAAGTTCCACACCATCTACAGTCGACTTGAAGATTTTCTCCGCAAGGAGATGCGCCTTCAAGCCCGCTACGTTCTTATATATCCAGTCACCGAAGGCCTCAGTGATGTTACTGGCTATAAGCTTTTCTTTTTTAATCCCATCATAAATAGGGAATTGTGCAAAATTTATTCTCATACTTTATATTTAAATTATCCGCAATAAAACATAACCCAATAATTACCCATACACTTAATGAAGCCGGATGCAAAATCCAAATCAATATAAGACACCTCCTGTCCTCCGGGAGCAGGCAGGATCCGTCCTCCTGTCAATCTTACTCCGCCGCTCATACGTTTGAAGTATATAGTATGTCCCGGAACATCCGGAGGAAGTGTCACTTCTATATTGCCCGTATTAATAAACATCACATTATCATCATTGTTATTCAGGGGAGTGCTGACGGATATGTTCCTCCAGTTGCCAACTATGCCACGAAGAGAAACATAGCTGTCATTGTTCGGATGAAGGAAAATGTTACCTCCCTCCACGAATAGAGGAATGCTTGGAGTCTTGATGTGCATCCCGATCATGACATTTGGACTCTGTATGTCAATTCCAGCATCATACTTAATCCCTTCAATGGTGACAAACTGCGTGTTTCCCCCGATTCTTACGTTTGCAAATGTCCTTTCGTTATAAAACTCAATTTGTCCGGCAGACAGATTGAAACCGACGTATTTATTTGTTTCATTTTCATAAAGGATCTTTGAGGACAACATCCCCGAAGCGATGGAGAACGGACCGATACGTCCTCCTTCTATGTCCATATTAATGCCATGAATATAACCGGATTCGGAATTCAGTATCAGGTTGGGCACACCATTGGTTGACTTCTGTGATTTTATATCTCCAAAAGGTATGCCGTTGGCATCCATTCCTTTATATGTGAACATGAATCCGCATATATTGGCTCCTGTAGCAAACAGGGTGTCAGTGGCGATATTAACAAACTTCTGCATGGCTTCCCAATTGGAATCCCCGTTGACAGATGTAGGGGCGGCGGTTACACTGGCACCATAGTTCCGCACAAGGAAATTATAATACACGCCATTGAACTTGTAGATGATCTTGTCACGATAGCTGGCGTTCCATACATAGCTAGTACCAGATTGGAATACTCCCATATCTCTTGGAGAAGCCCCTGTCGCTCCAGTTGCTCCTATGGCGCCATCATTTGCAACACCCACCCCTTTTTCAGCGACAAAATTATTATTCCATGCGTTCGCGTCCGATGCGGATTGATAAGCCCGGACGGCAAACTGGGTGTATCCGGCTGTCGCTGGAACGGATATCTGATTGCTTAGGGTAGCACCTACATGAGCCAGCCAGCTTCCGTTATACTTACGGGCTGCCAGATAAAGCGTGCTGCACGTGCTTACATTGCCTGCCACATTCTGTTTGCAAGTGACAAGGAATCCAGACGGGGATGGCGTGCCCGTACTGGTGAAGTTGATCACGCTGACAGGACTGTCCAGCCAGTAGGATGCCGACGGTCCGACGGGGGCAACCATCTCCTGCCAGTCTGCATGTACCGTCCGGTTCGCAGATCTGCCGGCGAGGATATATCCGCCATCCTTTTTGCGACGATAACTGCCATTCTTGAACCTTGCGATCCTGATGGGAGGATTGGATGTTTTCACCTTGCTTAAGTAAGATCCTCCGGCAAACGATACTGTGCTGTTTTTCGCATACGGAGTGTTGGCGGACTCCCAATGACCTGCGGCTGTGATGCTCTCACCGTCAGCACCATCCTTTCCGTCAGAAAGCATGGGAACGGTTTCAACATCCACTATCTGGTCATTCACGTAAAAGATAAACTTCAATGTCTTCGTAAAGTTTCCGCTTGATATGGCTGTATTGTTGTTTATGGTAGTTTCTGTTCCACCGTCTATGCTGTATTTCAATGTACCGTCCGTTGTGGTGGATATCACGCCTCCCACTGACTTTTGCCTGTAACATGATACGGAAGACACGCTGTAGTTCCCATTCTTGTCCTTGCTTACAGAAGTGGCAGAAACGATTATACTGTATAGCACGGCATCTGAACCGTCCGCACCTCCACGGACCCCGGCTACAGTGAATGACAGATCACGGGAATACTGCTGCCCGTTCTTTGTAGCCCTGATTGTGATCTTCACCGTGTTTGTCGCAGCAAGAGTAGCTCCGGCAGATACCGATATTGTCACCACTCCCGTATTCTTGTCTGTCGCACACAGAAGATTTGTGTCAGGTGTACAGGTGATGCTGTCAAGCGTGAGCTTTTCCGTTCCATACCACATACTGACAGTTGTATTCCAAGTCTGTGAGGATACGACCTTTCCGTCCGAAGTAAGGGCTGCATTGACCATCTCGTTATCGAAGTCCGCCATGATGGCATTCTCTCCGTCCTTACTCCAGCGATGCACCACGGCAGGATCACTGAACTCAGACCATACGCCGTTTTCCTTAAAACGTGTACAACCCCATTCAACCTGATGGTCTATGTCCGTACCAAGATAATTATCCGTCCAGCCTTCCGGAACATAACCATCTTTCTGCTGACTGTCCGGCTTTTCAGGGGTGTTATCTATGATATTGCCTCTTGTGTATATATACTCATAGCCCTTACCGTCTTTCCCGTCCGATATCATAAGCTGCCATCTTCCGTCCTGATAGATGTAGGTGGCGCGGTCAGTTGTGTTACGGTATGAATCACCGTTTTTCGGGTTGGCTGGAACCGTGGCAAATTCACCAAGGAAAGTGATGCTCTCGCCTTTCAGTTCACGCCCGTCAAGAAGCATGTCCCAGTCTTCGTTAACCTCCCAGTCGGCAGGTTTCCCAGCAAGATAATAACCACCGTCCTTCTTTCTTAAGAAATTGCCGCCTTTGACACGCAATATTCTGATGGGAGGATTGGATGTTTCCACCTTAGATATAAAGACACAGTTGGCAAGAGTGACCATGGTATTGACCTCGTATGGGGTCTTAGAGGATTCCCAATGACCGCCACCTATTACAGACAAACCGTCAGCACCGTCCTTTCCCGGCGTTCCGGGAACACCTTGCGGACCTGTCGCTCCGTCCGCTCCTTTGTCCACTTGTTTCAGCCATGCCGGGTTATCATCTGATGGCTCGGTTGTCGTTCCGTTATCATCAACACACAACCACAAAGCCCCGTTATGTGACACCCGGTCATAGTAGGCGTACTTACCTGCAACCCATTCACCCTTGTCCAAGGGTACACGAACCTTGTTCCCCGTTATCTCATCTATCTGAAAGATAAGCCCAGTCATGATAATGTTTTGAAGAACGGCTGAGTAATTGTCCGCATTAATACCGGCTACAGTCATGCCTTTTTTCTTGCCGAACCACGCAGGCATCTGCGCCGGCTCCGGGTCCCAAGTGTTGGCATTGTCAAAGAATGTAATACAGTTGTTTCCGTTGACTGAATCAATAAGTATATAAGTCTGACGTTCCGGGTCCGTAAAATTACCTGTTTGTGCCAATACCATCTGCTCGGCAGGTTTCCAGTCAGAATGTCCCGGACGGGGAATGACAGTAAATTTCTTGGCGGTATAATCTGCGGCAGTCACCCGGAATTTCATCTCTTCAAAGCCATTCAGCTTGCCTTCGCTATTCTTAGTCACAAAATAGGTGGTAAGGATATCATCAACAAACTGGCTCAATCCGTCCGCGTCCGTCAGATCGGGAGTGATGGTGTAGGTTCCATCGCCGTTATCCACGTATGACAATACGCTACAACCGCCACCGGGGGAGTTTACCATACGTCCTTTGAAATAGGTTGTACGGTTATAGGCTATTTCAGGGACAAACAAACGCTTACGGAAAACGCCGTTTCCCATTTCCATGTCACCCTTTTCGTCTATGTATCCACCTGATACACCAGTAACGAAATCACCGAACTTGGCATATTTATTAATCAAGACTCCGCCCAGTAAGGATAACAAGTACTTAGTGGAATCCGCCACGTCCTTCCGCAAGAATATCTCTTTCATCTTCTCCACACTGTTCTCTATCTCAATCATTACACGCAATGCGCTCATCACGTCTTCATCGGTGTAGGTAACATCCTTGTCACCCTGCTTCACAATGCGGCTTACCAAATTCCCGGATATTTTCAGACCTTTAAGAAAATTGATTATGCCTTGCGCATCATCATCGTTCAGCGCGGATAAGAACCAGTCAAGCACAGGCGTATTCTTATCCAGCGTGTATGCAGATGTGGCATGGTCAGCGTTAGTGACATCGCCCCCGCCACCACTGCCGCCACCGCCGTTCTGCTTTATCTCTTCAACCTCAATGGAGATCTTGCTAAAGTTGCTGTTGATGCGGTCTGCCGTTTCGCTCCAAGTTCCTGTTTTGTTTATTGTATTAAGTTCCATATATTCTGTTCTACTTTTACCATTCCGCATCCGGATGCACTTCAATGTTCCGTCTGTCCGTAGAAGTACACCCAAATGCAGAATGGTTCTAGGGGTAGAGGGCTGACCACACCAAGATCAGCCCTTACATCATAGTATATGCTTTATGAAATTTCAAATATTCTGAGTCATACTTTACAAATTGAATATACAGTTATCTTCAACATAACTTAATTTTGTTAGATTGTTGATTTTTGAAAAAATCCCATCCATACTCTCATAGAAATATGAATTTTTATCATCGCTGTGCAAACGATTATCCTTGATACCGTATAGCTCTGAATCTATAAACTCTATGTCTGGTGTCGTTTCGTTATCCCACAACATGGAGGATGTGGTTTCCAGCCCATTATCTACAGCAACGAATGACCTATTGAAAACAACAGATATATTGTCAGCCAATCTAAACAGAGTCGCCCCAAATTTATATACAGGAGCCTGTTTCCCTTCACTTTCCACTATAATTGTAGCGTTTTCAAAAACCACCTTTCCTGCATCTTTGTTCGCCGAGCCTTTATAAATAAGTAATGTCCCCATTCCTGTTCGACTCCTTATACGTATATTTTTTAAGACATTATAACCGATTGGTTCAGCGAATACAGGTTCATTCCAATTATTTTGCGGGGGATACAATGTTCCGAAAATACCTACTGCATGTAATCCCTGTGTACGTATGCAAATATGTCCAACCTCCTTAACTCTTATATTCCTTAAATAATTCATTTGCGCTCCATTGGCACCGACAACCACATTAACACCCTCGCAGTAGCAGTCATACAGATACATGGCATCGAAAGGCATCCCTGTTACCGAACTTGTGCCATGCCCGGCAAATGCAGTACCAAGATATTCATGTCTGCCTATGGCCTCACAACCGATAAATGCCAATAGTTCTCCATAATAATGGTAATTATAATACATGTGATGATAATACTCTCCATTTGCTCCACTTCTTGATACTGCTCTGCAATTCAGCATCATGTGAGTATGGGGAGCCGCAGACCTGTTAAACAGAAAACCATGTCTACCAAAATCCAAACTTTCTACCCCCTCATAAAATCCATTAGGAATAACAGTACCGTCTGTAGAGTCACCACCTCGAAAAACGATATTACGAATATCAGAAGCATATTGGGTGATTTGCAGTTTTTGTCCTTTTTTCCCAATCTCTGTCACTTCATGAGTTATCTCCACTATTTTTCCTGCAATATCGGTTGTTGATAAATATATATAATAATCCCCCTCCCCCCATGACTCTGAATCGTATCCGCTGAACCAATAGGAGCTACCCGGATTGTTTTCTAGCCAGTCCATGGCATCCGAACTGGACTTTTTCTGTGCGTCAAGCCACCATCCATTTCTTTTCCCGTCTAAAAATACCTGACAAACAAATCTGGCCTTGCTGCCCGAACCATAGTGATGCTTTAGAACATAAATGTTACTATAGCCGCGCAGTTTGTATAATTTATCCAAAGACTCAATGTCATTAACAGAGCTAATCTCTGATATAGATACGGTCGGTATTGTCTGCAAATTCAAAAACAAAGGTTTATCCTTGGACATGTCGCCATAACAATCCACTCTGATTCCTTCTTTAGACAAGACTTGTACCTCTGTATTAAATATACTTCCTCGTTCAATAAGGACCGTGTCCCCATCGGTCATCAGTTCATCGGCTTTATTCAAAGTCTTCAACGGAGTTGAGTCAGACAAACCATCATTGGTATCCAAGCCATTGACTGTACTTACATAATAGGTCTTAGATAATGATGTTACGTATTTTTTTCTTTGATTATCCCTTAAGTAAAAAAATAAAGTCAATAAATCATCTTTTGCCATAAATGATCCGGCAGGATTAGTGCTCAAATTCATTAATGGCATAAACATTGAAGGATAACTGGTCAAATCCCCTACCAGAACATTCTCAGATGCATCCGATGGGGACAAGTCCGTATCATCATTTTTAGCGATCATCAATCTGCAATATTGGGTTTTTGTGGGAATGGTAGTATATACAGTATTCCAATTACCATCTTTTGAATTGAAAGACTCACCGGCAGGGTCATTATAAAACATGACATATATTCTATAACCGGGCTTGATAATGATATCAGTTCCTGTATTAATTATCTTGGTATAGACTCTATTGGTCCCACCTGGTTGTAGTATACCGCTTTGCGAATTGATACTCCCTTGTACGCACAATAGATCCTGTTTTTCCATATAATTGCCACCCTTAATCTCGGTTAGGTTGCGTTCCATTTCATTACTCAAATCATTGTATGATTGTGCAATTTGTTTTGTTTCATCAGTTATCTGTTCAACCGTTTTATTGAACATGTTGATATCTGGGCATAACGCCTCATTTTGATATAATTTACTTATAGTAACCCGTTTCCCTGATTCTATATCTATAGTGGCTTCTTTAATCAAAGAAACCATGATACGAAATTTCTTATAAGATGTTGATGTTGTGCTTTTATCAGTTTTCCAATTGCTATCTTTAGCAGCAAAAGACCCATTTTCATTGTAATAAATTATATAATATCTATATCCACTTTCTATTGAAATGTCAACACCTGTATTTATAAGATCTGAATGTATTCTTGTTTTGCCTCCCTCTTCAATAGCGCCAGTCGTAGTGGATATGCCACCTTGTCCCCATGATGTTACATACGTTTCGTTAAAATCGGACCCTACAATTTTAGCTATTGTTTTATCTGTTATCTGGTCAATCGTATTATAAATACCTTCTGTCTTGTTTTTAATAGAAGTTAATCCAATGTCTAAATCAGATATTTCCGTAGTCAAGCTCTTACGCGTCTTTGGATTGACCACCGCATCATAGATAGTAGCCGGGTAAATGGTTTGTCCGCCCTTCGTCAGTTTATGCATTTTTACCATAATATCTCCTGTTTTAGCCTAAGTTCCGCCGG
>ERZ773138.2175-NODE-2175-length-15696-cov-3.263858_pt1 | contig 15696 bp, 9 predicted proteins | sample MGYA00511114_ERZ773138 | MGnify/ENA primary metagenome ERZ773138 (study PRJEB29015, sample SAMEA2737805) | human gut metagenome | biome: human gut; feature: human-associated habitat; material: faeces | place: China | collected 2012 ...
ACTACAGAGGAAGAAAATCTGCAGGAGACTTATCCGGAGGATGAGGAAGCAGCCGATATGGTGCCTCAGACCACTGAACCGGCGCAAAACAGTAATGAGGAGACGGACGAGGCGGCGGCAGCCGTGGAGCCGGTATCTGCCGGGGAGGATGATCTGGATCAGTGGAGACCGGAGACTTCCGAGCGGACGGAGACAGCGCAGAGTACCGTTGCTCCGATGAGCCAGGAAATGAAAAATACTCTGGCGGCAGCCGTGGAAAATGTGCTGGCGGAGCAGGCAGCAGCGCAGGAGGAGACGGAAAAGCCGGAGAAGCCATCCCAGTCAGGTTTTGGTATTACCCAGGATCTGGCAAAAGAGATCACAGCGATCTTTGAGGCAGAAAAGAGAGAACAGCTGAAGGAGAAGGCAGTATCTGTTGTGGATGATGCCGCCGGAAGGATCAGCGATGTACCAAATCTTGCTTCGGACGTACTTGGCCGTATGACACAGGCGGTTCAGAGCAAGGTTGGAAAGACATATATTCCAATGGATGTATCGGAACCGGCAGAGGAGACAGCAGATGCGGAGATGGCTCCGGCTGAGGCTGTGGAAGAAGCAGACACAATTGCCGTAGAGCCGGAGGGCGTAGAGGAAGTTCAGCGTCCTGTCGGAATGGAGGAGATCGTATCCTCCGGAGTTCTTCCGGTGAAGGAGGATGACGTTACCATGATCGAACTGGATCAGATCATGCCGGAGCCTGATATACCGGAGCTTCGTCAGGTGATTCCGGAGGACAGCCCGGAGCTTGGCAATCTGCCGGAGCTGGAGGAGGATGAGCTGCCGACGACCAGAGCGCTTCATCATTCCTTTAATGATATTTTGACATTGATCGCCGGAGAGCTGGAGCCAAAGCATTTTGTACTGATGGGTGAAGGAGAGGACAAGATTATCGGTATCACGAAAAAAATAGTTCGTGTCAATTATGAGAAGGGCTTTCTTTCTACCAACCAGATTGCAAAGATCAGTTCTTCCCAGTTAAATCAGATGGATCTGTTAAGAGTATGTAACCAGATCAAGGGAAATTGCCTTCTGATCGACAATGCATCTGAGCTGGCATTTTCCACGATCACAAAGATTTTTGCCGTGATGGATGCCTTCCGTGGGGACTTTATTGTGGTTCTTGCAGACGATGGAAACACATTGGATGAGCTGTTCCGCGTGGCTCCGGCACTGGCAAGACGTTTTGAATATGTAATTGATATTGGGCAGTACAGTGAGGAGGATTATCAGTAAATGGCAGGAGAGGAAATACATGTAATCGGTCATATTAATCCGGATACGGATTCGGTATGCTCTGCAATTGCCTATGCGGCGTTCAAGCGGCAGATGACAGGCAAAAACTATACAGCAAAGAGAGCCGGCCAGATCAACTCGGAGACACGCTTTGTGCTTCAGAAGTTTGGGGTGCCGGAGCCGGAATATCTCAGCGATGTACGGACGCAGGTATTTGATATTGATGTGGTCCAGGTGCCGGGCGTGGGGAGTGATATTTCCCTGAAACGTGCATGGGAGATTATGAAGGAGGGTGGTCTGGCAACGCTGCCGGTGGTTTGCAAAAATGGCCAGCTGGAAGGTCTGATCACCATAGAAGATATTGCGAAATCTTACATGGATGTTTATGACAGTTGCATTATTGCCAAGGCAGAGACCCCATTCCGTAATTTGATCGAGACACTGGAGGGAGAGATGATTGTCGGAGACCCGGATGAGATCATTCAATCGGGAAAATGTCTGATCGCGGCCGCGAATCCGGATCTCATGGAGAATTATATTGAGAAGGATGACATTGTGATTCTGGGAAATCGTTATGAATCCCAGCTTTGTGCCATTGAGATGGGGGCAAAATGTATTATTGTGTGTGATGGTTCGCTGGTATCCTTTACGATCAAAAAGCTGGCGGAGAGCAAGGGCTGTTTTATCATCAAGACGCCATATGACACCTACACGGCAACACGACTGGTCAATCAGAGTATGCCAATCCGTTATTTCATGAAACAAAAGGCGTTGATCACATTTCAGCGCAATGATTATGTGGATGATATCCGGGAGACCATGGCCAAAAAACGATATCGTGATTTCCCGATTATGGATCTCAACGGCAGTTATTATGGTATGATCTCCAGACGAAGTCTGTTGGGTGCCCGCAAAAAGCGTCTGGTGCTGGTGGATCATAATGAAGTGACACAGGCGGTAGACGGTCTGGATGAGGCAGAGGTTCTGGAGGTGATCGACCATCACAGAATCGGCAGCCTGGAAACCATGAATCCGGTATATTTCCGCAATCAGCCATTGGGCTGTACGGCAACGATCATTTATCAGATGTACCGTGAGCAGGAGCTGGAAATCAGCAGGGAAATTGCCGGACTGCTTTGTTCTGCAATTCTTTCTGATACGTTGATCTTTCGTTCCCCGACATGCACGGAGACGGATAAAAAGGCGGCATACGCACTGGCGCAGATCGCCGGGATCGAGCCGGAAAGCTATGCGGCGGAAATGTTTGCCGCAGGGAGCAATCTGTCTGCAAAGACTCCGGAGGAAATATTTTATCAGGATTTCAAGAAATTTGTAGTAAATGACGTATCCTTTGGTGTTGGACAGATCAATTCCATGACCCAGAAGGATCTGGAGGATGTCCGGGAGCGGATGATACCGTATATGGAAAAGGCGCTGACGGCGCATTCCATTCCGATGCTGTTCTTTATGTTGACGGATATCCTGCAGGGAACCACAGAGCTGCTTTGTGCAGGGAACGGAGCGAAGGAGCTTGCACTGGAGGCTTTTCATCTAAAGGACGATACCGATCAGATCATTCTGGAAAACACGGTGTCACGAAAGAAACAGCTGATTCCGGCACTGATGCAGGCAATCCAGCAATAATCAAAGTAAATTGTGTAAAAGATATTTTTCACAAAGTCAGTACAGAGGGGATATTGCGTAGATCTGACTGGAAATTGTAAGAAAATTGACAGAGATTTGACATAAACAGGGAATAAACTAATTATGGTAACCATTAAATTTATCATAAATCGCAAAAAAAAAGGGGGAAAGAAAGCGATATGTTTCAAGGGGAAAAAAGAAAACAAAAAAACAAAAGAATGTCACTGATGCTGGCAGTTATCATGCTGGCAGTGCAGCTGTTGGGAGTGATGCCGGTAAGGACGGCTTCAGCTGCAAGTGACACGGCAGATCTCCGGATTATGTTTACCACCGATCTGCATGGACAGGTTGTGGATGTGGATTATTCAAAGGGAACCTTATTTGCCAATGGGGGATTGACAAAGGCTTCTACTTTGCTGACACAGGCGAAAAGTGAAGTGCCGGATGGCAATACACTTTTATTTGATCTGGGTGATGTAATGTATGATTACACCACAGATTATATTTATGAGCATGACCAGAATGAAATTCAGCCGATTTATCAGGCGATGGCATCATTAAATTATGATGCGATCATTTTGGGAAACCACGATTATGAGTATACACTTCCTTATATCCAGAAGCAGTATGAAGCAACCGGACTGAAGGATAAGGTAATTGCATCAAACATTACGGATGCGGTGACAGGAAAACATGTTTTTAATGAGAACAAGATCATAGAAAAAACACTGACAACAGCAGACGGATCGCATGTAACGGTTAAGGTGGGTGTGATCGGAGAATCAATCCCGACATTATCCAAAAAGAGATGTGATTATACCGGCGTACTTGCCGGAGAGGATATGGTTGCCAATGTACAGAAGGAGACCAAAAAGCTCAAGGATGCAGGCGCAGATGTGGTTGTTGTGCTGGCACATTCCGGTGTGGGAACAGAGCAGCCGGCTTTGATGGATGAAAATGTGGGATATGCCCTGACAAAGATTGACGGAGTGGATGCTGTTTTATGTGGTCATAAGCATTCCAACTTCTGTGCAGACGGTACGACATATTATGATAAATACGAAGGTGTTGATACCAAGAACCATCTTGTGAATGGCAAAAATCTTGTGATGGTAGCCAGCAGCGGACGGGGAATCGGCGTGATCGATCTGGGAATCTCTCCGGATAAAAGAATTGTAAGCAGAAAGTCGCAGATTCGCAAAACAAAGACCAATACGGCAATTGACCAGAAGATAGCCGCATATATGGATAAATGGGGTGTTACATTTGCAGCGGACAGTACAGAGGTGCTTGCGGAGCTCAAGTCCGATGCCAGATGGCAGAATTATCTGGGTACGCTGGAGGACAGCAGCCCGATCCAGCTGTTAAATGATATGGCGATTTCCTATGGTATGGAATATCAAAATAATGATAATACGGATTGTAAGGGGCTTCCGGTAGTGGCTGCTTCGAGATATTCCCGGTATGGTGCGGGAAGTGGTCTGGACTATTATGATATTAAGGATTATTTTACCAGTGCAGATCTCTATCAGTTAATGAACTATAGGATACAGCTCTGGCGTTATAAAGTGACTGGAGCACAGTTGAGGGAATGGCTGGAATGGTCGGCAAGTGCTTATGAAACAGCCGGTAACAATGTGGTATCCGGACCGGCGATCAGCAGTAGTCCGGCACCGGAGGAAACACCGGAGATCACGGCTTCCGGGGAACCATCTGTGACACCGGAGACATCCGGAAACCCGGAACAGACGCCGGAGGTATCAGATGTTCCGGACGTGACAGCCGGGCCGGAAACGACGCCTGAGGCTGTGGAAACAGCGGCAGTAATGGAAAATCCTTTTGAGACGCAGAAATTATCAGCAGGAAATAAAGGGATATCACAGACAAGTGATCTGTTGGCGGGCATTCTTAATTATAAAGGCTCAAGACCTCTGCAGTATTCTCTGCGGGAAATGTATCTGACAGATCTGAGCCGTTTCTATATTCTCGATGGTGTGGAGTATACGATTGATACCAGCGTAGCACCACGTTATAATTATGATGGCAAAAAGATTAATGATACCTGGCGTGTTACCAGCATGACCAGAAACGGGCAGGAGATTAAGGACACGGATCAGTTCCTGCTGATCGTCAACAGACTGGATACTACAGCAGTACCGGAAATGTTCAAGGTGGAGGCGATGACCAAGCTGAGTATGGCTGATACCAGAGATTATTTCAAAAAATATCTGATGAAGCAGGCAGAATGTGGTACGCTGGGAAATCTGGAGGATAATAACTGGAATGTAAAATATTCCGATAAGTATTATTACATACTGAAAACAGGATCTGCAGCACAGGACATTGTAAATGCGAGGTCCTGGATTAAAGAAAAGCTAGATTCCTCTGAGAATTTTGATTATTACAGAGCCAGACTGGATGCGATGGATCTGGCGGATCACAGTGGACCGGACTTGAATCTGGCAGCATTGACAGAGATCGAGACAAACCATCCGGTTAAGGTAGCCGTTCAGGCAACAGACCGCTCAGGAATTGTTTCGCTGTCCTATCTGAGTGGAAAGTATCTGGCAGATTCCATTGCCTGGAATAATGCCAAGGCAGTTCAGAACGGTGTTTTTGCGGCTGACAAGAATACCATATATTCGGTTAGAGCAGTGGATGGACAGGGAAATGTAACGATCCGTTATATCAGGATCAATAATATCAATGAAGGCATTCTGGAGGCACCGAAGGTAGATACCTATACCAATCGTAAGTCATATATTTCCGGTAAGGCAGAACCTGTAACAACGATTTATTTCGAGTTGGAGGATTCGACGGTTTATAAGACTACGGTAAATGATGACGGTTCTTTCAAGTACGCTTTGCCACCACAGAATGCGGGCAAGAAAATATTTGTCTATGTAAAGGATGATGAGGGGCGCTGCAGTGCCAGAACCGTTGTCACGGTAAAGAGAACCGGACCGAACAAGCCGGTAATGGAGAAACTGACCACGGCGGTCAGAACGGTGACCGGAGAGATCAATGATAAAAATGTATATCCGTTCTTTATTCTGGACAGCAAAAAAACAGTATTTATGCAGGATGACGGAACAGAAGAACTGTATAAGCAGTGTGAGCTTTATAACAAGGATTATACGGTAGAGAAGATAGCAATGAATATTGCAAGTGATGGCAGCTATACATTTTCACTGCCGTATCTTCTGACAGCAAAAACCGAGGTGAAAATGCGTACCGTGGACGTTGCAAAACGTGTCAGCATGGGTACCAAAAGAGTCGTGAAGCAGACGGTTCCGGCAAAGCCGACCATGCAGACAGTGACAAATCTGTCTACCAAGGTAAAGGTATTCTCTGAAGAGAAGTGTAAAAGCGCTACGATCACAGTGGGCAAAAAGAAGTATAAGATCACCAAGAAAAAATATGTGGCTTCCAAGAAAATGTACCGTTACCAGAGGAAGATTACGAAGACCAATTCCGGAGTGAAGGTAAATGCATATCTTACCAATACAAAGGGAAACAGTCCGGTATTAAAGACAAAGAAAATAGAGGTTGTGCCGGATACTCCGAAGGTGGATAAGCTGAAAGCCGGTCTGAAAAAGGTTACCGGACATGTTGATGTGGTCGGAGATGGAACAGAAGCCGATGGTGTGACCGTGGAGAATACCAATACCAAGGTATTTATCCTTGTCAACGGAAAGAAGTATATCGCTTCCATTGATTTTGGGGGCAATTATACGGTGAAGCTCAAGAAGCCTTTGATATCAAAAGATAAGGTAATCGTAAAAGCAAGAAATAAAAAGGGCATGGGAATCAAGAAAAAATATATTGTGAAATAGTATGCTGATTCGCAGAAATATGAAAAAGAGGGACTTTTAATTCCCTCTTTTTTTGTTGAAACTGTAATGAGATTGTAAGATGCGGATGCTATAATGAGCCTCAGAGAAAATCAAAAGGAAAGAGAGGAATAAAGATGGAAATATTAAAAACCATAGATTTATGTAAACAGTATGGGGAAGGGGAAAACGAAGTACACGCACTGGATCATGTTTCAATCTCGGTGGAGGAGGGAAAATTTATTGCAGTGGCCGGTTCCTCCGGTAGTGGAAAATCCACGCTGTTAAATATGCTGGGAGGTCTCGATAGACCTACCTCCGGAGAAGTCCTGGTGCGGGGAAAAGAAATTTTTAAAATGAATGACGAGGAGTTGACCATTTTTCGCCGCCGTAACATCGGCTTTGTATTTCAGAACTATAATCTGGTTCCTATCTTAAATGTATATGAGAATATTGTGCTGCCCATTGAGCTGGATGGCAGCAGGATTGATGAGGAGTATGTGAATACGATCATACGGACACTGGGGCTGGAGCACAAGATTACCGCAATGCCAAATCAGCTTTCCGGAGGACAGCAGCAGCGTGTTGCCATCGCCAGAGCTCTGGCAGCGAAGCCGGCGATCATTCTGGCAGATGAGCCTACGGGCAATCTGGACAGCCGGACCGGAATGGATGTGGTCTCTCTGTTGAAGGTGACCAGCCGGGAATTTCATCAGACCATTGTAATGATCACACATAATGAGGAAATTGCACAGATGGCAGATCAGGTGATCCGGATTGAGGATGGAAAGGCAGAGGCAGGTGAGATATCGTGTTAAAAAACAATAATCAGGAGGTGCTTCGCCGCCTCAGCAGACGATCCATGAAAGCAGAACGCACAAGAAATTTTTTTGCGGTACTGGCGATCATTTTGACCACATTTATGTTTACGTCTGTATTTAGCATTGGCGTCAGCCTGATACAGAATCTGGGGATTATGCAGATACGAAATCTGGGATCGCAGAGTACGATCTGGCTGGAGAAGCCATCAAAACAGCAGATGGATCAGATCAGGAAGATGCAGGGTTTGCGGGCTATGGGAGTGCAGATCAGTGCCGGCAGCAGAAAGGAAGCTTCCGGAGAAAAAACGGTGGCGTTGTGGTATTATGATACGGCAGAATATCAGAAGAATTTTATTCCGGCGATCAGCCGTATCCATGGAACATATCCGGAGAAGCAGGACGAGATTATGATGTCGGAGACGTCTCTTGCAGTGGCCGGAGTGAAAAAGCCGGAAATCGGAGAGAAAGTAACGCTTTATGATGGAGACCGGGAGGAAACCTTTACCTTGAGCGGGTGGTACCGGGACTATATTTATGGAAAAGCGGTGAGTCTTGTTTCAAAGAAATATGTCCAAAAAATGGGACTCGATAAAAGAGAAAATAAAACGCTGTCCATTTCAGCCCAAAGAGGGATGAAATATATTTTATATAAAAAATTGCAGAATCAGGTCAGCATGGATCAGATTATGGCAGCAAACGGTGTGAAACGAACGCAGGCATGGGAGTCGTCATTTAGCGAGGATCAGAATAATGCCGGCGAGAGACTGGTCGTTGTCGCTGTGTTACTTGCAGTAGGAGTGATCATAATCCTGAGCGGTTATCTGCTGATCTATAATGTGATGTATATTTCTGTGACGAAAGATATCCGGTTTTACGGAATGTTAAAAACAATCGGGACCACACCATTACAGATTCAGAAGCTTGTAAAGAAACAGGTCTGGCATCTGGCAGGGATTGGAATTCCGGCCGGAATATTCCTGGGAGTCGTCTGTGCATTTGGAATTGTTCCGGCGGCACTTCATGCTCTTGCGATCGGAGGAAATGATGCCATGCCTAGCCGGATACAGTTCCGGCCGGAGATCTTTGTGGCGACCGTTCTGTTTTCCCTGGTCACCATATGGATCAGCTGCCGTAAACCCGCAAAATTTGCCGGCAATATTTCTGCGGTAGAGGCTATGAAATATAACGGACAATATCAGGAAAAGCTGCGTTCCCATCATACCAAAAGGGGTGGGAAAATCCGGCGGATGGCGTTTCGCAATGTGTTTCGTGACAAAAAACGCGCGATTTTTGTATTTGCGTCATTATTTATGGGAATGATCGCTTTTTTGGCTGTAGATACGATTTTGGGAAGTATTAAACTGGAAAATTATCTGGAAACATATGTGCCAAATGATTATGTGATCTACACCGGCACCGATGAAAATAATGAGCAGATGAAGGAGCAGAAACGGTCATTGGAAACGATGGCAGGGGAGCTTCAGAAGATTCCGGGGATCACTTCTTTTCGATGGAACCGTACAGCAGATATTGTGCTTCCCTTCGATGAAAAGCTGTATAAGCCATTTCTGGATACTGATCAGATGATAGCGCAGGAGAGAGAAGAGAGCATTAAATTTTATCGCAGGGCACAGGAAAAAAAGAACAAAAAAAGTATGTACTCCTGTCCGGTCATTTCCATAGGCAAGGATGATATCCGAAAATATAATGAGCGTGCCGAAAAGGATCAGAGGATCGATGAGAAGGCATTTGAAGAAGGGGAAATATGTCTGATCGGAACGGTAGATACCAAAGAGCAGGCCCAGCAAATGAAAGGGAAAACACTTACATTGGTGGAACGGAAAACGGATAAAGAATCCACCATAAAGGTAGGTGCGTGTCTTACGTCCATGGAAGGTTTTGAGATTGGTTATTACTGGATGTCCATAGGAGCACCGGAGGCAATTCTGGTGAGTGATAAGGCGATTAGCCGGATCACGGATGATCCGGGTAGTGATAATATGATCTTAAACTGCAGGAAAGAAGCAGAAGCCAGTGTGACAAAAAGGGTGAAGGAGCTGGTAAAATCAAATACGGCTGTTGTCAATACCACGATAAAGTCAGAAGCCGCAAAGGAATTTTCCACCTCTATAATGACAATGAAGATTCTGGGAGGTGGGATCTCCGGAATTTTGATCATGATCGGAGTGCTGAATTATATCAATGTTATGCTTACCGGTGTCTTTACCAGACGAACAGAGCTTGCAGTGATGGAGAGTGTGGGAATGACGAAGAAGCAGGTCTGCCGTATGCTTTTGTGGGAGGGAGGCTATTATGGACTGATCAGTATGGGACTGCTGCTAACTTTTGGCAATGTGATAATTTTTTTGTTTGCGAGAGCGGCAAAGACAATGGCGGATTATGCGATATTTCATTATCCTGCCGGCGTTATGGCCGGGATTGCCGTGGTGTCACTGGTTATTTGTATGATCGTTCCGGCTGTGGTATATTATATGATATCAAAGGAGAGCGTGGTACAACGCATGAGACGGGAAGGATAAAAAGTGAAGACAATTTTAATCGTAGAAGATGATGTAAATATTAACGGACTTTTAAAAGAAGCATTAGAAAAAAATGTTATAACTGAAAATTCATATTATTATTTAAAAGATAAAATTATAAAAGAATATAAAATTTTTTGAAATGATTTGACTTAATATTACAACAGAGTTAACATATCAACTGGAAAATATATCAGTTGGGTTAGGAGATTGATATGCAAGTAAAAGTAATCAAGAAAATTGATGGAAAGTTAGACAGAAGGACAGGAAAAGTAATAACTGATAGATTAAGGGTATGTGCTTATTGTAGAGTAAGTACAGGAGATGAAGAACAAATAAATAGTTATGAATCTCAAAAAAAATATTATGATGAAAAAATTAATTCTAATTCACTATGGGTATTTGCTGGAATTTATGCGGATGAGGCGATTACAGGCACATTAGATTATAAAAGAAATGAATTTATGAGAATGATCACAGACGCAATGGAAGGAAAGTTTGATGTTATAATAACAAAGTCTATTTCAAGATTTGCTCGTAATACACTTGATACATTAAAATATGTAAGAAAATTGAAAGAGAGAAAGATAGCAGTAATATTTGAAAAAGAGAATATAAATACATTAGAAATGTCTGGAGAGTTTTTACTTACAATATTAAGTTCAATTGCTCAACAAGAAAGTGAAAGTATTTCAGGAAATGTTAAGTTAGGATTAAAAATGAAAAAAGAAAGGGGGGAAATTGTAGGATTTAAACATTGCTTGGGATATGATTATGATAAAGATAGCCATGAAATTAAAATACAACAAGATGAGGCAGAAATTGTAAGACAAATTTTTAATAGATATTGTGAGGGAGCAGGTTCTACAATTATAGCAAGAGAACTTACTGAAGCTGGATTTATTCCACCTAAAGGTGGAGAAAAATGGGCAGAGTCAACAATTAGAGGAATTATAAAAAATGAAAAATACAAAGGCGATGTACTACAAGGAAAGACATTTACAATAGACCCAATTACTCATAAAAGAATGGTTAATAAGGGCGAAGAAGATAAATATTATATAGAAAATAATCATGAAGCAATAGTATCAGCTGAAACATATGAAAAAGCACAAAAGATATTAGAAAAAAGATCCGGAGCAGTTGAAACTGGAAGAAGAAAAGGAAATTACAGTAGAAAATATACATTTAGCAGCAGAATTTTTTGTGGTTTTTGTGGTAGTGTATTTGTAAGAAGAAATTTATATAAAAATACAAAACATGAAACAAAAGTATGGCAGTGTATGAACTATGTAAAAAATGGTAAAAAATTTTGTCCTGAAACAAAAGCAATAAGAGAAAAAGTAATTGAAGATTGTTTTATCGAAGCTTATGAGCTGTTGTGCCAAGATAACAAAGAAGTAATAAATAACTTTTTAAATAGAATAGATGGCTTTTTAAGAGAAAATAACACAAAAAGTATATTACAAAAATTAGAAGTAAAAAAGCAGGGGATTGAAAATAAGATAAATTCATTGATAAATTTAATGATTGATGGTACAATAGACAAGGAAACATTTAATAAAAAGAAAATAGAATTAAATAAGAAGATTAAAAAGATTGAAAAAGATCAAGAACTATTCAAATGCCAACTTGACGATGAGAATAGTTTTGATTTTGGTGTTGAAAAAATTAGAAAAGTGTTTGATAAAGAAGCAAAAGATATTAGAGTGTTTGATAAGGATATATTCGAAGCATTAATTTATAAGGTCGTTATAGGCGATTATGACTCAAATGGAAATAAAGATCCATATGTAATAAGATTTATAGTAAAAAGTGGAATCGAAAATGTCAAAGACAAAATTGAAAGCAAGGTTATTGAAAATATATTAAATAAAGAAAATCTTATTTTGGATTTTTATAGTTGGCAAAATTATGTGTCTTTTGAAAAGCAAGCTGATGGAAGTTTAAGGAAAAAATTAGAAACTAAAATTAGAGTTAAGGTAGAACTAAACTCTGACAATACCACTCAATAGTGAATATGCAACTTTAAAAAATCATTGCAACCATCGATATACATGGCATGTGGAGTGTGTGACAATGATGCAACTAAAAAAAACATCAAAATTTGGGTGTGAAAGTTAAAGTAGTTACTTAAGTAGTAAGTGGAAACACTATGAAAAATTATAAAGTTGTGATATAAATATGTTGAAAAAACAAGCCCAGTGTATGGTATGAATTTCAAGAATATGGCTTGAGCAACAAATATAAATTAATTTTTATTTCATCCTACAATAAATGATATTCCGTGGTGCAGACCACATATTTATGACTTTTTTAGAATATGATATATAATCTTTTATGGAGGTAATAAATGATAATAGAAAAATCCAAAGAATTATTAGAAAAACTAAGAAGGACAAATTATAAAAGGATTCCTGATTTTGGGATGGATGAAGAATCAGAAATGATTATAAAGGTAATAATTAACGAATGCAAATCTACATTAGCATTTCAAGATCAGGATGGAGAAGTAACGTTTGAAAGATATGGAAGTGATATAATAAAAGAAAATATAGAGCAAATAGTAAGACAATTGATTTTAAATGGTGTAAATATTCCAAGAGAAACAATGAAAAATATAATGTGTTCAAATAATGAATTTATAACAGGCATAGATGCAGATATCCCTCTTTATAAAGGTATACAAGAACAGGAAGATGGGAGTATGAATAGAGTAGCAACTACAGGAAATGTAATTATAGATTTTTCAAAATTAGATAATAATATAGTAGATATGATAAAAAAAGAAGTATATGATAGATACGCAAGATGTTTTATTTTAGATAATAAAGAAAAATTACCTCATTTAAATAAAGTTTCAATATTTAAAGAAAGAGTATTTCATGGAAGAGAAAACAAAGAATTTATAAATAGAAAATTTAGTTCTTTATTAAAAAGACAAACTAATTATAATGATGAAATAATAAAAAATACTGTAAAATATCATTTAGAGAATTTATATAGTGATAAATTTAAACAAGAAGTTTTGCAGTCGGTAGCAAATGGAAATATGTTGGTTCCAATAGAAAAAAATAAAGTATCATTTAATCAACTTTTAGATGCTATTTCAGCAGAAGTCCAAGATATAGAAAGTTTAATACCAGACATAAATAATATTCAGCAAGATATAGCTCAAATATATGCAGATATTGAAGCTCAATTGATAGGATATTCTACAGATATAACTAAGTTAAGTACTAATGAAATTGAAAATGCGATAAAAGATATTAATGAAATATCTTTGAAAAACTCTGAATTGGAAAAATATTCAGATAAGTCAGGATACAGAATAGTTAATGTGGGGATTAACAATGAAAATGTGAAAATGGTAGAACATCAAAATGTACCATTTTGTATGAAAAGAATATCAGAAGATATTCAGGAGTTAGTTCAAAGTGCTTCTAAAATGAATAAAGATGATTATTTGAAAAGAGCAGTACAATTAAATTACAGGTTTATAAGGATTCATCCTTTTGTGGATTCAAATGGAAGAACATCAAGAGCACTATTAAATATGATGACAATTCCGAAAGGAATGTTAATAGAAGTACCAAAAGAGAGAAAAAATGAATTTATAAAAGCACAAAGAGAGTCAAACAAAAAAATGGATAAACAAGGATATTTTGAGTTATTAAATAATAATAGAGAAGAATTGAAAAAAATAGAAAAAGATAATACAGAACTACCAGTATATAATTTTGTTAAACAGAACTGTGTTGTGGAGTTTTCAGGAAAAAGTGATAAAAATACTGAACAAACTAAAAATATTACAAAACAAAAAATATTACCAGATGAAAGGTAGAAAATATGAAAAAAATAAAAGAAAAATATATAATAGCACAAAGAGTATTTAAATTAATGGAAGATGATCATGTTGGAGCATATTCGGCTCAATGTGCATATTATACAATTTTATCATTTATTCCATTTATAATATTAGTTATTACATTAATTCAATATACAGGAATACAACCACAAACATTATTTGAAGCTATTACAAAAATAGTGCCAGAAAGTATGAATGATATGGTTTTAGGAGTTGTAGAAGAGGTGTATTCAAAATCAATAGGAACTATTTCGATTTCAATAATATTTACCATATGGTCAGCAGGAAAAGGATTGTTTGCTTTAACAAGTGGGTTGCAAAATGTATATAAAATTCATACAGAAAAACATGTATCTTATCTGTATTTGCGATTAAAGGTTTTTATTGAAACTATAATATTTATTATATTGATAGTATTAGGATTAACTTTATTAGTATTTGGAGATAGTCTTAAGTATATTATTCAGCAACAATTAGAAGGTATTAAAAATTATAATGTGTTAATGTCAATATTTACTCAATTAGTGTTTTGGATTATAACATTTGTGATATTCTTATTTATATACAAATTTATTCCGAAACATGATATGAGCTTTAAAGGACAAATATATGGAGCGGTTTTCGGCTCTATTGCATTAAACGTAATTTCATTTATATTTTCAAAATATTTATATATTTTTAAAGGTTTTTCATTGACATATGGAAGTTTAACAACTTTAATGTTAATTATGATGTGGACGTATGCATGTTTTTATACAGTTTTATTAGGTGCTGAAATAAATAAATTACTTGGAATAATGCATAAAGATTAAGTTACTGTAATATCAATATATTATAAACTATACCACAAAAATGGAAAAATTTAACAAAAATATTGAAAATGTAAAAGAATTGTGATATAAAACATTATATAGTTTTTTTATAAAAAACTATATAATCAAAATATTAATATGTTAAATACAAAAGATAGAGAGGTGATAATATAAAAAGTATAAGTAAAAGGGATGCAATTAGGTGTGGAATAAAAAATGAATATTCTATTATGGAAAATGGAGAGAAGAGGTTTAGACAGATATGTCTAAAAGATAAGACTGCATATATTCGTGCAGAAGGAGGAAATGTGGGATATTGGCAAAATAGTCATTATCATAAGTCAATAAGAGAAGTATATATTGTTCAAAAAGGAATGATTTTATTAGCACAATACATAGAAGGAAATACAAAAATTAATAGGGTAGAAAAAGGTAAAATATTTAATGTTGAGCCAAATGTACCTCATAATGTATACATGTATCCCAATACAGTTTTACATACTGTAAAATATGGAGAAGTAGAAGAATATGACTGGCAAGAATTTAAGGAGTTAGATAATATATTAAAAAATAAAACAATGGAAGAACTAAAAAAATATATTCAATAATATATAAAATGTTTTATTTATTATAGGATTTTCTAGTATCCTACAATAAGTAAAATATTTTATATAAAAATAAAAAGTAAAAAAATAAAAAAAAATTAAAAAATGTATTGACAACTATAAAAAAAATTAGTATAATAAATCTCGTCGAAAGGACAAACGGTCGCTTAGCTCAGCTGGGAGAGCATCTGCCTTACAAGCAGGGGGTCATAGGTTCGAGCCCTATAGCGACCACCATGTTTTTACGGCCCGGTAGTTCAGTTGGTTAGAACGCTAGCCTGTCACGCTAGAGGTCGACGGT
>ERZ773138.2179-NODE-2179-length-15664-cov-3.586200_pt1 | contig 15664 bp, 13 predicted proteins | sample MGYA00511114_ERZ773138 | MGnify/ENA primary metagenome ERZ773138 (study PRJEB29015, sample SAMEA2737805) | human gut metagenome | biome: human gut; feature: human-associated habitat; material: faeces | place: China | collected 2012 ...
ATGGCGGACGGGCGATTGCGGCAAGGCCGCGGGCCGCACATGTGCGGCCCCTACAACGCGGCTGGATTATTTACGCCTGCCACGCCCTGACCTGCTCTTTTAGCCAATCGGCCCATTCGTCAATGCCCTCGCCCGTCCGGGCGCAGATCGGGATGACCCTTGCGTTCGGGTTGCGCAGGGCCACATACTCGCGGCATTTGTCCATGTCAAAGTCAAAATACGGCAGCACGTCGATCTTGTTGACAAGAACGACGTCGCAGACCTGGAACATCAGCGGATATTTCAGCGGCTTGTCGTGACCCTCGGGGACCGACAAAATCATGGCGTTCTTCACCGCGCCGGTGTCGAACTCGGCAGGGCAGACAAGGTTGCCGACGTTTTCCAGAATCACCAAATCGAGCCCCTCGGTGCCCAGCCCGGCCAGTCCCTGCCGGGTCATCTCGGCGTCCAGATGGCACATGCCGCCGGTGTGCAGCTGAATGGCCTTGGCGCCGGTCTCGGCGATGGCGCGGGCGTCCACGTCGGAGTCGATGTCGGCCTCCATCACGCCGATGCGCAGCTCATTTTGCAGCGCAGCAATCGTGCGGCGCAGTGTCGTGGTTTTGCCGGACCCCGGTGCGCTCATTAAATTCAGCAGAAAGATTTTTTCCTGCTTCAGCTCAGCCCGCAGCGCGGCGGCCTGTTCGTCGTTGGAGGCAAAGATGCTCTGCTTGACCTCGAGAATTTTCACGTTGTCCATGGGGTGCTCCTTATAAATTGGTATACGGTCTCTGCTAACATTTTAACACCGTGTCAAAAAATCCGCAATCGACGAATATGACAAAGAATTGACGAAAGAACGGGCAGGTTGACGAAAAGAGCGCGTAAACTCATTAGCGGCAGATGCCGCGAACTGGCGGCGGGGTGTGGGCACCCCGCCCTACGTATAACGGGGAAAGTGGAACGTAGGGCGGCATGCCCACATGCCGCCGTGGCCGTGTGCGAAAGCAGGGACCTGCCGGTTTGCGGTTAGTCCGGTTTTATAAAATGCTCCACCACCATCCGCTGCGCCTCCGGCGTAAACAGCAGCACTGAATACGGCGTGCCGCGGGCGCTGACCTTGTCCTCGCTGCGCAGACCGGCGTCCACACCGGCAGGGGTCGGCACGTAGTAAAAGCCCTTCGTCGGCAGACGCTCCATGCCGATGAGCCGCTGCGCCAGCAGCCACTCGTCGATCTCCTTGATGGTCGGTGCCTTCGCATCCGGGTCACCGGCGGCCTCGATCAGCGCGGCCTTCAGCTCCGCGCCGGTATAGCTGTCCTGATAGTTGAAGCTGCGCGCGTCCTCCGCCGTCAGGTAAAACGCGGGGCGCTCGGCCTTCGGCGGCTTTTTCTTCTTCTCGGACGGCAGCGGCTTTTCCGGCTCCGGTGCGGGCGGGTCCAGGCTCAAAACGGCGTCGGGGTGGTCGGCGCGGTAGGCGTCAATGACCGCAAAGAACGCGGCACCGTACTTTTCATACTTGCGCTCACCCATGCCGTAGATGCCCAGCATATCCTCCGCGCGGCGCGGCGTGCGCAGACACATATCCACCAGCGACTTGTCGCCGAACACGACGTAGGGCGGCAGCCCCTCGCGCTGGGCGGTGTCGAACCGCAGCTGGCGCAGCTGGTTGAACAGCTCCAGTCCGGCGCTCGTCAGCGCGTCCATCGGGCTGCGGCGCTTCGGCTTCGGTGCGCGGGCCTGCTCCGGCTCACGCTGCGGCGGCAGCTTGACCAGCACCTGCCCGCCGGCCTTCAGCGGGGCAATATCCCCGATGTGCAGCACGGCGTACTGGTCGTCGCTCTGCACCAAATATCCATCCTCCAGCAGCTGGGCCAGCAGGCGTTCCAGCGTCTCGCGCGGGGTGTCCTTCATCCGGCCGTAGCTCTTGAAGCGCTCGGCTCCCAGCTCCCGCAGACGCGCACGGTTCGCGCCTTGTAAAGTGCCGAACAAAATCGCTTTGCCGTACCGCCCGCGCAGCTCGGCCACGCAGTTGATCATCCACTTGGCGGCGTCGGTCATATCGACCTCGTCAAAATCGTTGCTGCAGCTGCCGCAGTTGCCGCACGGCGCGGTGGGATGCTCGCCGAAATAGGCCAGAATGTAGTTGCGCAGGCACTCCGTCGTCTGGCAGTAGCGCTCCATCGTCTGCAAGCGCTGCAGGTCGCGCTGGCGCAAAAGGTCGGCCTCCTCGTCGTCCATTTCGGCAAAATCCTTTTTGTCCAGCAGGAATTTGTTGATGATAACGTCCTGCGCCGAAAAAAGCAGCACGCACTGCGACGGCAGCCCGTCACGCCCGGCACGGCCTGCCTCCTGGTAATAATTCTCCATGCTCTGGGGCATGTTGTAGTGCAGCACGAACCGCACGTTGGACTTGTCAATGCCCATGCCAAAGGCGTTCGTCGCCACAATGACCGGCGCGGTGTCGTAGATGAAGTCATTCTGATTTTTGCGGCGTGCTTCGGTGGACAGGCCCGCGTGGTACTTTGTGGCCGCAAAGCCGTATTCGGTCAGAAGCTCCTGCAGCTTGTCCACATTCTTGCGGGTAGCGCAGTAGATGATGCTGCTCTCGCCGGGGTGGTCGCGCAGATATTGGATGACAAAATCGTCCTTGCGGCGGGTGCGCTCGACCTGAAAGTAGAGGTTGGGCCGGTCAAAGCCGGTCACAAGCACCTTTGGGTCGTGGAGCCGCAGCGTGCAGACAATGTCGTCCTTGACCTCCCGCGTGGCCGTGGCCGTGAACGCCGACACGATGGGGCGGCGGGGCAGACTGTCGATGAAGTCGAGGATCTTTAAGTAGCTCGGGCGGAAATCCTGTCCCCACTGGCTGATGCAGTGCGCCTCATCCACCGTGACCATCGAGATGTCCGCCCCCGCGGCAAAGCTGCGGAACACCGGGCTTTCCAGGCGTTCGGGCGCGACGTAGACGAGCTTGTAGCTGCCCTCGGCGGCCAGGTCCAGCGCGCGGGCGATCTGTGTTTCGGTCAGCGACGAGTTGATAAATGCCGCATGGATGCCCGCTGCGTTCAGCCCCTTGACCTGGTCCTGCATCAGCGAGATCAGCGGCGAGATAACGAGCGTCAGCCCCGGCAGCAGCAGGGCAGGGACCTGATAGCAGAGCGACTTGCCCGCGCCGGTGGGCATGATGGCCAGCGCGTCCCGCCCGGCCAGAAGGGCGCTGACGATCTCCTCCTGCCCGGGGCGGAAGGAGTCGTAGCCGAAATATCGTTTTAACGCTTCACGCGGAGTCATGAAGGGCCTCCTGAACTTTTTCTTCCATTATACCACATCCGCACCCCTGCGGCCAGAGGAACGCGCACTTTACACCGCGCGCCGTCTGCGGTATACTGGTAGCAAACCATAAAAACAGGAGCTGTCGTTATGATTCTGGATATTGTTGTGGACGTACAAAAGGACTTTATCACGGGTGCGCTGGCGAACCCCCAGGCACAGGCCAACGTGGCCCACCTGGCCGAGACCGTTAAGGCCCATGCCCGGGCCGGGCACTGGCTGTTCCTGACGCGGGACACCCACCCCGACAACTACCTTGCCACGCGGGAGGGACGCCACCTGCCTGTGGAGCACTGCATCGAGGGCGAGGACGGCTGGAACTTTGCGCCCGAGCTGGAGAACGCGCTGGACGGTACCGAGCCCGAGGTCTGCCACATCGTCAACAAGCCCTCCTTCGGCAGCTATATGCTGCCGAGCGAGATCCTCGACGAGCTGATGGCCCACAACAAGGCCGTGGACGACATTGAAAAGATCGTCATCTACGGCTACTGCACCGACATCTGCGTCATCAGCAACGCCATGGTGCTGCGCGCGGCCTTCCCGGAGACGGAAATCGAAATCCTGTCCGACTGCTGCGCCGGGGTCACGCCCCAGTCCCACCAAACGGCGCTGGACGCCATGCGGGCGTGCCAGTTCACAATCGTATAAAGGCAAAATTGAAACCGACGCACTCTTGCGTTTCTCACCGCATTGTGTTATACTTTACACCGTAAAACTGAATACGACAGCAGGTGCCTTTTTATGCCGCCGTTCGGCGCATGGGAAAGGGTAAAAGGGAAGCGGGTGCAAATCCCGCACGATCTCGTCACTGTGATAAGGGAGCCTGCCGCCAGGGTGCATTTGCACCGGTCACTGGGTTTTGACCCGGGAAGGCGGCGGCAGGCGTTGAGCTTTCAGCCAGGAAACCTGCCTGCTGCCGGGTACGGGGGCGCACCGCCCCAGATCACGAGGAATTGGTTGTACCGCAAAGCACCTGCTTAAAATACGGGGTCTTTTGTGTTGCCATTCTGCACACAAAAGACCTCGTTTTTTACGGGGTCAATTTCCGTGTGCCCTACTGTTCTCTCCCGTACTGTCTCCAGGCTTTAAACAAGGAAAGGAAGCAAAAACACATGAGAAGGATCACCTACAGAAAAGCTGCCGCCGTCGCCATGGCCGCAGCACTGTCCGCCGCCCTGCTGGTCGGCTGCGGCAGCACCGCCGCGAGCACTGACAGCGCTGCCGCGAGCACCGTCGCCGGCGAAAGCGCCGCAGAAAGCACCGCAGAAGATGCAGAAAAGACCGCAGACGAGGGAGATGCAGACGAAGTGGCCGCTAAGAACTGCGCCGATTTGATCGACGCCATCTACGTGCAGGAGCGCAGCGCCGACACCGATGCCCAGTGCGAGGCCGCCAAGGCTGCCTGGGATGCCCTGACCGACACCCAGAAGGAGCTGGTCGAGGGTGAGAACGCAGACCCCGACTACTTTGGCCGCGACACCGGCGACGCCGGCAAGGACGACCCGCGCAATGCCGACGACATCGGTGAAAATGAGCTGCTGGTCGTCAGCTTCGGCACCTCCTTCAACAGCAGCCGCGCCGCTGACATCAAGGGCATCGAGGACGCCCTGCAGGCCGCCTACCCGGATTGGAGCGTCCGCCGCGCCTTCACCGCGCAGATCATCATCAACCACGTTCAGGCCCGCGACGGCGAGAAGATCGACAACATGGACCAGGCGCTTGACCGTGCCGTTGCCAACGGCGTCAAGAATCTGGTTGTCCAGCCTACGCACCTGATGCACGGCGCCGAGTACGACGAGATGTGCGAGGCGGTTGAGCAGTACAGGGACAAGTTCGACAGCGTTGCCATTGCCGAACCCCTGCTGGGCGAGGTCGGCGAAGATGCCACCGTCATCAACGCCGACAAGGAGGCCGTAGCCGCCGCCATCACCGCCGAGGCCGTCAAGACCGCCGGGTATGACGACGCCGCTGCCGCTGCTGCGGACGGCACCTCCTTTGTCTTTATGGGCCACGGTACGTCCCACACCGCCAAGGTCAGCTACAGCCAGATGCAGACCGCGATGCAGACGCTGGGCTATGACAACGTCTTTATCGGCACCGTTGAGGGTGAGCCCGAGGACACCGCCTGCGACGCCGTTATCGAGAAGGTCAAGGAGGCCGGTTACACCAAGGTCATCCTGCGCCCGCTGATGGTCGTCGCCGGTGACCACGCCAACAACGACATGGCCGGTGCCGAGGACGATTCCTGGCTGAGCCAGTTCAACGCCGCCGACTGCTTTGAGAGCGTCGACACCCAGATCGCAGGTCTGGGCGAGATCGGCGACATCCAGCAGCTCTACGTTGACCATGCCGGGGCCGCCATCGATTCCCTGAACGGCTGAGAAAGACCCATTCTGCCCGGAGGGTAAGCTCCGGGCAGTTTTTTGGTTTTTGGGAAAGCACGGCAGGGGCCGGGCATGTCCGGCCTGCGTCCGATGTGATGCCCTGTAGGGCGACCGGCCCTCTGGCCGCCGCGCCACGCCGTAGGGGCGGATTCCCTATCCGCCCGCGCTGCCTCCCGCTATTGCTTGATAAAATATGTATAGAATGAGGTAAGGAAAGCATGAAAAAGCTCCAACTCGCATCCCTGACTCTCGCTGCTTTGCTGCTGGCGGGCTGCGGTGCGTCCGCAGCGTCCACCGCCGAGAGCACGTCCGAGGCGGCCTCCACGGAAGAAACCGCTCCTGCCGCCACCGCGGCCCCGGCGGAGACCCAGGCCCCCGCTGCCGCGCTGCCGGACGGCGTATACACCGCTAAGTTCAACACCGACAGCAGTATGTTCCACGCCAACGAAGCCGTGGACGGCATGGGTACGCTGACGGTGGAAAACGGCACGATGACCTTCCACGTCAGTCTGCAGTCCCAGAAGATCGTCAACCTGTATCCGGGCATGGCCGCCGACGCCCCCGCCCACGAGAGCGACTGGCTGCAGCCTACCGTTGACACGGTGACCTACTCCGACGGCACCAGCGACGAAGTATACGGCTTTGACATCCCCGTTGCGGCTGTCGATGCCGATTTCCAGCTGGCCATTCTGGGCACCAAGGGCACCTGGTATGACCATACGGTCAGCATCTCCGATGCCGAGCCTGCGGCAGAGGATGCGGCTGCGGCAGCCGTCGAGATCCCCGCCGACGGCAGCTACACCTGCGCTGTGACGCTGGAGGGCGGCAGCGGACGCGCCACCGTCGAAAGCCCCGCCGCGCTGACTGTGGCCGACGGCATTATGACCGCGACCATCGTCTGGAGCAGCCCGAACTATGACTATATGCTCGTTGACGGCGAAAAGTACCTGCCCGTCAACACCGACGGCAACTCGACGTTTGAGATCCCCGTTGCCGCGCTGGATACCGCGCTGGCCGTCACGGCGGACACCGTCGCCATGAGCACCCCGCACGAGATCGACTATACCCTGACCTTTGACAGCGCGACGCTGGCCGCCGCCGAATGAGGCGCGCGGCAGCTTTTGCCCTGCCAGCCCTGCTGCTGGCAGGGTGCGCGGCTGCATCCCAGGCTCCCGCGCAAACGGACGCATTGACGATAGAAAACCGCTATCCGCTGGAATATGCGAAGCAGTTCACGGTGGATGTGTGTGCGGGCGGCTATGACCTCATCACGATTGACGGCAGCCGCTATCTCGTCGTGCCGGAGGGGGCCGCTGCGCCCGCCGATCTGGACGCAGACATCACCGTTTTGCAGCAGCCTATCCAAAATATCTACCTTGTGTCGTCGTCCGCGATGGATCCCATCATCAGCATTGGCGGGCTGGGGGCTGTGGCGCTGTCCGGCACGCAGGCCGAAAACTGGTACCTCGACGCGGCCCGCACCGCCATGGAGCAGGGCGAGATCGCCTACGCGGGCAAGTACAGCGCGCCCGATTACGAGACGATCCTGTCCGCCGACTGCGGCCTTGCCATCGAGAACACAATGATCTACCACACGCCCGAGGTGAAGGAGCAGCTCGAAAAATTCGGCGTGCCGGTCCTCGTCGAGCGCTCGAGCTACGAGAGCGACCCGCTGGCCCGGATGGAATGGGTCAAGCTGTACGGCATCCTGCTGGGCAGAACCAAGGAGGCCGAGCGCGTTTTTGACGACGCTGTGCAGCGCATTGCACCGCTGCTGGACGAGGAACCCACCGGCAAGACCGCGGCGTTCTTCTCCATTACCTCAAACAATCTCGCCACGGTGCGCAAGGGCGGCGATTACGTCGCCAAGATGATCGGGCTGGCGGGCGGCAGCTACGTCTTTGCCGACCTGACGGACAGCGGCAACAATCTGGCGACTGTCAATATCTCGCTCGAGGATTTCTACGCTGGGGCGCGTGACGCCGATGTGCTGTTCTACAACAGCACGATTGAGGGCGAGCTGCGCACAATGGATGAGCTGCTCGCCAAATGTCCGATGCTGGCGGACTTCAAGGCCGTGCAAAGCGGCAGCGTCTGGTGTACGTCGCAGAGCCTTTTCCAGCAGAGCATGGAGCTGCCGGAGCTGATCCTGGATATGAACAGGGTGTTCACCGAGGATGACCCGGACGACAGTGAATTGACATTTCTGACGAAGCTGCACTGAAAATTTAACGCGGCGGCAAAAACGGGCGCACAAAACCGTGGTGCATCCGTAGGAGCGGATTCCATATCCGCCCGCACCATTGCCGCCCGCCGCAAAGGAAACCACGCATGCACACCTCCAAACGCATGACAATTGCATATCTCGCCATGGCGGCGGCCCTGCTGGCGCTGTTTGCGCTCAACCTGTTCTGGGGCAGCATTGCGCTCTCCCCGGCGGACATCGCGGCGGCCCTGCTGGGCCGCGGCACAAACGCGCTGGCGGCCAACATCCTGCTGCAGCTGCGCCTGCCGCGCGCCGTCATGGTCGTGCTGCTGGGAGCGGCGCTCTCGGTGGCCGGGTATCTGCTGCAAACGTTTTTTGCCAACCCGATTGCCGGGCCGTTCGTCATGGGCATTTCCAGCGGGGCCAAGCTGGCTGTGGCGCTGACGATGGTCGTCTTTTTGAACCGCGGTCTGCTCACCGGCTCACTGACGCTGATTCTGGCGGCTTTTGCCGGGGCCATGGCGGCCATGCTGTTTGTGCTGGCCGTGGCGCGCCGCGTGCAGCAGATGAGCATTTTGGTTATCTGCGGCGTCATGATCGGCTACATCTGCTCGGCCGTCACCGATATTGTCGTCGCCTTCGCGCAGGATTCCAACATCGTCAACCTGCACAACTGGTCGATGGGCAGCTTCTCCGGCATGACCTGGGGCAATGTCGCCACGGCGGCGGCCATCGTTCTGCCCTGCCTGGCCGCCGCGTTTTTGCTCTCCAAGCCGATGGCTGCCTACCAGCTGGGCGAAAGCTACGCCGCCAGCGTCGGCGTGCCGGTGCGGGCGTTTTCCGTGGTGCTTGTGCTGCTGTCAAGCCTGCTGGCGGCCTGCGTCACGGCATTTGCCGGACCGATCTCCTTCGTCGGCATTGCGGTGCCGCATCTGGTAAAACATACGCTGGGCAGTGCAAAACCGCTGCGGGTGCTGCCGGGCTGCGCACTGGGCGGCGCGGCATTCTGCCTGCTGTGCGACCTGATCGCCCGCAGCCTGTTTGCACCCACCGAGCTGTCCATCAGCTCGGTCACAGCGGTGTTCGGTGCGCCGGTGGTCATCTGGCTGCTTGTGCGCCGCCACAGCGGGGAGGGCACGGTATGAGCTGTTGTGAAACGCAAAATCTCGCCGTCGGCTACGGTGCGCCGCTGCTGCGGGACATTGCCCTGCACGCCGAGCGCGGCAAAATTCTGGCGCTCATCGGTCCGAACGGCGCGGGCAAATCCACCCTTTTAAAAACGCTGGCCGGGCAGCTGGCGGCGCAGGGCGGCGCGGTGCTGCTGGACGGGCAAAACCTGACGGCCTACACCCCCAACGCCCGGGCGCGCAAGCTGGCGCTGATGCTGCCCCACACGGCCCGCACCGAGCTGACGTCCTGCTTTGAGGTCGCCGCCGCCGGGCGCTACCCCTACACCGGGCGGCTGGGCATTTTGTCCGATGCCGACAGGCAGCAGGTGCATGACGCCCTGTGCCTTGTCCGGGCGGAGGAACTGGAGGACCGCGATTTTGCCAGGATCAGCGACGGCCAGCGCCAGCGCGTACTGCTGGCCCGCGCGGTCTGCCAGCAGCCGGAGATTTTGCTTCTGGATGAGCCAACGTCGTTTCTGGACGTAAAGGGCAAGGCAGAGCTCATGGACATCCTGCAAGTGCTGGCGCATGAGAAGAATGTGGCCGTCATCGTGACGCTGCATGAGCTGGAGCTGGCCCAAAGGCTGGCCGACGCCGTTGTCTGCGTTGCGCCGTCGGGCGTGTCCGCTGTGCTGGCACCGCAGGACGCCTTTGCACAGGACAATATCTGTGCGCTGTTTGGACTGAGCACCGACCAATACGCGGTGCTGTTTGCCGGGAGCGGCGCAAAGCCGAAGCCCCAATTTGAGCACTACATCCGCAGCGGGCAGCGCTTACTGCGCTGCGGCTACACCACCGGCACCTGCGCAGCGCTGGGGGCGGCGGGCGCGGCGCGGCTGCTGCTGACCGGCCACGCGCCGGAAAGCGTTGGTCTGCGCACGCCCAAGGGCATCGTCGTGGAGGTCGCACCGCAGTTCTGCCGCCTGACGGCAGACGGGGCCGCGTGCGCCATCGTCAAGGACGGCGGCGACGACATCGACGCCACGACGGGCCTGCCGGTCGTTGCCGCGGTCACACTGCTGCCCGGTGCGCCGCGCACCGTTACGATTGACGGTGGGGCGGGGGTGGGCCGTGTGACAAAGCCCGGCCTCGACCAGCCCGTCGGCGCGGCGGCCATCAACCGTGTGCCGCGGCAGATGATAACCGAGGCGCTTTTGCAGGAGGCGGACGCCGTCGGCTACGGCGGCGGGTTCGCGGTGGTCATCTCCATCGAAGGCGGCGAGGCTGCGGCCAAGCGCACCTTCAACCCGCATCTGGGGGTTGAGGGCGGCCTGTCGGTGCTGGGCACCAGCGGCATTGTGGAGCCGATGAGCCAGCAGGCGCTTCTGGATACGCTGCAAATCGAAATCCACCAGGCAGCGTTGAAAAGCCGCCGCCTGATTTTAGCCCCCGGCAACTACGGGCTGGACTACCTGGCCGCCAACTACCCCGCGCTGCACGAGATCCCTGTCGTCAAAATCTCAAATTTCATCGGCGAGGCGCTGGATATGGCAGCGGCGGAGCACTTCGCGGAGGTGCTGCTCGTCGGGCATGTGGGCAAGCTCGTCAAGCTGGCGGGCGGCATCATGAACACCCACTCCCGCTGCGCCGACTGCCGCACTGAGCTGTTCTGCGCCCATGCGGCGCTCTGCGGCGCGGACGCGGCGACCTGCCGCGCCCTGATGGACGCCGCCACGACAGACGCCTGTCTGGACATTCTGGACGCCGCGCAGCTGCGGGAGCCGGTCATGGCCAGCCTGCTCACCGCGATCCAGACGCATCTGGACCGCCGCGCGGCGGGGGCGTTCAAGGTCGGTGCGGTGCTGTTCTCAAACCGCAACGGCCCGCTGGGGCATACAAAAACTGCCGATACACTGTTGAAATTGTGGAAGGGAGCCTGACATGGTACATTTTGTGGGGGCCGGTCCCGGCGCACCGGACCTGATTACCCGGCGCGGCGCGGCCCTGCTGCAAACGGCGGACTGCATCATCTACGCGGGCAGCCTGGTCAACCCGGCGCTGCTGGGGCTGGCGGGGCCGGACTGCACCATCTGTAACAGCGCCGAGATGACGCTGGAGCAGGTGCTTGCCGTCATGAAAGAAAACGAAGCAGCGCACAAAACCACCGTGCGCCTGCACACGGGCGACCCCTGCCTGTACGGCGCGATCCGGGAACAGATGGACGCGCTGGACGCGATGGGCATCGCCTACGACGATACGCCCGGCGTGTCGAGCTTCTGCGGTGCGGCGGCGGCGCTGAACGCCGAGTACACGCTGCCCGGCGTCAGCCAGACCGTCATCATCACCCGCATGGAGGGCCGTACCCCTGTGCCAGAAGGTGAGCGGCTGGCCGCGCTGGCCGCCCACGGGGCGACGATGGTCATTTTCCTCTCCATCGGCCTGATCGACAGGGTGCAGGATGCGCTTCTGCAGGGCGCGTACACCGCCGCGACCCCTGCCGCCGTTGTCTACAAGGCAACGTGGCCGGAACAGAAAATTGTACATTGCACCGTCGGAACGCTGGCCGAGAGCACCCGCGCGGCGGGCATCACCAAGACGGCGCTCATCGTCGTCGGGGACTTTTTGGCCGCACAGTATGACCGCAGCAAGCTGTACGACCCGGCGTTCACAACGGAGTTCCGCAGGGGGACGGACCGATGACCTGCGCGTACATTGCGTTCACGGCGCGGGGACTGGCGCTGGCGCAGCAGCTGGCGGCAGCCTGCCCCGGCAGCGTGGCCCGCGGCGGTGCGGACGGCGTCCGCCTGACCGATTGGACCGCTGCGCAGTTTGCACAAAACGACGCACTGATTTTTGTAGGAGCTGCCGGGATCGCGGTGCGGGCCATCGCGCCCCACTGCCGCAGCAAGGCTGCAGACCCCGCCGTCGTTGTGCTGGATGAGGGTGGGCAGTTCGCCATTCCGCTGCTGTCGGGGCATCTGGGCGGCGCAAACGAGCTGGCGCAGCGGCTGGCGGCGGTCTGCCATGCCGTGCCGGTCATCACGACGGCCACCGACGGACGCGGCGTTTTTGCCGTGGACGAGTGGGCAAAGCGCCAGAACTGCGCCGTGGCCGAGCCGGAGCGCATCCGCTACGTGAGCGGGGCACTGCTGGCCGGGCAGAGTGTTTGCTATGCCGCCGACTGGGCTGTTTCCGGCACGCCGCCCGCGGGTGTGGAGCCTGCCGCCGCCGCTGACCGCGCAGATTTTGCGCTGACGCTGACCCCGACGGGTGAGGCGCTGCACCTGATCCCCCGCATTGCGGTGTTAGGTGTCGGCTGCAAGCGCGGCACGACGGCGGAAAAGTTGGAAACAGCCTTTGCGGCCTTCTGCGCGGAGCACCATTTTGCCCCGCAGGGCATTGTCCGCGCAGCCAGCATTGACTTGAAAAAGGATGAGCCGGGTCTGGCGGCGTTCTGCCGGGCGCACGGCTGGGAGATGGACTTTTATACCGCCGCTGCCCTGCGCACGGCTAAAGGCAACTTTACGTCATCCGGCTTTGTGCAGAGCATCACGGGCGTGGACAATGTCTGTGAGCGTGCGGCGGTGCTGGCTGCAGACGGGGTGCTGTTCATCCCGAAGTGGGCGCGGGACGGCGTGACCCTTGCCGTGGCGCTGGCCCCCTTTGCCCCGGATTGGAGATGGAAAAATGATGAACCGTAGTCTTGTGTATGTGGTGGGCCTCGGCCCGGGCGGTGCGCAGTATTTGACCGCCCAGGCGCAGACCGCCCTGCAGGCCGCCGACGTGCTGTGCGGCTACACGGTCTACATCGACCTTGTACGCCCGCTTTACCCGGATAAAGAGGTCTACGCTACCGGCATGACGCGGGAGCTTGACCGCTGCCGTTGGGCGCTGGAAACGGCAAGGGGCGGCAAGACGGTGGCGCTCGTCTGCTCTGGTGACGCCGGGGTCTACGGCATGGCCAGCCCGCTGTTGGAGCTGGCGGAGCACTGCCCGGAGGTAGAGGTCGAGATCGTGCCCGGCCTGACCGCCGCTTTGAGCGGGGCCGCGGTGCTGGGTGCGCCGTTGGCACACGATTTTTGCGTGATTTCGTTGTCGGACCGGCTGACGCCGTGGGCCGTCATAGAAAAGCGGCTGGCCTGCGCCGCGGCGGGGGATTTCTGTTTGGCGCTCTACAACCCGTCGTCCAAAGGCCGCGCCGACTACCTGCAAAAGGCCGTTCGCATTCTGCGGGACAACGGCAAGGACCCGAACACGGTCTGCGGGCTGGTGCGCTGCATTGGCCGTGACGGCCAGACCGCACGGCTGCTGACGCTGGCCGAACTGGAGGACACCGCCGTGGATATGTTCACAACGGTCTTTGTCGGCAACGCTGCAACGCAGATTTTACATGGCAGAATGGTTACGCCAAGGGGGTATCGCGGCGTATGAATGTGGTGATTTTCAGCGGTACAACGGAGGGGCGCAGCTTCTCCCGCGCGCTGGCGGCGCTCGGCGCGGCGGTCACGGTCTGTGTGGCGACAGAGCTGGGGGCCGAGGAGCAGGGCTGCGCCGACGGCATCACGGTGCGCACCGGGCGGCTGGACGCCGAAGGAATGACGGCGCTGCTGTGCGGTGCGGCGCTCTGCGTTGACGCGACCCACCCGTATGCCGCCGAGGCAACGCGCAATATCCGTGCGGCGGCAGCGGCGGCGGGAGTTGAATATCACCGTCTGCTGCGCCCCGCCAGCCCCCTGCCCGCGGGCAGTGTGGTGCTGGCCGATGCCGCCCGGGCCGCCGCGTATCTGGCAGACAGACCGGGGCGCGTCCTGCTGGCGACGGGTGCCAAGGAGCTGCCCGCCTTCGCAACGCTCGACCCGGCGCGGCTCTACCCGCGCGTTCTGCCGACGCTGGCAGGTATCGCAGCATGCGAGGCAGCGGGTGTTCCGCACCGCAATATCCTTGCGATGCAGGGGCCTTTTACGAAAGAATTAAATGCGGCGCTGCTGCACCAGTTCCATATCGACTATATGGTCACGAAGGACGGCGGCGCGGCGGGCGGCTTTGCCGAAAAGGCCGAGGCCGCCGCCCGGTGCGGCGTGCAGCTCATTGTGCTGCGCCGCCCGGACGACGAGGGCGAGACCGCTGACACAATTTTACAGCGATGCAGGGAGCTTTTATGAGGATCACATTGGTGGGCATGGGCAGCGGAGCGCCCGGCAGCCTGACAGCGGCGGGGCTGGAGACGCTGCGCGGAGCGGAGCTGATCATCGGCGCGCGCCGCCTGCTGGAAAACCTGCCCGAGGGCTGCACGGCAAACCGCGCAGCCCTCTATAAAACGGACGAAATTTGCGCATTGCTGCGGCAGACAGATTGCGCGGAGGCCGCGGTGGCTTTCAGCGGCGACACGGGCTTCTACTCCGGCGCGGCGGCGCTCTGCTGCGCATTGGACGATGCGGGTCTGCCGTACACGGTGCTGCCCGGCGTTTCCAGCGTGCAATTATTGGCCGCGGCGCTGGGCCGCCCGTGGCAGGGCTGGCGGCTCGTCTCCGCCCACGGCTGCGCCTGTGACCCGGTGGCCGCCTGCCGCGCAGGCGGGACAACTTTTTTCCTGACCGGCGGCAGCGAGACCCCCGCGACGCTCTGCCAACAGCTGGCGGCTGCCGGGCTGGGCGACGCTGCGGCCACGGTGGGGGAGAACCTCGGCACGCCGTCCCAGCGGCTTGTGACCGGCACGGCGCAGGAGCTGGCCGCACAGCGCTTTGCACCGCTCAGTGTCCTGCTTGTGGAAAATGTGCCCGCGCCCCTGCGCCGCACGCCCGGCCTGCCCGATGCAGCGTTCACCCGCGGCAAAACGCCGATGACCAAGCAGGAGGTCCGCGCTGCCGCGCTGGCCAAGCTGGCTGTGCGCCCCACAGATACCCTCTGGGATGTAGGCGCGGGCACCGGCAGCGTCAGTGTGGAGCTGGCGCTGGCCGCCCCTGCGGGCCGGGTCTGCGCCGTGGAGTGCGACGCGGAAGCCTGTGACCTTATCCGTCAGAACCGCGCAAAATTTGCGGTGCAAAATCTGCACCTTACCGAGGGTCTTGCCCCCGCCGCACTGGCAGGCTGGCCCGCGCCGGACGCTGTTTTTATCGGCGGCAGCAAGGGAAGTCTGCGGGCTGTCGTCGATGCCGCGCTGGCCGCGAACCCCGATGCACGGCTCTGTATCAGCGCCATTGCGCTGGAAACCTTACAGGAGGCCGTTGCGGCCCTGACGGCCCACGGCCTGACCGCCCAGGTCACACAAATCGCAGTCAGCCGCAGCCGGGCGGCGGGCAGCCTGCACCTGCTCATGGCGAACAACCCGGTTTTCTTGATTGCGAGGGAGTAAAAATGCTGCAATTGGTTCTGGCTGCACCCCGCTCCGGCAGCGGAAAAACAACGGCAGCCTGCGCTTTATTGGCGGCGCTGACTGCCCGCGGGCTGACCCCCTGCGCGTTCAAGTCGGGGCCGGACTACATCGACCCGATGTTCCACCGCGCGGTGCTTAGCGTCGAGAGCCACAATCTCGACCTGTTCTTCTCTGCACCGCAGACCGCCCGCGCACTCTACGCCCGGCACGCGGCGGGGCACGGCGCGGCAGTCGTCGAGGGGGCCATGGGCTACTACGACGGCCTTGGCGGCGTGACCGACAC
>ERZ773138.2188-NODE-2188-length-15625-cov-2.707514_pt1 | contig 15625 bp, 10 predicted proteins | sample MGYA00511114_ERZ773138 | MGnify/ENA primary metagenome ERZ773138 (study PRJEB29015, sample SAMEA2737805) | human gut metagenome | biome: human gut; feature: human-associated habitat; material: faeces | place: China | collected 2012 ...
TGGACGGCGACATCCAGGACTGCATCGACCACCTGATCGTGGCCGAGAACGCCGAGCGCCTCAAAGAGAGCGAACTGTAACGGCGGCACACATCCTCAGCCGAACCTCCCTGCCCCGACGGGGCGGGGATTTTCGTAAACGGAATGCGCGGCCGGCGACAATCGGAAAAGATCGCACCCGAGCCGCCGTCAGCCGACCGCACCCGTTCGCGGGATGTCGGGGTGCCGCCGCAGAAAGCGAACGACGCGAGGGTAAAGGGAAGGGATAGACGGAATAAGGAATGTCGAAACGAAAATAGAAAAGTCCGCGCACGACACTCCGCAACGGACGGACGCGGATCGAAAACCGTAAAACGAAAACAACCGATCTCTATGGCTTTTCTGCCGACCACAGTCAAGGAGGCCCGCCAGCGGGGCTGGGATTCGGTGGACGTCGTTCTCTTCACGGGCGACGCCTACATCGACCATCCGGCTTTCGGCGCGGCGGTCATCGGCCGCCTGCTCGAAGCAGAAGGTTACCGCGTAGCGGTGGTTCCGCAACCCAACTGGCGCGACGACCTGCGCGATTTCCGCAAGTTCGGCACGCCGCGCCTCTTCTTCGCCGTGACGGCCGGGGCCATGGACTCGATGGTCAACCACTATACGGCCAACAAACGTCTGCGCAGCAACGACGCCTACACCCCGGGCGGTGCGGCGGGCTTCCGCCCCGACTACGCTGTCGAGACCTACACCCGCATCCTCAAACGGCTCTATCCCCGCACGCCGGTGGTGGTGGGCGGCATCGAAGCGTCGCTGCGGCGGCTCACCCACTACGACTACTGGCAGGACAAGCTCAAGCGCTCGGTACTGCTCGACTCGGGCGCCGACATCCTCATCTACGGCATGGGCGAGCACGCGATCGTCGAGATCGCTGACGCGCTCGACGCCGGACTGCCCGTCGATCAGATCACCTATATCAACGGCACCGTCTACCGCACCAGCTCGCTCGACGAGGTCTATGACTACGACCTGCTTCCCAGCTGGGACGACCTTGCCGCCGACAAGCTCAACTACGCGCGCAGCTTTAACGTGCAGCAGCAGAATATGGACCCCATCACCGGACATCGCCTGGTAGAGCCCTACCCCAACAGCGTCTATGTGGTACAGAACCCGCCGTCGGCAACACTCACCACCGACGAGATGGACGAGGTGGCCGAACTCCCCTACGCCCGCGATTGGCATCCCGACTACGACGCGGCGGGCGGCGTACCGGCCTTTGCCGAGATCAAGTTTTCAATCAGCTCCAACCGCGGGTGCTTTGGCGAGTGCTCGTTTTGCGCGCTCACCTTCCACCAGGGTCGCGTGCTGCAGATGCGCAGCCACGACTCGATCATGCGCGAGGCCGAGCTGCTCACACACGACCCCGAGTTTAAGGGCTACATCAACGACGTGGGCGGGCCGACGGCAAACTTTAGCCGTCCGGCCTGCGACAAGCAGCTCAAGCACGGCGTATGCAAGAACAAGCGCTGCCTGTGGCCGAGCGTGTGCAAGAACATGGTGGTCGACGAAAGCGGCTACACGCAACTGTTGCGCGACCTGCGCCAACTGCCGGGCGTCAAAAAGGTCTTCGTGCGCAGCGGCATCCGTTTTGACTACACCATGGCCGATGCCTCTGACGAGTTTTTGCGCGAGCTGCTGGAGCACCATGTCTCGGGCCAGCTGCGCGTAGCGCCCGAGCACGTGAGCGACGCGGTGCTGTCCGTGATGGGCAAGCCGAGCCGCGCCGTCTACGACGCGTTCTGCCGTAAATTTGAACGCCTGAACCGCGAATACGGACTTAAACAGTACGTAGTGCCGTATCTGATTTCGAGCCATCCCGGCTCGACCATGAAGGAAGCGGTGGACCTTGCCGAGGCCGTGCGCGACATGGGCTATATGCCCGAGCAGGTGCAGGACTTCTACCCCACGCCGTCCACCATGTCGACCTGCATGTACTACACCGGCGTGGACCCACGCACCATGCAGCCGATCTACGTGGCCCGCGACCCGCACGAGAAGGCCATGCAGCGCGCGCTCATCCAGTATCGCAAGCCCGAGAACTACAAGCTCGTGCGCGAGGCGCTGGAGAAGGCCGGCCGCCGCGATCTGATTGGCTACACCAAGCATTGCCTGATTCGCCCCGTGCCGCCACGCCCGGGCGAGACCTCTGCCGGCGGCGGGCATGGCACCGGCAAGAAGGGCGGCAAGGCCCACGGTGGCGCCGGCAAGGGCCCCAAGGGCAGCAAGGGGCACGGCGGCATGTCGCGTGCGCAGAACACCGCCGGCCGCAACCGTGCAGCTCAGGGGCGTCAGGGCGCCAACGGAGGCGGACGCCGCAATTAGGGCAGCGGTGCTGTCGCTATGCCCATCTCGCATGCGTGGCGCAGTGAGCGCATCGCCTCCACGAGGATGATGCCGGCGATGGTGACCGTGATTACCACGTCGAACGGCGTGTTCACAAACCAGAGCAACGTCATGAGATACGACCCGGCATTAAAGGCAAAGTGCAGCAGGATCGTGTAGCGGAGCTTTCCGGTCGTCACGAGCACCCAACCAAAGATGAGGCCGGCGGCACCCGCGTAGCAACCTTGCACCCAGTTCATGTGCATAAAACCGAAGATCGCCGCCTGCAGCACAATCGCCGCGGCGATACCCCACGTACTTGGGGCCGCCCAGGGCACCATGGCGCCGTCCTGCGCGCTCGCACGACGTCGGCGCTTCCAAAGTGGGCGGCACTGCGGATTAAACGCTCGGAGCGAAAACTCAAAAATGATACCTCGCACCAGCAGCTCTTCACAAAATGGGGCGCCGAGCACCGTAGTCAGGACGGCGAGATAGCTGGTGTCGCCCATGCCTGTTTCCTCAACAAGCTCGCTGTAGTCGGCCGCAGCCTCGGGCAACAGCGACAGCACGGCGTCGGTCACGTAGCCAACGACCACCTGCAGGGCCAGGCCAATCACGATAACGCATGCGATTCGCTTCCACGCCCCACGCGCTCCCCCGCCAAGCGGACGCTCGCCCTGCCAGCGCGCCATAAACGAACGCGGCCACAGATAACGCCACCACAGCAGCGCCATTAAAAACGATGCCGTCTGCGCGACGGCCTGAAGCAATTGAATATCGAGGTCGTCAATCGAAAAGCCCATGAACACCGACGCGACACCCAGAACAGAAAACAAAACCACGCTCAGGGCGATATCGGCAGCGACGACGCCAAAACAGGCAAGCGCCCAAATCATCGCATTGAGCATGCCAACCTCCTCAAAACCCGGCGCTTAGGGACGTTCCTTAACTGCCGGCAGAAAAGGAACGTCCCCAAATGCCGGCAGTTTGGGACAGTCATTGTTGATGAGAATCGGGCGAAATGCCAAAAGCCCCGTTCGGCGAGATGTCGAACGGGAAGGTGCCGCAGCGATTGAACGCGGCGATAAACATGCGGATGGCGTTGGACGGCGTGGTGCCCACGAGCTGGGTTGCCGCCGCGAAGGCTGCCTTCTCCTCGGGCAAGACCTTCGCGACAACCGGGGTCATGTGTTCTGCCATGGCGCTTCCTTTTTGAAACGACGGTGGTGCGGATAGATGCGGGCCACGCGGCTGGGCGACGGGCTGTGAAGGCAACCCGATTGGCCCGCATCCGGAGTTTGTTTCTGCGGCGTTGGTATTACTTGGTATTCCTAAGTATTACCCCACAGATAGAATACCACACCCGACCCCATGGGGACGGAGGAAAACGGATCATTTTGTTGCTGAGTTAGTATTTAGAGCGTGATGATGTCCGAGATATTGAGGACCTGAGCGTCGACGGCATCGTGCGTAGCAAGCAACAGCATGCGACCGTCGAGCAAGTCGAGCACGACCTCGGCGCATGCGTCGCGCGCAGCGGTATCTAGACCGGTAAAGGGCTCGTCCAGAATCACCGCGTCGCCTGGGCACAGCAGGGCTCGGGCAATCTCGACGCGACGGCGCTGCCCGCCCGAGAGCTCGGCCACACGAGCATGCACATCGACCCCCGGCACCAGCAGGCGCAACAGAGCCGCGGCACTCGAGGCGTCCACGCGCGCGTCGGCGCACACCAGCACGTTATCCAGGGCAGAAACGTCCTCGACTAGGCGCACATCCTGAAACACCATGGAACACGGCGCGCACTCCCCCGCCGCCAGTGCAAGCAACGTCGACTTGCCCACACCCGAGGCGCCCATCACGCAGGCGCGCCCACCGGCGGGCACACGGAGTGTCAGTCCGTCGAGCGCCGGAGCCCAGGGCGCCCGCTCGCCCACGGCGAGCGCAAGCTCCGCCGCAGCGCCGCCCCCGGCAGCCCCCGCACCCCCGCCGCCAGCAGAACCGCCCGCACGCCCGTGCAAGCCGCGTCCATGCGACAGCACCGCCGCACGCCACGCCGCTGGCCCCGAAGCCCGCAGCAGCCACACCAGCACGCGCTCACACGCCCACGAGGCGGCAACGACCAGCACGGTCCACGCCAGCAGATCAGCCGTCTCGATCAAAAGCTTCGCCTGATAGATGCGCTCACCCACGGTGCCCACCGCCATGCCGATGAGCTCGGCTGCCACGCCGGCCTTCCAGCTCATGCCAATCACGGCACGCGCACACGAAAGCACAAACGGCAGGACTTCGCGCCAGGTGTGGGCACAAAACAGTCGCCAGCCCCGCACGCCATGCAGACGAAACATCTGCTCCAGCGGTTTATCCGCTTGCATCAAGCCCTCGACCAACGAAAAATACACGCCCGGCAGCGCCATCAAAAAGACTGCCGCGATGCTCACGCGCGCCGACCCCAGCCAGATTAGCAACAGGACCACCACGCAGGCGACCGGTGTCGCCTTTACAAACGACAGCGCCGGAGCCACCAGGTGCGCAAACGCACGCGAACGTGACGAAATCCCGGCAAGTACGCCACCGCACACCGCGGCAAGCGCCAGCCCGCCCAAGATACGCGCACCCGAGCCTGCCAGAATCGCCCATGTGCTGGCATCGCATACCAGTCGCAGCAACGCCACCACGACGGCGCCCGGCCCCGGCAAAATCAACGGCTGCGCCACGAAACCCGCCATCAGCATCCACACGGCAAGCCAAAAGGCGGCGACGGCACCTGCTGCCGCCACCGCCTTTATACGCTCTGTCATTTGTCGAGCAAACGCACGCACGGGCTACTCCAAGTAGTAGAAATCGTCAGCCGGAAGTTTACCACCCACGGCGCTCGCGTCCGCGTCGGACAGCACCTGCAGATACCCGCTAAGCGCCGCCTTCATATCCTTGCCCGTCTGGCAGACAAGCATGCACCCGGGAATCGCCTTCTCGGCGATCTTGGCGTTGTCCACGATGCCGGCATCGGCCACGGCCTGCGCCCAGTCTGCCGGCGCCGCATTGACAGCCTTAACGCTCGCCGCATGGTAGCTCAAGAACTCCGCCACGGCCTCGGGATGTTCCTCGGCAAAGGCACGGCGCACCACGGTCACGCCCGTCAGCAAACGGGAGTCCGTGTCCCCCGCCAGTTCGTCCCACGCATCGGTCAGGCTCACCGGCGCCGACAGCTTGCCTTCGCTCTTGGCGATGGCAGCGGTCTTGAACGGCTCCGGCAGCACGCCCACGGCGGACGGGTCGGCAAGCAGGGCCGACAGCACCTCGGTGGGCTCGCTCTTAAACTCGAGCGTCACCTGGCCGGTCAGGCCTGCGCGCTCCAGCAGGTAGTTCATGACGTACTCCGGCGTGGTGCCCTTGCCCGTCATATAGACGGTATGGCCCGCCAGATCGCCAAACGAGGCCACACTCGCGTCGCCCGTCACCACATTCAGCACGCCCAGCGTGTTGATGTCGATGACCTGCACCGCGCCCTCGGTCTTGTTGTAGAGCACGCTCGCCACGTTGGCGGGCACCAGGGCAATGTCGATATCGCCCTGAATGACCTTGGGCACAATCTCATCGGCGGCAGTATTGATCGCAAAGTCGAACTCATTGTCCGTCTCGCCATCGGCCGCCCGGTCCATAAACTGCACCAGACCAATCGAGGTTGGCCCCTTGAGCGAGGCGACGTGCACCTCGACCGGCTCTGCGGCAGCACCGGCGCCGTCCGTGGCAGCCGAGCCCGCGGCGGACCCGGCACCGGCACCCCCGCCGCCACAGCCCGCGAGCGCAAGTGACAGGGCGCCCGCGGCGAGCGCCGAGGCAAACCCCCGGCGCGTCATCTCAACATCAAACGCGCGCATCGCTAGCACTTCCCCTCGTTAGGCATCGACCAGGCGTGATGGTCGGTATGCAGCAGCTCCTCGGCCAGCGGCGAGAGCGGCGCGCCCAAAAACTCGCGGTAGCACGCCTGAACATCGGGGTTCTCGTGCGAGAAGCGAATGTCCGCAGCGGCATCCAGGCCCCACAGCACCTGGCCGCGCTCGGCCGCCAGCTCGCAGCCGTCGTGAATGGGCTGGCCGCCGCCACCGACGCAGCCGCCCGGGCACGCCATGACCTCGACGAAGTCATAGCTCGCACGGCCGTCGCGAATCGCATCGAGCAGGCGGGCAGCGTTGCCCAGCCCGTGCGCCACGGCGACGCGCACCTTGGTGCCATCGATATCGGCCACGGCCTCCTTCCAGCCATTCAGGCCACGCACGTCGGTAAAGAAATCCGCATCGGGGTTCTTGCCCGTCACCAGGTAATATGCCGAGCGCACGGCGGCCTCCATCACGCCGCCCGTGGCGCCAAAGATCACGCCCGCGCCCGTGCCGAAGCCCAGCGGCGTATCGAGCGGCTCCTCGGTAAGCGTGTCGACGCTCACGTGGCTCGCGCGAATCATGCGTACCATCTCGCGCACCGTCAGCGCAACGTCCACATCGGGCACGCCGCCCTCGCCCACCATGCTCGGCAGCGCACACTCGGCCTTCTTGGCCGTGCACGGCATCACGGACACCACGAACAGGCGCTCGGGCTCCACGCCCAACACCTTGGCGTAGTACGTCTTGGCAATGGCGCCGAACATCTGCTGCGGCGACTTGGACGTGGACAGGCTGTCGACAAACTCCGGATAGCGCGCCTTCACAAAGCGCACCCAGCCCGGGCAGCAACTCGTGAACATGGGCCAGCCGCGACTGTCGCCCTCGCCCTTGGAGGCAGCGCCCAGGCGCTCGAGCAGCTCGGATCCCTCCTCCATAATGGTGAGGTCGGCCGAGAAGTCGGTGTCGAACACGTACTCAAAGCCCACGCGGCGCAGCGCGCAAGCCAGGCGTTCGACGGTAGCCTCCTCGCGCGGAATGCCGAGCTCCTCGCCCCAGGCGCTACGCACGGCCGGCGCAATCTGCACCAGTACAATCTTGTCAGGATCGGCGAGAGCATCGAACACGGTCTCGGTATCGTCACGCTCGCGCAGGGCGCCCGTCGGGCAATGCGTGATGCACTGACCGCACGCGACGCAATCGGTCTTGCCGATCGGTGCACGCCCGCGGGTGCCCACGGCGGTATGCGTGGCGCGGTTGGTCAGGTCCCAAATCCCTAGGCCCTGCACGCTCTCGCACACCTTGATGCAGCGCATGCATTTGATGCACTTGTCGTTGTCGCGAATGATGGGAAAGTCGAAGTCCCACCCCTCGCGCGCCAGGTGCTTTTGATACGGCAGATAGAAAATGCCCAGGTCGTTGGCGATGGTCTGCAGGTTGCAGTTGCCGCTGCGCACGCAGCTCGTGCACTGCGAATCGTGCTGGGACAGCAGCAGCTGCACGTTGGTGCGGCGCGCCTCGCGGGCCTTGGGGCTGTTGGTGTGCACCACCATGCCATCGAGCACGTAGTTGTTGCAGGCGGCAACCAGCTGGTCGCAACCCTCAACCTCGACCACACACACGCGGCAACCGCCGATCTCGTTTAGATCGCGCAGGTAGCACAGGGTGGGAATCTGAATGCCGACGGACTTGGCTGCGTCCAGGATCGTGGTGTGCTCGGGCACCACGACCTCGCAATTATCGATCGTGAGCTTGACCATGTTGAGTGCTCCGCTTTCGGTGTTGTCGCTGACAGTGGTTTTGTTGGGCTCTACCATTCCAGGTTCCTCCCTCCGCGGAACGCACCAAAGCCAAAGTGGTCGCAACGCAGGCAGCGACTCGCCTCTTGGCGTGCCTCCTCCTCGGTAAGGCCCTGTTCGACCAGATTCCAATCGTGGATGCGCTCGCCAGCCTCGCGCTCGCCCAGCTCGCAGCGGCCGCACTCATGCTTGCCCTTAAACTGAACGGTCGGCAGCTCCACGTCGAGCTTAATCTTGTGGTCGAAGCCCAGGTAGCGGTCGATATTTGCCGAAGCTACGCGGCCGGCGTTGATGGCACGGATGACGGTGGCGGGGCCGGTCTGGCAGTCGCCGCCGCTAAAGAGGCCATCGAAACTGGGCACGGCGCCGTCCGAATCGGTGACGACGCGACCCCACTTGCAGGCGATGCCCATGTCCTCAAATGGCTTGGAGTCGATGTCCTGGCCAATGGCGACGAACACGCGCTCGCAGGGAATGACCTGCTCGGGCGTGGCGGCGGCACGCGGGGCCGGGCGCCCGCGGCGGGGCTCGCCGATAATCTGCGGCTGTACGCGCAGGCCGTTCACGCGTCCGTCCTCGCCCGTCTCAATACCGAGCGGGGCTGTGAGCTCCAGAACCTCGCAACCCTCGGCCTGGGCACCGGCAATCTCGGCGTCCTGGGCCGTCATATCGCAGATGCGGCGGCGGTAGACAATGCTCACCTTTTCGGCACCGCAGCGCACGGCAGAGCGAGCCACGTCCATGGCCACGTTGCCGCCGCCGATGACGCACACGCGCTGGCCGCTCAGGTCGGGCAGCTCGTCGTCACCGATGGCGCGCAGCATCTTGACGGCCGACTCCACGCCGGGCGCCTCTTCGCCCGGAAGGCCGAGCTTCTTGTCGCTGTGGGCACCGATGGCCAGGTAGACGGCATCGAACTCGTCACGCAGGCGGGCAAGCTCCTCGCCGTTCACGGAGTGGTCGAGTTCCACGTCGATGCCGGCGCTCAAGATCCAGTCGACCTCGGCCTGCAGGCGCTCGCGCGGCAGACGGTAGCTGGGAATGCCATAGCGCAGCATGCCGCCCAGGTGGTGGCGCTGCTCAAAGATGGTCACCTTGTGGCCCATCACGGCCAGGTAGTAGGCGCAGGAAAGGCCGGCCGGGCCGCCGCCGATGATGGCGACGCGCTTGCCGGTGTTGTCCACTACATGCGGCCTGTGGTCGTTGAGGTCACTGTGCTCAACGGCAAAACGCTTGAGGGCGAGGATGTTCATGGGGTCGTCGACCATGCCGCGGCGACAGTGCATCTCGCAGGGATGCTCGCACACCAGGCCGCAGACGAGCGGCAGCGGGTTATTCTTGCGGATGACCTTGACGGCATCGGCATAGCGGCCGCCCTCGACGAGCGAAATGTAACCGGGAATGTCGACGTGCGCCGGGCAACCCGATACGCACGGAACGCGCGCCTCACGATCAAAGCCGCAGGAGTGCTCGCGAATGTGATGCTCAAAGTCGTCGCGGAAGCCGCGAATGGCCGTGAGTGCCATGGCGCCAGCTTCGTAGCCGATGGCGCAGTCGCTCGAAAGGTAGATGGTGCGGGCCGTGCGCTCAATCAGGTTGAGCGTGGACTCATCGGCGCGCCCTTCGAGCACATCGGCGAGCAGGTCGCTCAGCGCGCTCAGGCCCACGCGGCAGGGCGTGCACTTGCCGCAGCTCTGCGTCGAACACAGGTTGACGAGCGCTGCCGTAAACTCAACGGGACACGGGGCGAGCGAACTCACCGCCAGACGGCGTCCGAGCGCATCGTGCAGGTCGTCCATGACGGCCTGAGCGTGGCTGCGTTCCATTACATGCAGTCGAGCCATAAGATCCCCTCTCACATGGCAGCCCGGAGGCGAGGCCGGGCGAAATTGCTACACGCACAACACTGACCTAAAAAGTTGTTAGGTCTCAACGCAGTTCGGCAGGCGGCATGAAATGTCACCCTCAGCGGTGAAATAGAACATTACCGCAGATAAATGCCATATTTGATAAAACGCGTTACCCACAATGCGGCACTTAGGGACGTTCCTTTTCTGCCGGCACCCGGGGACACTCCTCGCACCAAACGACAATGCCCCGTCCACGCAATCACGTGGACGGGGCATTACTCTAGGTATGCGGCCAGCGACCCTGTTGCTTTTACTTAAGCTCGGGCCAGAAGTCCTTGTTGGCCTCGATCATGTCGTCGAGAACCTCCTTGGCGACCTTCATCGAAGGCACGGTCTTGTTGAGCGTAAAGGCCTTGAGCGCCTTCTCGTACGAACCCTCGATCGTGGCCTCGACCACGAGCTTCTCGGAGTTCAGCTGCTGCATCATGAGGCCCTGCTGGAACAGCGGGATGTTGTCGCGGCTGATGACCTCGGGGCCGTTCTTGCCAATGTAGGCAGGCAGCTCGACCATGGCGTCGTAGGGCATGTTGGGGATAGCGCCCTTGTTCTCGCAAATGACCAGGAAGCGCTGCTTGGTGTCGTTCTTCAGAGCGATAGCCAGATCGGCAATCCAGTCGCCGTGGCTGCCCGCATAGAACGTGCTCTCGTCGATCTCGCCCGTCTTCTCGTAGTGGTCGATGCCGTCGAAGAGGTTCTTCTCGCGCGTCTCCTCGACCTCATTCGCACGGGTGCGCTCGGGGTTGGAATGCTCGACGAACTCCTTCTGCTGCAGGTAGTAGTTCAGATACGTGTTGGGCAGGTACTCCGGGAAGCACTCCATGATCTCGTACTCGCCCTTCCAGACGTAGTACCAGCTGCCCTTGGTGTGGCGGTTCTGCTCGGGGTGCTCGTCGGCGGTCTCCTCGGGCTTCTTTGCCATGAGCGAGCCCATGCCCTTGAGGTAGGAGTCGGGCAGCAGGATCTGGTGCTCCTTGATGTACTCGCGCAGCTGCGGGAGCACCTCCTCGCCCTTGTGGCGGATCGAGGTGAACCAACCGAAGTGGTTGAGGCCAAAGTAATCGTACTCGACATCCTTCTTGTCGATATCGAGCGCGGCGCAAACCACGTCGATGATCGCGATCGGCATGTCGCAGATGTTGATGATGCGAGCGTTGGGACGCAGCACACGGCAGCCCTCGGAGACGATGGCGGCAGGGTTGGAGTAGTTAAGAATCCAGTAGTCCTTCTTGGCATACTTCTCAACGTCATCGATCAGCTCGACCATGGGGAAGATGGTGCGCATGCCGTAGGCAAGGCCGCCGCAACCGCAGGTCTCCTGACCCACGCAGCCGTGGCGCAGCGGAATCTTCTCGTCCTGCTCGCGCATGGCGTAGCCGCCCACGCGCATCTGGGCAAACACGAAGCTCGCGTCGGTAAAGGCGGTCTCCTTATCGGTGGTCACCGTGAGCTTGATGTCCAGGCCGAGGTCCTCGTGCAAAATCCAGTCCACGAGCACGCCGATCTTGCGCTGGCGCTCCTCGTTGATGTCGTACAGACGAATCTCGTCAACATCGAGCTCGTCCTTGCGCAGGGCGATGGACTTGACGATGCCGGGGGTAAAGGTGGATCCGCCACCACACAGAGTAATGATCATTGTTTACTGCTCCTTCTCAATTGCGTTTTCGACCTTGTCGCGCATCTCGGCGACCTTCATGCCAAAGATGATCTGGATATTGTTGCCGTTGCGGTTGATGCCGCTGTTGGGCACATGGTTAATGAGGTCCTCATTGATGAGGTCCGGGTTCTTAACGTTCACGCGGAGACGCGTAAAGCAGTTCTCGAGCTCCTCGATGTTGTCCTTGCCGCCAAGACCTGCGACCAGGTCGGCAATACCTGCATCGACGCCCTCTGCGGGAGTCGCGGCAACAGCACCCTGCTTCACCGCGACAGACGCGGCGGCCTCGCCCTCGGCAACGGACTCGGCGAGCTCGGACTCCTCCTCGCGACCAGGCGTGTGGAGGTTGAGCTTCTTAATAAGGAAGGTGAAGAGGAAGAAGTACAGCGCAGCGTTGACGACTCCAAGCACCAGCATAACCGGCCAGTTGGTCTTATCGACACCGAGGACCAGGTTGGAAACCACGATGTTGATGATGCCGCCTGCAGTCGAAGCGGGCACGGAGAGGACCTTGAGCAGAACCAGGAAGATGCCGGAAAGAACCGAGTGAACGACAAAGAGCACGGGAGCGGCAAAGACAAAGAGGAAGTCCATGGGCTCGGTCACGCAGGAGAGCACGGCGGTGATGATCAGCGGGATGATAACGGCCTTGGTCTTATCCTTGTTCCCCTTGTAAGCGGTGAAGATAAAGGCGAGACCGATACCGATGTAGGGCCACAGGTTGTTGAAGGTGTAGCTGTTGAAGTAGGTGCTATCGGAGAAGGGCTGGCCCGTCATTGCCATCTCGGCAACACGGATGGGATAGGCGCCGGCGATAACCTGATCACCCAGCGTAAGGGTGCCGCCCACATCGGAGAACTGGAACGGGGTGTAGATCTGGGGGTGCAGGCCGGTGGGAACGAGCAGCTTGTTGAGCATGCCGTAGATAAACAGACCGATGTTGCCCGACTCCTTAATGATTCCGGCAACGGAGGAGATGGCACCCTGGACAGGAGGCCAAACGATGCAGAAGCCAGCACCCATGATCCAGGAGATGATGATCATGATCAGGAACGGAAAGCGAACGCCCGAGAACATCGAAAGGGCAATGGGGAACTGCTTGTTCGAGTACTTGTTGAACACGGCACCGGTGATGCAGCCCAGGATGATGCCGCCAAACACGCCGGTATCGAGCACCTGGATGCCCATAACGGTGGCCTGGCCGGTTCCGGTAAGGCCGAGCATGCCGCTCGCATCGGCAAGAGAGCCGGTGGCGTTGAGCACGATGTTGTTAGCCTGCAGGAACAGGAAGAACGACATCAGGGCGATCAGCGAAGCATGGCCCTTGTTCTTCTTTGCCATGGCGCCGGCGATGCCCAAGCAGAACAGAATCGAGAGGTTGTTGATGATAAACATCAGCGACTGATAGACAACGGCGCCCACAAGCTGGAACGGACCGGAGCCCAGTACGGGGACCAAAGCGCAGATGGTCTTGTTGGTCAGAATGATGCCCACGATGAGCAGGATGCCGGCAACCGAGAGATACATCATCGGCTGGACGATCGACTTCGCGAACACCTCCAACGGCGCTTTGAAATTGAACTTCTTTTTTGCGGTCATAGCGGTACTCCCCTTCCTTTTCCGCAAATTAAGACAGATGTGCCCTGGGCAAGACCGTAAGCCCTGCCTTATATCAATCGATGTGTGGGCACGTTATGCCTAGAGACCAGGTTCTCCAAGCAGGTTAACAATGTGATATGCGAGATAACTCTTCTCAGCATCGGTAACGACAACGTTATAGGTAGACGACAAGTGGGCGGCTATGGCGTCCGCGCACGAGAATGCACGCGGATACGCCGTTTCATCGATTCGGAACAGCGCGTCTCCGTTGATTTGCCCGGCCGTAGGATCGAGCGCTCGCTGTGCGAAAAATTGCAGGTGACGAACGAAACGTTCGTAAGGCAGCGAGGTGTCGTCGAGGGTCGTGGCATAGCGCTCGGAAACAATCGCAAGCACGTCGCGAACAAGCTGGACCGAAACGATCAGACGGTCAGAGCGCTGCGGCATGGTGGCGTTGACGATATGCAAGGTAATGAAACCCTGCTCTTCTTCGCTCATCTGGATGCCCATATACTCCTTGATAATCTGCAGCGCACGGCCCGCAAGCGCGTACTCCTTGCGATAGAACTGCTGGATCTCGAGCAGCAGCGGGTTCTCGCAGGGAACGCCTTTGCGCTCGCGCTCCAAAGCAAGGCTGATATGGTCTGCGAGAGCAATGAGAATCTTGTCGTTGATATCGACATTGAGCTCTCGACGGAGCATCTGAACGATGTCCTCGGAAATCACGAGGTTGACGGTGGGGATGGACTCCAAAAGATGTGCCAAGCGGTCAATCGTACGCGAATCCTGAGAAGTTCCCTCCTGCAACGCGTAGGTCTTTTCGATCGACGCCTCGTCGATGGCATCGCCGGCATGACGGCCAAAGCAGAGGCCTCGACCGATGACGATGAGCTCGGAGCCATCGTCCGAAGTGACCATTGCGACGTTGTTGTTAAAAACTCGCTTGATAACCACGGTACCCACCACAAGAATTTACTCGGAAAGCCAGACGACAGGCTCTTTAACAGCAACAGGGCCGGAAGCATGCTCACGAAGAGTCGAGTTCTCCGAGCGCTCGCACACGATAACGAAGACCGTGGGGTCGAAGCCAGCGGCGCGAACCGCGTCGAAATCGACCTCGACGAGGGGCTGGCCCGCATCGACATGGTCACCCTGAGCAACAAGCGCATGGAAGCCCTTGCCCTCAAGTTTAACAGTGTCGATTCCGATATGCAGCATCACCTGAGCAGAGCTGTCGTCGGACATAATGCCCAGCGCGTGCTCAGTCGGAAACAGCGCCGCGACGGTACCGGAAACAGGAGCGCACACGGTCCCCTCTTGGGGAACCACGGCAACGCCATCGCCCACGGCACGGCTGCTAAAAGCGGGGTCATTGGTATTTTCTAGATGAACAAGCTCGCCGGAAACGGGAGCGAGGATTTCGAACTCGGAAGCTGCAGTCTTCTGCTCATCCGAACCGCCCATCAGGCGAGAAAAGAAACCCATGGTGGCATGTCCCTTCATAAATATAGCCCAACCAAAATCAAGCGAATGCATCCATAGAGACACACCCGTTCAAAGACTTTGGTTAGGCCCACGTCCGAGGGACTCGGTAACCTTCCGCATTTCTTTTTACGGGAGCTATTGTAGACAAGCCCAAAGCCAGAACAATCATTATGACCGGTGAGCGGTATTTTTTCTTCGATAAACGGTATTTAGGCGGCACTTAGGGACGATCCTTTACTGCCAGTACCCAGGGACACTCCTCACTCTGATGCATTGGGGACAAGTTTGTTTGCACCAATCATGAGTTGCGGTGAAATAGGGACTGAAAAGCCGCTCAAAAGGCCAAAACAGTCCGTATTCCACCGCAACTTCATGACGTTGGTGCAGATTAACCTGACCTCTTTGCACCAAAAAGGGCCCCGAGCATAGTCTGCTCGGGGCCCAAACTCATCTCGCCTTATCGCGCGACGCGTATGTTACTTGCGCTTGCCGCCGCCGTCGCCGGGGCGACGGGAGCTGCCACCGTGCTTGCCGCCACGGCTGTTGCCATAGCTGCCACGGTTATCGCGACCGCCGGCACGGCCGCCACGGGAACCGGCCTGGTTGCCGCCGCGACCACCACGGTAGCCGCCGCGACGCTCCTCGCGGGTGTCGTCGTAGTTGCGCCAGTCATCGCGACGATCGCGGCTGGCACGCGGGTCGCGACGATCGCGCGACTCATTCGAACGACCGGCGCCGCTGCGGCCACCGTTGCCACGAGCGCCCTCGCGACGCTCACCACCGCGGCCGCCCTCGCGGCCTCCGCGCTCGTCAAAGCGCTTGCCGCCGCGGGACTCGCCGCCGCGGGTACCACGCTCGTCACGCGAACCACGGCCTTCGCCGCCACGGCGCTCATCGCGCCCGCCGTGCTCGCCATCGCGACCGGAGCGACGACGGTCACCCG
>ERZ773138.2190-NODE-2190-length-15600-cov-2.905822_pt1 | contig 15600 bp, 12 predicted proteins | sample MGYA00511114_ERZ773138 | MGnify/ENA primary metagenome ERZ773138 (study PRJEB29015, sample SAMEA2737805) | human gut metagenome | biome: human gut; feature: human-associated habitat; material: faeces | place: China | collected 2012 ...
GGTCTTCAGTTCGTGAGATACATTGGATACAAATTCTTCCCTGGAATCATCCAAAAGCTTCAGCCTTCCCATCATCTTATTAATTGCTTCGCTGATACTTTTCGTTTCTGTAAATGTATCCACATGCAAAACATCGTCGCTATACCCTGCACTTACATTCTCGATCGTAGCTGCAATCTGATGCAGCGGACGTACTACACAATCTGCTGCAAACACTGCAACAATCGTCAGAAAAATCATCACAAGACCAATAATCACGCTCCCCTGTGTATATAATACATCCAGAGAATCCTCAATACTATCAGTTGAAACACTTGCCAGCATTACACCGCGAATCTGATCCTCTCCGGGTATTGCAATCGGTGCAGTCACCTCGATATAATGATTCTTCTTATCATAATTATTCGTGCTCGTCCCCTTCATACAGCGCACTACACTTTCAGATACATCCAGCTTTCCCTCATCCAGACTGTAAGTATCCTTGACTACCCTCAGCTGATCATCAATTACCATAACTCTTCCGTTATAAATGTTAGTCAGCTGATTCAGACTGTCATTGACCACCTCTTGTGAAGTGTCCTCAAAATAGTGGCTCGCACTGATCTGATTCGTTAAAATTGTACATTGATTCTGAATTTCTGCTGTTCGAAGTGACACAGCACGTGACTCATAGACTTTTACGATTCCAAATAGTGCTACTACGCTGGGCACAAGCCCGGCAAGAAGCACCATAATAAAAATTCGGAATCTAAGATTGTTAAAGATCTTTTTCTTAAATGAAAATGTATTCTTACCCCTGGAAATAATAACCCACTCCCCACTTCGTATGTACGTATTTTGGTTCACTTGGATTCTGTTCTATCTTCTCTCGTAAACGACGGATATGTACATCTACAGTTCTTGCATCACCCGGATAATCATATCCCCAGATCAGATTCAGCAGATTCTCTCTGCTGTAAACCTTATTCGGATTCATTGCCAGAAGCTCAAGCACATCAAATTCCTTCGCTGTAAGATTGATCTCACGTTCCCCGATGAAAACACGGCGTCCTTCGCAATCAATCTTCATATTCCCTTTCACAAGCACCGGACTGCCGGCCGGCTCTTCCTTGCGTTTCGCTGTTCTGCGCATGATTGCCTTGATTCTTGCCTTCACTTCAAGAATATTGAACGGCTTTGTGATATAATCATCCGCACCATATTCCAGACCAAGGATCTTATCCATATCCTCACTCTTGGCAGTCAACATAACAATCGGCATATCTGAAAATTCACGAATCTGCTGACATACCTGGAAACCATCCAGTTTCGGAAGCATGACATCAAGAAGTACAAGATCATACTCACATCTTCTCGCATATTCTAATGCTTCTTCTCCATCATAAGCGCAATCCACTTCCATTCCTTCCTGTTCCAGACTGAACCGGATCCCCTTTACGATTAATTTTTCATCATCAACAACTAATATCTTCTTGCTCATACTCCTCTTTCTGGCTCAGATATCCGCTGTTTCCCAGTATAAAGTCAAACGGCCCGCGATTCTTGCTGCTGGCAGCTTTCTTCTGCCCGGGGATGATCGCTTCAATGATCTTCTCCTCTACGATTTCGTCTGCTATAGAGTACTTTTCTTCCAGCATAGCCTGTTTCGTGATGCGAATGGAAGCCTCCACCAGATCACGCACCATGGAGTCCACATCACGTCCCACATAACCGACTTCCGTAAACTTGGTCGCTTCCACCTTGACGAACGGAGCATCCATCAGTTTGGCCAGACGACGAGCGATCTCAGTCTTACCACATCCGGTCGGTCCGACGATTGCCACCTTGGTGCCCGGCTGGATAATGGCGGAAAAATCGTTGATGATGGCTTTTTCCGGCACATAGCCGAAGTGGACGTGTGCAAAGTAGACCGAGCCGTCGATATTTTCTGCCGGAAGAGACGGCTGCGGGTCGGCAGTTTCCTCTTCTTCCTCCAAAAAGGCAAAGACCCTCTCTGCCGCTGCCGCTGTCATCTGCAAAACGTTGGAAATGTTGGCAATCTGGTTGATTGGCTGGGTAAACTGGCGAACATACTGGGTGAACGCCTGAATATCACCGACGGTGATGGAGCCGTTGAGGGTCAAAAATCCGCCCAGCACGCAGATGCCCACATAGCCCAGATTGCTGACAAAGTTCATCAGCGGCTGCATGGTGCTGGAGATGAACTGGCTCTTCCATGCCGCATGGTAAAGGTTGTCGTTGAGCTTTTTAAACTCCTCGATGCTGTCCTCCTGCCCGTTGAAGGCGGTGACGATGAGGTGGCTGCCGTACATCTCCTCCACATGACCGTTGACGTGTCCCAGATATTCCTGCTGTTTACGGAAAAACGGCTGGCTGCGCTTGACCACCTGTGTGACAATCAGCACGCTCAGCGGCAGGATACACAGCACCACCAGCGTCATCAGCGGACTGATGGAAAGCATCATGCACAGCACGCCGACCATCATGGTGACATTGGTGACAATCTGCGACAGGCTCTGGTTGAGTGTCTGGGTGATGGTGTCAACGTCGTTGGTGATGCGGCTGAGCACATCGCCCTTGCTGTGGCCGTTGAAGTAACTCATCGGAACGACAGCGATTTTGGCGGCGATCTCCTTGCGCATGCGGTAGCAGATCTTTTGCGTGACGCCGGTCATGAGCCAGCCTTGGATCAGGCTGCAGGCAGAGCTCGCCAGATACAGACAGAGCAAAAAGCCGAGCGTCTTGGCGATCCAGACAAAGTCGACATCGCCGGTGCCGTTGACCTTGGCAACCAAACCCTCGAACAGCTTAGTCGTAACCTGGCCGAGCACCTTGGGCCCCACAATGTTAAAGATGACCGAGCACACGGCAAAGGCGACGGCGGTAAACACAGCAATCTTGTGCTGGCCGATATAGCCGAGCAGCTGCCTCATGGTGCCCTTAAAGTCCTTGGCCTTTTCGCCACGGCGCATGCCACCCATGCGGCCCATGGGACCGCGCTGGCGGGTGGGCTTGGGAATCTGAGTCTTGGTCTCGTCTGCCATTAGCGCTCGCCTCCTTCCATGACGGCTGCAATTTCTTCTTGGGTAAGCCCCAGCTCCTCGGCGGAAAGCTGCGACTGTGCAATCTCCAGGTACGCCGGGCAGCTGCGCAGCAGCTCCTCGTGCGTGCCGGTGCCCACTACGTGGCCGTCGTCGAGCACGATGATCTGGTCGGCGTGCATGATGGTCGCGATGCGCTGGGCCACGACCACGAGTGCGGCGTCGGTAACGTTTTTGGCCAGCTCCTCGCGCAGGCGCGCGTCGGTCTTGTAGTCGAGGGCGCTAAACGAGTCATCGAACACCACGACCTCGGGCTTTTTGGCCAACGCGCGGGCGATGGCCAGACGCTGGCGCTGACCACCCGAAACATTGGAGCCGCCCTGGCTGATGGGGGAGTCGTAGCCGCCCTCGCGCTCGGCGATAAAGTCCTCGGCTTGTGCGATGCGCGCGGCCTGGTGCATGTCATCATCGCTTACCATGTCGCCGGCAAACTTGAGGTTGCTCTCGACGGTGCCCGAGAACAGGCGACCTTGCTGCGGAATATAACCGATGCGGCGGCGCAGCTCGGAAAGGGTCATGTCGCGCACGTCGATGCCGTCGAGCGAAATGCTGCCGCCCGTGACGTCGTACAGGCGCGGGATGAGCTGCACAAGCGTGGACTTGCCCGAACCCGTGGAGCCAATGATGCCGAGCATCTGGCCGGCGTGCGTGGTGAAGTTTACGCCGCTGATGACGTCGGCGCGGGCATCGGGATACTGGAAGCTCACGTCGCGGAAGGTGAGCTCGCCGCGCGGCGCGCTGGCAGCGGGCAGTTTGGGCGAGGCGGGGTCGTTGATGCTCGTGGGGCAGGTGATGACCTCTTCCACGCGCTCGGCTGCGACCTCGGCGCGGGGCAGGATGACCGAAACCATGGTGAGGATCATAAACGCCATGACGATCTGCATGGTGTAGGAGATGAACGCCATCATGTTGCCGACCTGCATCACGCCGTCGGACACGCCCTGCGCGCCAAACCAGACGATAAGCACGGTGATGCAGTTCATGACGAGCATCATGAGTGGCATCATAAAGCTCATGGCTCGGTTGGTGTAGAGCTGCGTGGTCATCAGGTCGAGCGAAGCCTTGTCAAAACGCTCGAGCTCATGCTCCTCGCGGTTGAACGAGCGGATGGGCATAAGGCCGTCGAGCAGCTCGCGGGCGGTAAGGTTCACGCGGTCCACAAAGCTCTGCATCTTTTTGAACTTGGGCATGGTGAGGCCCATAAGCACGCCGACGACGGCCGAGACCGCGATGATGGCCACGGCGATGGTCCACTCTAGGCCGGTATGGTTGGCCAGGACACGCATGACAGCGACGATGCCCATGACGGGGGCCATCAAGCACATGCGGATAAACAGGGTTGCGGCCATCTGGATCTGCTGAATGTCGTTGGTGCAGCGGGTGATGAGCGAGGCCTGGCTAAACTTGCCCACCTCGGCCGGCGAGAAGTGCATAACCTTGTTGAAGGTCTCGCGGCGCAGGTCGCGGGCGATGGAGCAGGCGGTGCGCGAAGCCACGGCACCGGTCAGGATGGTGGCGACGAGCGAGATCAGGCACAGACCAAACATCGTGGTCGCCATGCGGCCCAGGTAGGCGTTCTGCACGTCGGCGGGGTCGATGCCCTGCGCCTTGTACTCGTCTTGCACATAGCTCACGGCGCGTTGGGTCACGATGGAGCCCGACATGGAGCCCATTTTGTCCGCCATTTCATTGGCGCCTTCGACGAGCTTGCTTTGGTCTACCAGACCGCCCTCGACACCTAGGCGCAGGCTCTTCATGGTGACCTTGCCGCCGTCGGCATCAATCTGCTTTTGCATGTTCTGCGCCGCTGCGGCCTTCTGCTGCATCTCGGCGAGCTGCTCGGGCGTCATCGCCGCCATCTGCTCGGGGGAGGGCATGGCCTGGGCGGTGCTGTTGTCTTGTTCGTTGGACGTGCCCATCATGTCGCCCATGGAGCCAGCGTCGATGCCCTGGTTGAGCGAAAGGACGACGGTCTCGGGCAGGCTCATAATGTCAGCAATCTTGCCGCCATCGGTGCGCTCTTCCTCGGTGCCCTTGTACGTCCGAATGCAGTTGTTGTCTGCCTTGCTAAACACGGCCTCCACAGCTTTGGCATCCTTGGCGCTCATAAAGAGCTTGAGGTCATCGAGCGATTCGGCGCGAATGGTGTCGGGTACGGGCGAGGCGATGCCGCCTTGCTGCACGCCCACATCGACGATGTCACTCATATACGTAGGTAGCGCTAGGTCGGCATTGCAGCTGATTACGATAAGTACGATAGCCGTGAGTAGTGCCAGGACATGCTTTTTAAAGAGCTTGAGAATCCTCACTTGGCATCTCTCCTTTCGTGATTGCGGTCGATAATTTCGTTCGCACGCCTTAGAAGGCGCACCATCTCTTGGGTATCTGTTTCGCCGAGCTGTTCGAGGAAGGCTGCGGTGCGGTCCTCGAATTCGCGACGCTTGATTTCGATATCTTGTCGGCCTTTGTCGGTCACCGTGACGTGTACGCGACGACGGTCGGTCTTTGAGTGCTCGCGCTCGATCCAGCCCTTGGTTTCGAGGGCGCGCAGGATGTTGGCGATGCGGGCGCTCGAGACCCAGGCGCGATCGGCGAGTTCGCTCGGCGTGAGCGAGCCGCCGGCGAGCATGAGGGCGCGCATGACGGCCATCTCGCCACTCAGGGCCTGGTCGGCAAAGCGCGTAATGCGCTGGTGAATGCTGCCAAACTCGGTAAAGAGCTGACGCCCAAGCTCATGGAAATCGGTATCTTCCACCGAAAACCCCTAACACTAGAAACTATTTTCGGTGAAAGATGATACCCGCATATTCGGGCCTCATGCAGTGGGCAATATAAAGAGCGCATAAAGAGTTAAAAAATTCAATTGCTGAAGCGTTTCAAAGAACTATTATGCCCGCGGTTAGGCGAGGGGTTGTCACCACCATGACGACTGGGACTCATTTATCGCCACGTGCGATGCTCCAACTTCCCGCAAGGAGACACCTGAATCAAGGGGGTTGGAGTCATGGCATTTGACTTCACGGGCAAAACCGCGATCGTTACCGGCGGCACTCAGGGCATTGGCCTCGAGATTGCCAAGGGCATCGTTGCGGGCGGCGGACACGTCGCGCTCATCGCAAGGAACGCTGCTAAGGGCGAGGCCGCTGTGGCCGAGCTTGGCGAAGGCAACAAGTTCTACCAGCTCGATGTTGCCGATGCGCCCAAGGCGCGCGAGACCGTCGAGCAGATTTTTACGGACCTGCCGCAAACCAATATCCTGATCAACTGCGCTGGCGTCATCAGCACCAAGAAGTTCGACGAGATCGATGACACCGAGTGGCGTCGCACCATCGACATCAACCTCAACGGTACCTTCACTATGATGAACGCCGTGTACCCGCACTTTAAGGCGGCCCATGCCGGCACTATCGTCAACGTGAGCTCTGTTGCTGGCAAGATCGGTGGTGGCCTGCTCGGCACCGCTGCCTACGCCAGCTCCAAGGCCGGTGTTAACGGTCTAACCAAGGCAGTCGCCAAGGAGGGCGGCAAGTTCGGCGTCCGCTGCAACGCTGTATGCCCGTCGCTCACGTTGACCGATATGACCTCGATTCTCTCTGACGAGAACTCTCAGCGCATCATCAACGGTATCCCTCTGGGCCGCGCCGCCCAGGCCAGCGAGCCTGCGCAGATGGTGCTGTTCTTCGCTTCCGACCTCGCCAGCTTCGTGAACGGCGAGATCGGCGACTGCGACGGCGGCATCGTCCTGGACGGGTAATACCCCACGACGATTATTCGGCGACGGCTCCTGCGACTCGGGACCGTCGCCTTCTTTCTGACATAGGCGCGTGCGGCTACGATTCGCATGCATCCAAAGGAGATATATATGAGTGAATCGACTGCGGTGGAGGCGCCGGCGGCAAAGGAGCCGTTCTTTAAGATGTCCTCCATCCCGGGTGCCAATATTTTGGTGCCGCTTTTGCTGGGCTGCCTGCTCAACACGCTATTCCCTGACCTGTTCAAAACGCTCGGCAGCTTTACGCTTGGCATGACCCAGCAGGGCGCAGGCCCGCTTGTTGGCTCTTTTTTGCTCATCGTCGGTACGACGATTTCGTTTAAGAGCGCTCCTGCCGCCGCTGCCCGCGGCGCCATCATCATCGCCGTCAAGCAAATCGTGGTCGTTGCCGTGTCGCTGCTCATCCTTTATGTGTTCAACGACAACCTGTTTGGCATCTCTGCCATGGTGATGCTGGCGGCTTGCACCGGCGCCAACAACGCTATGTACGCTGGCCTGATGGGCACCATGGGCAATGAGGCCGAGCGCGGCGCTGTCGCAATCACCACGCTCGTTGTCGGCCCTCCGGTCACGATGATCGTGCTCGGCGCTGCCGGCCAGGCTCCGATCGGCTGGTCGCTCGTGGGTGCCATCCTGCCGATCGTCGTCGGCATTATTCTGGGTAACCTCTTCCCGAGCTTTAAGAAGATGATGGCACCGGCACTTTCCGCCATCATCGTGCTCGTCTTCTTTGCCATGGGTTCGACCATGACTTTTGGTCAGCTTATCAACGGTGGTCTTCCCGGCATCCTGCTCGGCGTGATCTGCTCGGTGATCTTTGCAATTCCCGTCATCGCGGTCGATAAGCTCACGGGCGGTACGGGTGTCGCAGGTGCGGCCATTTCGAGCTGCGCCGGAGCCAATGTGGCCACGCCTGCTGCCATGGCAAGCGTCAACGAGGCCATGTACGGCGGTGCGGTGCTCGCGACGGCCACGGCACAGGTTGCTGCCTGCGCAATCGTAACGGCTATTTTGACCCCGCTGGTCACCAGCTGGTGCTACAAGCATTTTGAGGGCCAGGGTCACAGCAAGGCAACGACCGACAAGGCCGCCTCAGCCGCCTAATGCCAAGCGGCAATCAAAGCTAAATAACTAGCCACGCCATAGGGCGGCCCCGGGGGAAATCCCGTGGCCGCCCTGCAGTTTCTGTGGGGTCTCTGGGGCACTTTACCCTGCTAAAACTGGCATAACAGCTAGAGTGAACGTCGTACAAAGGCAAGGAAAAATACCAAACAAATCGGTGAACGGTAGTTGTTCGCGCTCGCATTTCCTGCGGATTTGTTAAAAACGCCCTAATGGTATAAAAAAAGAAACATATAACAGCCCTGATGAAGGGGGTGGCTATGTTATCCTTCTCAAACGGGTGAAATCTTGGGTTTTGGGTTGCAGTTCCAAGGTGGACAAACGTTTTTCCCTGTACCAACGTGTGGCGAAGAACGGAAGAAGCCGGTAGTGCAAGCCGATAATTCAAGAATTCAATAAGCAGCGGTGTGAGAGAGCGCCGCATTACACGTAACTAGGAGCGTGGTTACACAATGCAGGAGGCATGGGAAGGCTTCAAGGAAGGCATCTGGACGGGAGAGGTTGACGTCCGAGACTTCATCCAGAAGAACTACACCCCCTACGAGGGCGACGAGTCGTTCCTCGCCGGCCCGACCGAGCGTACCAAGGAGCTGTGGGGCGAGGTTCTCGACCTGCTGCTCAAGGAGCGCGAGCAGGGCGGTGTCCTCGATATGGACACCAAGACCGTCACGGGCATCGTGAGCCACCCCGCTGGCTACATCGATAACGCCCACCGCGATAAGGAGACCATCGTCGGCCTCCAGACTGACAAGCCGCTCAAGCGCGCGCTGCACGTCAACGGTGGTATCCGCATCGCTTGCCAGGCTGCCAGCCAGCACGGCTACAAGGTCGACGAGAACGTTGTCGAGCGCTACACCTTCGAGCGCAAGACCCACAACGCCGGCGTCTTCGATGTCTACACCCCCGAGATGCGTGCTTGCCGCTCGGCTCACATCATCACCGGTCTGCCCGATGGCTATGGCCGCGGCCGCATCATCGGCGACTACCGTCGTGTTGCCCTGTACGGCGTCGACTACCTGATTAAGGACAAGGAGGCCCAGAAGGCTTCCACCCCGACGGTCATGACCGCCGACAACATCCGCGATCGTGAGGAGCTGCAGGAGCAGATCCGCGCCCTCGGTGAGCTCAAGATGATGGCCGAGACCTATGGTTTCGATATTTCCAACCCTGCTACCAACACGCAGGAGGCCATCCAGTGGATGTACTTCGCCTACCTCGCTGCCGTCAAGGAGCAGAACGGCGCCGCTATGTCCATCGGCCGTACCTCTACGTTCATCGACATCTACGCTGAGCGCGACCTTGCCAACGGCACCTTCACCGAGGAGCAGATCCAGGAGTTCGTGGATCACTTCATCATGAAGCTCCGCATGGTCAAGTTTGCCCGTACCCCCGAGTATCAGGCCCTGTTTACCGGCGATCCGCAGTGGGTCACCGAGTCCATCGGCGGCATGGGTGTTGACGGCCGTACGCTCGTTACCAAGATGAGCTACCGCTACCTGCACACGCTCGAGAACATGGGCACCAGCCCCGAGCCCAACATGACCGTTCTGTGGTCGACCCGTCTGCCCGAGAACTTCAAGAAGTTCTGCGCCAAGACTTCTGTCGCCAGCTCCTCGATCCAGTACGAGAACGACGACCTCATGCGCGTTTACCACGGCGACGACTACGGCATCGCCTGCTGCGTGTCCTCCATGCGCATTGGCAAGGAAATGCAGTTCTTCGGCGCCCGTGCCAACCTGGCCAAGTGCCTGCTGTATGCACTTAACGGCGGTGTTGACGAGGTCTCCAAGAAGCAGGTCGGCCCCAAGTATCGCGCCGTCGAGGGCGATACGCTCGATTACGACGACGTTGTGGCCAAGTACAACGACATGATGAAGTGGCTCGCTGGCGTGTACGTCAACTCGCTGAACATCATTCACTACATGCACGACAAGTATTGCTACGAGCGCATCCAGATGGCTCTGCACGACAAGCACGTGCACCGCTGGTTCGCTACGGGCATCGCTGGCCTTTCCGTCGTGGCTGACTCCCTGTCCGCCATCAAGTACGCCAAGGTCCACCCCGTCCGTGACGAGAACGGCATCATCGTCGACTTCGAGACCGAGGGCGAGTTCCCCAAGTACGGCAACGACGACGACCGCGTCGACCAGATCGCTCACGACGTTGTGCACCAGTTCATGGAGTACATCCGCATGAACGACACCTACCGCAACTCCGTGCCCACGACCTCGGTTCTGACCATTACCTCCAACGTCGTGTACGGTAAGAAGACCGGCTCCACGCCCGACGGTCGCAAGGCTGGCCAGCCGTTCGCCCCGGGTGCTAACCCCATGCACAAGCGCGATAGCCACGGCGCCATCGCTTCGCTGTCTTCGGTTTCCAAGCTCCCGTTCCGCGATGCTCAGGACGGCATCTCCAATACCTTCTCCATCATCCCGAGTGCGCTCGGCAAGGAGGACCAGGTGTTCTTTGGCGATATCGACCTTGATCAGCTGGGCGAGTAACTATTGTTAGTGCTATACTAACAATAACGATTACTGATTAGCGCGCCGGTTTCGGCCGGCGCCTATCAATCGAAGGAGACACATTATGAAGGTTTCTGAAGTTTCCGAGACTCAGGCCGATAACCTGGTCCACATGCTCGACGCTTACGCCGAGAAGGGTGGCCACCACCTGAACATCAACGTCTTCAACCGTGAGACGCTGCTCGACGCTCAGGCCCACCCCGAGAAGTATCCGCAGCTGACCATTCGCGTTTCCGGCTACGCCGTGAACTTCCACACGCTCACCAAGGAGCAGCAGGACGAGGTCATTTCGCGTACCTTCCACAACAAGTTCTAAAGGGACTCAACTCCCACCGGAGACCCGGTAAGGCCTACGCACTTTGCCTCTCAAACGTCCTCGCCGCATCGCGGCTGCGGAATGTTTGCGAGACAAAGTGCTCCCGGCCTTGCCGGGTCTCCTGCGTTGTCGCCCTTTAGGGAACTACGCTAAATCAAAATTGGTGTCCTCGGACATGCAAAGGGCTCCGCTGCGCGCTTCGCGCGGCGGAGCCCTTTGCGTCCTGCGGAATATTTTGGAAAGTAACCCAAAGCGGCCCGGCGGGGGTCCTGTGTAGTCGCCCTTTAGGCGGAACTCTCCTAATGGGTTGAGCGTTCTGGATACTTGCTTGCTACCGTTTATCGCGTATAGCGACCGTTTGCGGAGTAAGTAACACATTGTTGTAAACCGTGTAGAATCTCAGATAAGCACGGAGTTTTCCAGGGAGACGCTGTCCTTTGTTGTGTGCAAGGGGCGGCGTCTCTTTGGCGCTTAGATGCTGTTGCGCAACAGTGCGGCGGCCTGTGCTTGGTATTGGAAAGTCGACATTGAGATAGGTCGTGATGATAATGGGCAAGTACGTAATCGTGGTTGAGTCTGGTTCGGATGTGACGCCGGAGCTTTGCGAGCGCTACGGCATCGTGCGCGTGCCTATGCATGTCACGATTGGTGACGAGACCGTCGAGGACGGTTCGATCGATCCGCTCGAGATTTACTCGCGCTGTAACGAGTTTGGCGTGATGCCCAAGACCAGTGGCTGCGCGCCTGCGGATTTTACTCACGTGTACGACCGCATTCACGCTGAGCAGCCCGATGCGACCATTTTGCATCTCGCGTATTCCGAGGCCACGACCTGTTCGCATCAATCATCGAAGATCGCCGCCAAGGGTCGCGATTACGTCTACTCCATGGACACGCGCTTTGTCTCGGTAGGCCAGTCGCTCGTTGTTGTCGAGACTGCCAAATACATCGAGGCCCACCCCGATGCCACCGTCGACGATATTTTCGCCTTCACCAATTCGGTCATGGACCGCGTGCTGTTGGGCTTTGTCCCAACCGATCTCGCCTTCCTTAAGGCCGGCGGTCGCTTGTCCAACGTCGCGTTCCTGGGCGCCCATCTGCTCAAGATTAAGCCCTGCATTGAGGTAACGGGCGGCAAGTTCGTGGCAACCAAGAAGTTCCGCGGCTCTATGCTCAAGTGCGCCCGCGCCTTTATTGATCACATGGTTGCCAAGGGCGAGATTGACTACTCGCACATTGGCCTGGCGTATTCGGTAGGTCTTTCCGAGGAGCTGCGCGACGACATGGAAGTCTATGCGCACGACCTGGGCTTTAAGGACATTACCTGGACTCAGGTCGGCGGCGTCATCTCGAGCCATTGCGGCCCGACCGCCTTCGGCGCGGTGCTCACGCTCAAGGCGTAAGGCCTGGTGTCTATCGATATCTATTGCCTCGGCGGCGGGTGGGTTGTGACAACCTTCCCGCCGCTTTTGTGTGGGGCCAAATAGAACAACCCAATTGACCACTAAACCGTTTCACCATCATGCGTATGGGCTAGAATGGCTCTGGCATTTATGTAACTAAAACCAATGAGAGGCAAGGTAGCGGGAATGGCTGAGATGACGCTCGAGGGTGTGGACGCTCGTCCCGAGGACTCCGCGTTTGCCCTGGGCCGCGTACATTCGATTGAAACGATGGGTACGGTCGACGGACCCGGCATCCGCTTCGTAGTGTTTGTCCAAGGCTGTCCCATGCGCTGCGCGTATTGTCACAATCCCGATACCTGGTCGGTCAACGGCGGCACGATGGTGACCGTCGAGCACCTCATGGACGAGTTCCAGAGTAACCACGAGTTCTATCGCAGCGGTGGCATTACGGTGTCCGGTGGCGAGCCGCTTCTGCAGCCCGAGTTTTTGGCCGACCTGTTCCGCGCAATGCACAGCAACCCCGATGGTCGTGTACATACCTGCCTAGATAGCTGTGGCTACGCCTTCGACCCCCAGCATCCCGAGAAGTTCGATGCCGTGCTCAACGAGACCGACATGGTACTGCTCGATATTAAGCATGCCGACCCGGTCGAGCATAAAAAGCTGACCGGTTGTGATCCCGCACGCATCCTGGCGTTTGGCGATGAGCTTGCACGTCGCAAGATCAAGGTCGTTATCCGTCACGTGGTGGTGCCGGGCATTACCGACACGGTGGAGGAGTGCGAGAAGCTCGGTCGCCTCATCGCTCCATGGCACAACGTGGTGGGCCTGGAAATGCTGCCGTATCACACCATGGGTGTCGTCAAGTACGAGCAACTGGGCATTCCCTATAAGCTCGAGGGCGTGCCGCAGATGGATACCGCGCGCATGCCCGAGCTGCGCAACGCCGTCATGACGGGCATGAAAAAGCGCCGCGCCGAACTCAAAAACGCCATCGGCTAGCGGCACTCATTGGGGACAGACTTAAATGAGTGCCCCTGGGCACCAAGTTGATTGCCAAAGAGCCCCGTCAAGTTGCGGTGGAATAGTTCTTGTTTTTCGGCTTATGCCGTCCAAACAGGAACTATTTCACCGCAACTGCGTTTTGGGTAGAGATGTGCAACAGAATTGGCAAAAATGCATAGAAACGCTTGTGGTTTCTTTAAAGACACCTTAAACGCCACTGAATATCTTTGGAAAGAAATGCCTGATCGGTATCATGCTGCTCGTATATAAACGGTAGCAATCAGGAGACCACGTGCGAAACATCGCATCGCGGGATGAGTATGTGCCGCAGCATAGCAGCAGATATGAGACGAAGGGCACGTCTTCGCGTGGCCTTGCCGACACTCGCATCCGCGTGAGGAAGATTGCCGCCATTGGGATGCTAACGTCGGCGGTTATTATCCTCGGAATTACCGCCAAAACCTACGCGTCGGAGCGGATGGCACACTCAGATGCGTCAACGGTACAGACGCAAAACAAAAAGGTCTCTGAATCTAAAGTCACCGCAAGTCAAACCCTGTCGACAGCGAACCTCAAGACGGGGCTTTCGAAGGCGGACTTTAACGATATTCCCTCAGGCGATACCGTGCAGACCTTCTCACTGGTTGATGACCAGATCCTCGCCCTGGAGGATGAGAACCTCGCCGCACTCCAGAATGCGCTTGACCAGGCGCAGGAGCTGGGCGATGTGGGCGTGGTGTTTTACGACCTGTCGAGCGGTAAGGGCGTGACGTATAACGCTGATGTCGAGGTGTACGGTGCGAGTAGCTACAAGGCACTCTATGCGTTGTACATTTGCGAATCTCTGGTCGAGACGGGCCAGGTTTCACTCGATGACTCCCTTGGCACCTATGGTGGCTACAACATGGGTTGGCAGACGGTACGCGACTTGATCGAGGCTGCGGTCGTTTATTCAGACAACGATTCGTTTATTGCGTTACGTGCGGCGTTTGACCGTGTCGGTTACGAGGATTGGATTGTCGGTCTTGGCATCGATTACGATACGGCACTGGATCCGATGAGTGATTTTCCGACCTACTGCCCGCGCACTTCTGCGAGGTTATGGCGCGAGATGAGCGAGTATCTGAGCATGGATACCGAGACTTCACAGTGGTTGTCGGGCCTTCTGGCATCAACATCGCGCTCGTTTATTCGCGATGGCATTGCGGACGAGCAGGTTTTGGTGCGCAACAAGGCAGGCTGGATTAGCGAGGATGGTTACTATTCGACATGCGATGCAGGCCTCATCGACATCGATGGCCGTACCTATGTCATGAGCGTCATGACATCGATGCCGTGGAGCGACCGCTCGAGCGAGGTTACGGCCGTGATTGCAAAGGCTCTGTTTGATATGCGAGCCGCACTGGCTTAGCGTGTTCGTTTGGAGAGGTCAAACAAAATGCTGGTACCATACCTTGGTTGAGAATTTCGTATAGGTTTGGGGAATGGTATGGCTACCATCGCGATTATCGGTGCGCTCGAAAAAGAGATCATGCAGATTAAGGAAGAGCTGAGCGACGTTTGCGAGGCACGGGAGGCAGGCTTGACCGTTGTGAGCGGTGAGCTCGACGGCCTGACAGTTGTCGCCACAACGGCGGGCATGGGCACGGTGAACGCCGCCGCTGCAACACAGCACCTCATTAGCAAGTATGCTCCGCAGGCTGTTGTGTTTTCGGGCATTGCGGGTGGTTTGAACCCCAAGCTCCATATCGACGACGTGGTCATTGGCAAACGCCTGCGCTATCTGGATACCGATACCGCGCTTATCGCCGAGTCCGCACCGGGGCTCGAGGAGTTTGGCTCGACGCCTGCGCTGGTCGATATTGCCGCCGATGTGCTTGCTGAGCGTGGGTTTGTTGACGCTTCGACAAATGCAGTCGCTTCGAACGAGGGCACCAAGCAGTTCCTGGTCGGCACGATTGCCACGGGTAACCGCTTTGTGACGGGCGTCGCCATGCGCAACGACGCTATCGAGGCGACGCATGCCGATTGCGTCGGCATGGAGGGCGCGGCAATTGCCCATGTCGCAACCAAAAATGGTGTCGATTGCCTGGTGTTGCGCGCTATCAGTGATAATTGTGACGAGGCGTACGATGCAATTTGCGAGCGCGAGTTCGATCTGTTCGAGTACGCACGTGTCGCAAGTGACATCACGCTCGATATCGTCCGCCGCATTGCCGCTGCGCAATAGCGCGTCTATTTGTAAGAACCTACGACCAAGGAGTGTCCATGGCCGATTCCATTAACTACCAGCTTGCCAAGTTCGTCGCCAGCTACGGCAAGGTTTCGCAGATTCCCGAGTCCACCTGCCCCG